>Ga0185342_1000159_pt1 | contig 37347 bp, 29 predicted proteins | sample ConPoolayeEmetaG_FD_128045 | JGI IMG/M metagenome (GOLD analysis project Ga0185342, IMG submission 128045) | Hot spring microbial mat communities from California, USA to study Microbial Dark Matter (Phase II) - Cone Pool mat layer E metaG... ... | reverse complement strand
AGAGCGGCTACCGTGTCGTCCACCTCGATCAACACGGCCGCCCGTGGCAGGGGCAGGTCGGACGCCTCGATCTGCCCGGCCACCCGACGGGCCTGGGCCCGCTCGACCACCGCCGCAATTGCTCCCCGCTTCAGAGCCGCCAGCGCGAAATCGTGCCCGTCGAAACGCAAGCCACGGAGGGCGAAGAACAGGTCGGCGGCGGCCGTAGTGCGGGAATCCGTCGACACATTCGCAACGCTGACCGTGGGCAACTCTCCCCACGGCCGCCCCCCAATCGCTTCCACCACTTCAGCAAGCGTCAGCTTGATCACCGGCCTCGCTACTCCTGGCCGCGGGCAACCGGGGTCACGGTCGCTGGCCGCCGGCCCCGCACAGCTCGGCGGCAGCCTCAATCGCCACCTCCACGTCGTCGAAATGCACCCGCCGGTCCCCGATGATCTGATACGTCTCGTGCCCCTTCCCGGCAATCAGCACCACATCGCCCGCGTCGGCCAGACTCAGGGCTCTGCGGATCGCCAGGCCCCGGTCTGGCTCCACGATCACCCGCCGCCGGGCATCCGCGTCGAAGCCCGCCAGAATCTCCTCGATGATCGCCTGCGGGTCCTCGCGGCGCGGGTTGTCGCTGGTTACCACTATGACGTCGGCCAGCTCGGCCGCCACCCGAGCCATCCGCGGCCGCTTCCTCTTATCACGCTCCCCGCCGCAGCCGAACACCACCATCAGCCGCCGAGCGGTAAGCGGGCGCAGGACACTGAGCACGTTGCGCAGCGCGTCATCGGAGTGGGCATAATCCACAAACACGTCCGCGACCGACTCGCACGGGACGCGCTGTAACCGTCCGGGGATGTTTCGGACCGACATCAGTCCCCCGGCAATCGCGTCCAAGTCGATGCCGACCGCCCGGGCCAGCCCGGCCGCCGTCATGGCGTTGTAGACGTTGTGCCGACCGACGATCGCGTTTTCCAGAACCAACTCCCGACCGTCCAGCCTCAGCCGATAGAACGTCCCCTGGTTGGTACTGTGGGATATCCGCGCTGAGATGTCCGCCTCACCCTCTAGCGAGCACGTCACCACCCGGGCCCGGCAACCGCGGATCATGTGCAGATGGTTCGGGTCATCCCGGTTGACTACCGCCACGGCCTGCCGGTCCAGGCTGGCGAACAGCCGAGCCTTGGCCGCGCGGTAGTTTTCGAAAGTACCGTGGTAATCCAGGTGATCGCCCGAAAGGTTGGTGAACGCGGCAGCCGCAAAACGCAGCCCCTCGGTCCGACGCTGGTCCAGAGCGTGACTGGACACCTCCATGACCACCGCATTGGCCCCGGCATCCGCGCACTGGCGAAGGCAGGCAGCCAACTGAAGCGGCCCCGGCGTGGTCATGCCCGCGCTCACCGTCTTCTGACACAGGTCATACTGCACGGTCCCCAGCATTCCGCATTTCCAGCCGGCCGCCCGCAGAATCGCCTGAGTCATGAAAACGCTGGTGCTCTTGCCGTTGGTGCCCGTGACGGCCAGCAACTTCAGCCCACCGCAGCTATCCTCCGCCAACCCGTACCAGCGCAGGGCCAACCTGGCCAAGGCAGCCCGCGCGTCCGGCACACTGATAATTAACGCCCGGTCGCTGGGTTCCAGGGCCTCGCCCAGGACCACGCCGGCGCCGCGTTCAATCGCATCCGGAATGAAGCGCCGGCCGTCGGTCGCAGTGCCCCGCAAAGCCACGAACAACCCCCCGGGCTGTACCTGTCGCGAATCGTCGTACAGCCCCGTGACTTCCCGCGTCCCGCAGGCAGCCAGGACGTCACCCGGCACCAGGTCTGCCAGCAGCTCGCTTAACTTCCGGCCCAGCGCTTTCGAATCGGTCGCCAGCCCGCCTCTCATCCGTATTGCTCCGCCACGCCTCACCGCCGTCTGGCCGGCGAGGATGAATTCGCGTCCTTACTGGCCGTCAGCTCCGGCGGCACCTGCATGTAGGCCAGCGTCTCAGCCAAAATCTCTTTCACTGCCGGAGCCGCCACCACGCCGCCGTAATAACCCTCTTTGGTCGGCTTGTAAATCGAGACCAGAGCCGCCACCCGCGGGTGGTCGGACGGGGCTCCCCCCACGAACGACCCTACGTACTGACCGGGGACGTAGCCGTGGCCGCCGGCTCGGGCCACCTGAGAGGTTCCCGTCTTGCCGAAGACCTGGTACTCCTCCAACTGGGCGTTTTTGCCAGTGCCGGAGCTAACGGTTTCGACCAACGCCAGCTTGCGAAATCGCTCCGCAGTCTGCTCATCTAGGACCCGACGAATCGCGACCGGACGGGAGCAGTCGGTGAGAGTTTGCCCGTCGGGCCCGATGATTCCGCGTACGATCCTGGGTCGCAGGAGGATGCCGCCGTTACAGAAAACGCCGAAAGCGGTCACGATCTGAATCGGCGTCACGGCTATTTCCTGACCGATCGGAATTGATTGGGGAGAATACAAGGGATTCCAGCGCGAGAAATCCTGAACCAGGCCCGGATGCTCCCCGGGCAGGCCAATCCCCGTGATGTCGCCGAAGCCAAAAGCGCGCACGTACCGATTCAGCCGCTCCATGCCGCAGCGGGCCCCTACCAGCCCCATCCCGATGTTGCTAGATTTGCTGATGACCTCGTGCAGGGCCAGCGAATCATAAGGATGGGTATCCCGGATCGTCCGCCGACCGAAGTTCCGCACCGGCCCGTTGATTGCGAACACCTCGTCCAGTCGGACCAGCCCCTCGTCCAGAGCGCACGAGGCGATAAACGGTTTGAAAACGCTTCCAGGCTCGAAAGAATCGGTCACGCACCGGTTTCGCCACCGGGCCTCGAAGACCTCCCGACGACTCGGATCCAACTGGTTGAACTCCGGCGGAATAGCCTGAGCCGGGTCGAAGTCCGGCACGCCGGCCATGGCCAGCACTTCCCCCGACTGCACGTCCAATACGACCGCCACCGCCCACTCCGGCTGATGCTTCTCATATGCTCGACCCAGAACCTCCTGCACGACCTGCTGGATATAAGCGTCGATAGTCAGGATCAGGGTGGCGCCGTCCACCGCCGGCCGGAAGTCGCCGGCTCGCTGACGCACCGGACGACGACCAACGTCCACTACCGCCGTAGCCTGGCCCGGCACGCCCTTGAGCACCGCCTCGTATTCCGCCTCTATCCCGGCCAGCCCCTGGGCATCCACCCCTACGAACCCCAGTACGTGTGCCGCGACCCGGCCTTGGGGGTACACCCGGGTTGGCTCCCACTGGATCTCGACCGCCCGCAGTCGGCGTGCCTGGACCGCCTTCTCGACCGCTTCCCGCTCCGCCTCTGTCACCCGGCGTTTGAGCCAGGCGAAACGCGAGCCCTCCGCCCGCCAAGCTCGCAGATTCTGCTCCAGCTCGCCCGCATTCAGTCCCAGCAGGGGGGCCAAGCTGTAAGCCACGAACCGCGGATCATCCACCAGAACCGGGTCCACAAACACCGACGGCCGACGGACCGTGCCCGCCAACACTCGGCCGCGGGTGTCCAGGATCTCGCCTCGACGAGCTGGAATCACGCGAGTCGCGGTCTGCTGTCGCTCGGCCTGGCGACGCAGCTCCGGCCCGCGAGTGGCCTGGATGTAGGCCAGTCGAGCTGCACCCCCTGCCAGAAGCAGTCCGACCGCCAGAAAAATCAGACCAGAGCCGCGCATCGAGAACCACCCCGCCAACTAGGGACGTTCCCCGCGCCGCCCGGCCCCCGGTTGCGGCGACTGCTCGCTGAGTTCCCTCACCACCTGCTCCGTTCGCTGCCGAATGCGGGCGGGATTGCGCAAGCGAGCCAGCTCCAGTTCGGCCTCGACCAACTCTTGACGGAGCTGGTGGGCCTCCCGCTGGCATTTGGAGATCGCATAATTCAGGCGCGTGGTCTCCACGCGGAGCGTCACGACCACCAAGAGCAACGCCAACGCCCCCACCAGAACTGCAATCGTCCGCAGCAGCGTCATTTCTCCTCCGGCTCAGACTGGGCTGGATCGACCGGTGGGCAGCCAAGGTCGGTCAGCCCTGCACGCCGGGCACCCGGATTCGCATACCGGGAGTGATTCGCTGCGGATCCAGCTCCCGGTTCATGGCCACGATCTCTCGCCATCGCCGACTGTCCTTCAACAGCCGCCGGGCGATGCCCGCCAGCGTGTCCTTTCGCTGTATGGTATACCACTGATGGTTAGCGGTCTTGGCCTCATCCGCCTGCGGCCTGGGACCTGCGGCGGCCGCGATGCGTGAATCGAGCGGCATTGGACCTCCAGCCAGCACCCGCTCCGCAGTTTGCCGGTCGGGAATTAACAGCTCCTCGCCTGCCAGGATGCGATCTTTCCGGTCCTGCAACCGGGGGTTGACCGCCTGCAAGAGTGCGATCAGGCGTGGATCGTCCGACTTCCATTCCCGCCGAGCCAGCTTGGCCAGGGTGTCGCCCCTCGCGACTCGGTAGACCTTGAACGCCGCAACCGGTTGCGGCCCACCATCATCGCTTGCCATTTCCACCCCGGCGACCTCCACCGTCTGGGCAGACTCGGTCAAGGGCTCGTCGGTTTCCCCGGAATCCGCAGCGGCCACCGGCCGGTACAGCTCGATGCCTAACGGAGGTAACTGGGGCGGTGACGCTTCCCCCGAAAACGGCACCGGCGGGGCCAGGGCCAGGACATCGCTTTCCGGCTCGAGCCCCGGCAGAGCGCCCGCCACGCTCGGACGCTCCAGTTGTTGGGCCCAGGCCACCCGTTGCTCGTCAGTCACCAGACCGTGAACCTCCGATCCCGGCAAAACCAACCCACCTCCCACCGAATCTCGCATCAGGGGGGAACTAACGCTGACCTGCGGGACCGCAGCCTGGCGGACCGCCCAAGACATCCCGCCGATGAAAGCCACGCAGATCAACATCGCCGCTTTCACATTCAAGGCCATGGTTGACCCCTCGTTGCTTACCCGCTGCCCTCTACCCGCACCGCGACCCGCAACTTCGCGCTACGACTGCGCGGGTTGGCCTCCCGTTCCTGTGGGTCGGCAATCACCGGACGCTCGGTGAGTTCCCGAAACACGCCTCGGGCACGAGCCGCCCGCAAAAACCTTTTGACTATCCCGTCCTCCAGGCTGTGAAAGCTGATCACCGCCAGCTTACCCCCAGGACGCAAAAACTCCGCAGCTTGCGACAAAAAGCGCTTGAGGTTATCCAACTCCTGGTTGACTGCGATTCGAAGGGCCTGAAACACTCGGGTGGCCGGGTGGATGCGGCTGCCGCCACGCGGCGGCTGAGCCGACTCGATCACTCGCGAGAGGGCCAGTGTTGTCGTGATCCGCCCCTGATGCCGAGCCTGGCAAATCCGCTTGGCGATCTTCCTGCTGTGGGGTTCCTGCGCGTTGTAATAGAACAGGTCCGCCAATTCCCGTTCTGAAAGCCGGTTCACCAGGTCCATCGCCCGAAGCTCCTGCCGCTGGTCGAAGCGCATATCCAGCGGCCCGTCTCGATCAAAAGAGAAACCTCGGGCCGGATCCTCAAGCTGAGCCGAGTTGACGCCCAGGTCCAGGAGCATGTGGTCCACTCCGGCCACTCCCGCCCGCCGCAGTACTTCCGGAAACTCGGCGAAGTTCGCCTGCGCCAGCTCCACCACCGCTTCCCGCGGCTCCCCCAGCCGGGCCCTGGCCGCCTTCAGCATCTGCTCGTCCAGGTCCAAGCCGATGTAATGCCCGCCCGGCATGATCAACGGCAACAACGCCGCCGCATGACCGCCCTGACCTACGGTACCATCCAGGATGGTCTGGCCGGGCTGCGGACTCAACAGCCCGACCACTTGGGCGAGAAGCACCGGCTGATGCACCGGCTGGCAGCACACTCGCCAGTTCCTTAAAAGTCGGCGTCGCCTGGCCCCGCGAAGGGAGTCTCAGCCCCTGGACATGACCGCCCCCGGACCGCTATACTGCTCACCCGCTACGGACCCGCCGGTAACGGTCGGCCGCCGCTAGCCTTCCCTGGCCCGCGGACGGCCCCTGGGTTGGGCAGCCCTGCCCGGCTGCCCCGCGGACCGCGATAGCGTCCTTGCCCACACTGGCCCCGCTGCTCGTGCCGGGGCACTCTCGCCAGTCCGACGTTTGTGTGGGTTGCGGCGGCGACCGGTTCGTTCTTCGCCGCCGCAACCGGCCCTCGCGAAACCTAACCGCGCCTATCGGTTCTCGGAAGCCCCAGCAGCTTCCGCCATTGTCTGCACCCGTGCCGGCTCCGCACTAAGCCTGCCGACCTCTTCCATGGCTCGGGCCCGCTTCTGCGGATAGTCGGGCCACATCGATTCCTCGAACGCCGCGAAATCCTCCGGCCGCCACAACTCAAGGTGGTCTCGGACCGCGATCAGGACCACGTGCCTGCCCAGCCCCACTCGTTTCAGCAACCGCTCCGGGATCAGAATCCGACCTTGCCCGTCGGGATCCAGCAGAGCGCTCTGCGAAAACTCAAACTGCCGGTACGCATAGGCGGCGTCCGAAAGCCTGTCATCCGCCGGTTGATGCTCTTGAATGCGCTCGTAATACTTCTCGGCATACAGCGCCAGCGTTCCCGGCCGTCGCCCCGGCAGGACATAAAACGAATGTCCATCCCGTTCCTCGGACAACTTCCGGCGGATGGCAAAAGGGATCGAAAGTCGGTTCTTGGGATCAATACTGAGGTTAAACGCGCCGACTAAAAACATGTCCTGCAAGCCGATCCCACTGGTTGCCACCTGACCAAATCTTGCAGGGATAGTCTACCACACAGTCCCACCGCAGGCAAGCCAAATTTCGCTTTTTTTCGGTCCAAAGTTCCGCACAAAGAGTTGCCGTGTGGCCTGGCTGTTTGCGGCCTATCCCATCCAAGCGAGACGATGGCGACTTCGCGGGCTGCTAGCCCTTGACCGGCTTGTACTTCCGAATCAGGCCAACCACGACACCCTGGATGCTTACACGCTTCGTTTTGATAGGTTTGTATGCCGGATTGGCTGGTTGCAGGTGGACACCATCCGCCGCGCGATAAAACCGCTTCAGCGTGGCCTCCCCGTTCTCCAGGAGGGCTACGACGGTCTCGCCATTGCGGGCCGTTTCTCGCTTCTGCACGACCACGTAGTCCCCGTCGCAGATCTGGTCGTCGACCATGCTGTCGCCCCGCACCCGAAGGACGAAGGTTTCGCGCGGAGACAGAAAAAGTTCTTCCAGGTCAAGGACTTCGCGTTCTTCGATGGCCTCTATGGGCTGACCGGCAGCGATGTACCCGACCAGCGGCAGCCGTGTCGGACGCTCGTCCGGAAATTTGATCTGATCGCTAAGTTGCAAAGAGCGTGCCCTGTATCGGCCACGCCGGAGCAAACCCTTCTTTTGCAGGGCGGTGAGCTGCTCGAACACCGTAACCTTGCTGATGCCGAACTCGTCGGCCACCTCCTGCATGGTGGGCGCGTACCCGTGAGCCCGGGTGAAGTCCCGGACGAAGGTGAGCACTCGCAACTGTTTGGGGGTGAGGGACATAGGCTGTTTCTTGCCGCTGCGGGCCATGATGTTCCTCCGCCAAGTAGGCGCTGAGCGATCCGAGGATCACAGGTGGCAGAGCGTGTCCCGCCGCAGCCCACACCGAGTCATCCGTGGCAGGTGCGAGCAGGGCGGTCGCCAACTCGGGCTCGACTGGCCGGCCTGCCGCCGGCAGCGTACCGAGCGTCCGCCCACGCGGCCGGTCGGCTAGGGGGACCGATTCGAGCTCAAGCAATCCTGGGCCCGTACTTCGGACGGCCCGACGGTACAGGCCGCCCGGGCCGAGGAGGCACAGAACCGGCTCCGGCGATTCGCTTCCAGCGGCCATGACGCACTCCTTTGCGTTTCGGCTTGCCCAGCTCGCACCTGTGTTAGCAAGCCGTTTGGACAAATAATAACCTAACATTCGTCACTAGTCAAGCACGAATGTCGGTCGGCACTCCTCTAATCTCGCCCAACATCATGAGTCGCACCGGCATAGTTGCCACCATATATTGTGTTCGGCAAGCAGACGGAGGCAAGTGAAGAATAGATTTTTTGGCTGGTACGTCACGGGCCGCGCCCGGCTCGAATCGCCTTAACCAGCTCACGAGACGGGAGTTAAGGAATCGGGATCGGTACTGGTGCAGGCTTCCTTCATGGCCCGCCTTTGGTAAATCGTCCCCCGCCAACTGGTCCGGACGCCCAGCAGCCGGGTCATAGCGTTGATCGTCATCGCCCAGCAGACTGCCGCACCTAACGGGTAGGTCACCGCCCACCAACTTGGCATCGCACACAGGCGGTAGAACCGCCACAACACCGTTTGTTGCCCCAGCAGGGCAGCGCCGGCCGCCAGAGCGATGGCCGGCCCCGCCGACCCAGCCAGCGGCGAGAGAAGCAGGCTCAGCGGAGCCAACAGGCTGAAGACCGACAAGAAAACGGCGCTGCCGATCAGCCGCGACCAACTCCCGAAACAACCGTAGAAAATCCGACTCCATCCGTTCCAGATCTGCCAGAACCCGGTATACATACGGACCGTGTACAGGCCCCCGCCGGGTATGACCCGCAGGCGCAGGGCAGACTGCTTGACGCGACGAGCCAACTGCATGTCCTCGTTCAGGGCGGTCCGGATCTGAGCGTGACCGCCGACCCGGTCGTACACCGCACGCGGCATCAGCATGAATGCGCCGTTGGCATACGCGACGGATGAGCGGGGATCATTGACCTTGGCGGGCGGAAACCAGAAAACCATTATGGCGCCGGCCGGCGGTTGCACCACCCGCTCCCAGAATGTCCGGGCCTCCAACTGCGGAAGAACCGAAAGCAGGTCCACGCGGTGTCGCAGGGCATACCGGACCGCCGCCGCCAGCAACCTGGGGGAATGAAACCGGCAGTCGGCATCCGTAAAGCAGAGCCACTCCCCGATCGCGCGCTGCGAGCCGACGTGCATGGCGTGGTTTTTCCCGGCCCAGCCCGCGGGCAGGTGATCGACGTGGACGGGCTTCAACCGGGCATCCGCCGCCGCCCAATGATCGATGATCTGGCCGGTGCGGTCCGCACTCCGGTCGTTTATCGCGATCACCTCCAGAACCGGGTACTCCTGACCCAACAGACCGGCCAAGCAGCGCTCGATGTTCGGCTCCTCGTCTTTTCCCGCCACCAGCACCGACAAGGTCGGAAGCGGCTCCCGGCCCTCGGCGTGACAGGCGGAAAGCACTTCGTCCCGCCGGGCACGGTTGATCGCCAGGTGGCGTCGCAGCCAGATCAGCCCGATCAGGCATAGGGCCCAGAACCACACTGAAAGCCAGGAAAAGTGGACAGCAGGGCTCAAGAACCCAGGCATCCGAACACGCTCTCCAAGCGAGACAGTTGAGCGGCCTCGCCAAATGGCGACAATGGTACCGACGAGGTGCCCCCGATGACCAGACACGCTTTGCACTGCCCGCCGCGGCTCGGTTGCCTGGCACTGGCTCTGCTGCTGGCCGGGGGTGGAGACGACGCGCGGGGCCAGACACCAGCTTCCGGGCCGACCAGCCTGCCGGTGGTGAACTACTCGGATGCGGCGTTCGGTTTCGAGCTGTCGGTCCCGGCGGGGTGGGATTACGATCGGACTCGATTCCAGCAATTCAAGGACTCGATTGGGCTTTTGCGGGGGCGTGGTCCGGGCGGCCGGCGCGGGCTGCAAATCATCGTCTTCCGGAGCTTCGACCTGAAGCCGTTCGAGGACTGGGCCCTGGAGTTTGCCAGAGCAGCCGGCGAGCTGATGAACTCCTCGCAGGTGCAGTGGGAGCCGTGGCGTCTGCCGCCCCGAGCCGGCGTCATCCTCAGTTGTGCCTCAAAGGTGGGGTTGGTGGAAACCCGGTCGCATCACCTGTGCGTGCCCTTTGACCCGAGCACGGTCTGGGTGCTCACCTACAGCGGAACTGTCTCCGGCAGGGCTGAGGAGCAGCAGGTGCGTGCCGAGTTCGACCAGATCGCCGCCTCGTTACGGGTCACCTATGACCCGGAAGAGGCCGAGCGGCTGACGCCCGCCCTGGAACGCGGGAGGGAGCTGATCGCCAGGCTGCGGGCGGAGGCCAGCCGCGTCCAGCCGGATGACACCGAGTACGCATATAAGTTGCTTCTGGCGGACAAGCCCATCGGTTATTTGACCCGTCGGGTCAGTCGCGAGGAATATGTTTACAGCCAGCCGGGTGCCAAACGACGGTATGCCAAGGAAGGAATCCGGGTCCGGGAACGCTCCTGGCGGTTCGCCGACGATGGAACAGTCCGCTTCACTCGACTCGACCTGTTCAGCAGTCTGGACATGCAGAGCGAGCTGATCGAGAGCCAGCACACCCAGATTCCACCCCCGGGCACCCAGCCCTTTGAGCCTCTGGTCAAGACCGAGCAGGTGGTACGAGAAGGAGACGTGCTCTTCTCCAGCGCCACAACCAGCCGCGATCTGGCGCTGCCCGACCCGTCCAAGCCGATTAGCGTTGGACCGGTCTATCTGGACCAGGCTTGGGTCCGTCTGTTGCCCGGGCGGTTGATCGCTGAGCCGGCTGAGCCCTTCGCGTTGGCGGTCTACAGTTCGGAAACCCGTGCGTTGGTGTGCCTTACGATCAAGCCCCTGGGTTCTTGCCGGCTTGAAGGCTACGATCGATCCGCCTACGCGTTCGAGGTGCGGGAGGGCTTCATTGACCGCCCCAGCCGGCTCTACTGCGACGAACACGGCAACCTGCTACGGCTGGAGGCCGGCGACTTGACCGTAGTCCGGGCCTCGAGTCAGGAAATCGAGCATCGTTACGGCATCAAACGCGACGAGGCCCGGAAGCGGGCCGGTCTACCGGCCGACTGAACTTGGCAATTCCGGGCTGAAGGACCTGGCGCGAACCGCCGCCGGGCCGCGGACCAGACCGGCGATTGCCGCAAGGCGGTCCGCGTCCCAAGCGACAGCCATGCCGGCCGCCTTGCTCCGGGCATCGGGGGCTGCGACGGTCTGACGCCTGGCCGTCGGTTGGCGCTTGGGGCGCCGGCCGCCAGCTTCGGCCTTTTGGTGTAAGCTCGGACGGCCTGATTTCGCCATCAGCCGGAAGGGCGCTTCGACCGATAAACAAAGGTAGCCTGTGGATCAGCCCGCGGTGCAGGTAGAATAGAGAAGGGGAAGACTGGCCGGCGGCCGATGACGGGTTGAGGAGTGGAGTGCGGTCATGCCCAATGTCTTGGTTCTGGAGGACCAGCCCGGCTGGGGGGCTTTGATCACCAGTGCGGTACGTCACGGGAAGTTGCCGGGTTGCGCTATACACGCGGCAGAAACCTACCGCCAGGCGGTAGACTTGATCCGTGAGAATCGTTTCGAGCTAGCGGTCCTGGACTACTCGCTGGGTCCTCCCGGACCGGAGGGCCCCAAGACCGGGCTGGACGTGGCCCGCGAGCTGCGATCGGCCAGCCCGGATTGCACGATCCTGTTAGTAACACTGGTGGACCCGGAGCGGCTTTGGGCGGCCTGCGAGGAGCTGGGAGTGACGCTGATCGAAAAAGGGCGGGCAGACCTGGAGGACGAGATTCTCCGCGAGGTTCGCCGGGGCATCGTGCGATCTGCTGGCGGGTCCGGCCCTTGCGGCGAGTCCTCCGGTTGCCGGTAATCGGCCTGGTTGCTCAATTCGCGTCGCGCGACCGACCAACGACCGACCATGCTTGCGGAAACCGACCAGATTGTCGTCGAGCTGCTCAAGCAGATGCGCCAGTGGCAGGCCAACGGGGGCCCCGACAAGGTTCTGCCGGGTGTGCTGGAGCGGATTCAGGGGATGCCGGGGGTAGCCGGGGCGGCCCTGATGCCCGCCTGGCCGCAGTCCAAGCCTGAACTGCCGTACTGCTCGACGGCCTGGGACGCCAACTACCTGAACGATGCCCACCACCTGCGATCGCTGGCCCAGTATCTGAGCCGGGTCAAAGAGACCACTTACCATCGTCGCTGCCATGGGGATCCGCCGGCCCTACGCTGGCTGGCCGGCGGCCTGCGGGTCTGCGATTCCACCCGCTTCGCGTTCGTCCCGCTGCGTCCGTTCATCCCCAGGGAATTCGCCGGCGACCGCGTCTTCGAGCTGGTGCTGGTGGTGGCGCTGGCCCCCGCCCCGCAGGAGGAAGAGGCGGTGCCGGAACTCCACAAAGAGGACTTCGAGTTCCTGGCCTGGGCGATCGCGAACCTCAAGGTCAATCTGGAATCGACCCGGCTGGCCCGGCGACACCGGGAACTGGCTATCAGCATCGACGAGGGCGTGACCCAGCTTCTCAGCCAGACGCCGCCCTGGCAGAGCGGCCAGACACATTTCGGGGAGCTGGTGGAGAACATCCGGGCGCTGATGAACTGCGACACCTGTCAGCTCTATCTGCTGCCCCAGTACGCGGCCTGCATCAAGTCCAGGTCAGCCGACCGCATCTGGCTGGTCGCCGAGCAGGTCGCGGATCGCCGCGGTCTGCGATATCTGCGCGGCGAGCCATCGCTGATCACTTACCTGTGGCGCAACAGCATTACTTCTCCGCTGAACATCCCCAATGTTCTGGAAAGTCCGGAGTTCTCGCAATTTGCGCTTACCAAGCTGGGCCTGACCCGGCACTTTCTGGGCGTGCTGCTGACCACCAAACCCTATGAGGCCATCGGAGTCCTGGCCCTGCGTGAAAAGTACGGCCGGGCCCCCGACGGGTACATGTGCATCACCGAAGACGGGTTTTCCCACGATGACACCAAGCGCCTGGAACACCGGGCCGCCGAACTGACCCGGCTTCTCGAGCTGCACCGCGGCCGGCTCCTGGCGCCCGACGTCCGAGAGCAGATCGAAGGCGAGGTCGAGTCTATCCGCCATGATCTGTGTGCCGACACGTGTCAGCTCTACCTGACGCCCGCGGTCCAGGGAGCCCCCTCGGAGGGCGGCGAAGCGTACATGGAGTTGTATTATCACGGGCGGCAGCACTGGCTGTGCGAAGCCAACTACCAGACCGGCGAACGGCTCACCGGTCAGGTGCTTGCCGGCCAGCCGATCAATGAGCCAGACGTGTTGCTGCGATTCCGAGAGACCGACTCATCCACCCCGGGCGGGGCCCGCAAGCGGCCCGGAAAGTATCGACTATCGCAACACTTCCTGGCGGTACCGGTGCCGGCCCCGGCCGCATTTGGAGATGAGCCCGCAGCCGGCGGGGCGATCGGCGTGCTGAAAGTCCGGGACCGCCTCCAGAAGGACCGGGTCACCCTGGCCGCCCAGGGCTTCACCAGCGAAGACCAGCATCTGCTCCAGGCTTTCGCCCGCATGATCTCAGTCAAAATCGCGATTCGCGAGCACATGCTCCGCCGCGAGCGCGAGCAACTGGTGCAAACCAGCGAGGTCGCCCATGACATCCGGCACGACCTGGGCAACGCCCTCTGGGCCGCCAAGCTCCAGCTCAACGATCTGCCCCTGGCCAAGAACCTGGAGTATCTGCCCGAACTCCTGGCGGACGCCGCCCGCATGGTGGACCGATCCTGGATTGCGGCCAAGGTCGCCGGCGGAACCTACGCCCCGCCCGACGGCGGCCAACGCACCTGCGACCTGACCGCACTGCTGCGCGATCTGTTCCGCTCGGCCGACCGCTGCCTGGCCCCAGACCCCGAGTCGGGCGCCAACCTCCTCATTCAGTCCTTGCCCTTCCCAGGCACCGACCTCCGCGTCCGGTGCGATCAGACCTTGCTGGAGGTGGCCATCCTGGCGCTCCCGGTCTGGCTGTATCACCAGGCGCTCGCGGCCGGGTGGGCCGATGCTGGCCAGCAACTGCCCATTACCCTGGGGGTCGAGCCGCTGGAGCGGACCGTGCGGCTGCAATTCATCGCCCCGGTGGGATGTCCATGGCCAACCCTGGCCGACCAGGAAAAGAGCACCGCCGGCGTGGTCCACATCAACTACCCCAAATTGCTTAGCTGCCCGATGATTTCCTGGGATGCCCTGGCCGGCAAGCTCGCCTATTACGATGCCCAATTGACCTGGAAGCCGGAGGCCAAGCAGACTCAAATCTGGATCGACCTGGAGCTGGTCCGCAACGGACACGGTACAGACACCTCTGCCAGCAAGCTGGCTGCACCCGATCTGTGCGGTACGGCGTAATTGCCGAGCTGTGCCCGGGGGCGGACCCGGCCCGACAGCGGACCTCCGACCGAGCGGCCGGCCTCGTTGACCGCCCGGACACCAGAGACAAGAATGGTATCTGAGTGTCCCTGACCTGTGCGCAGCCTCCATCGCTGCCGGCCGGGAGTGCCCAGCCCCGCCGGATGTGGGCCGCCCAGTCAGGGTGGACCCCAGGCTGGAAACCCGCTGCTGTCCAGGATACCCACGTATGCCAGACTCAACACTGCTTTGGAAGCCGTCACGCCAGCGCGTCGAGCAGTCCCAGATGTACGACTTCATGCACCGCATCGCTCAGCGGCACGGAGTTAAGGCCGAGTGGGAGCCCCTTCGCCGCTGGTCGGTCGAGAGACCAGACCTGTTCTGGGAGGAGTTGCTATCTTACGTCGGCATCCAGCCCTCCAAGCCGCATCGGCAGGTGATGACCGGGTCGGGCATGCTGGGCACAAAGTGGTTCCAGGGCATGGAGCTCAATTACGCCCGCCATCTACTTCGCTTCGACGGTCCCGAACCGGCCATCTGGTTCGAAAGCGAGCTGGGCGGACGCAGCGAGATGTCTCGTCGAGAGCTGCGAGAGGAGGTCGCCCGCTGCGCCGCGGCCCTGCGACAGGCCGGCGTCCAGCCGGCCGACCGCGTAGCCGGCTTCATGCCCAATATTCCACAGACCGTCGTGGCCATGCTGGCCACCGCCAGCCTCGGAGCGATCTGGTCCTCCTGTTCGCCGGACTTCGGCGTCCGCGGCGTGTTGGACCGGTTCGGCCAGATCCAGCCCAAGGTGCTGGTGGTCACTGATGGATACACCTACGGCGGCAAACGCTTCGAGACCCTGCCACGGGTAGCCGAGATGCTGCCGCAGCTTCCGAGCGTGCAACGTGTCGTGGTGGTCCCATTTCTGGCTGAAAGCACCGGGCCAGGGGCCGCCCCGCCCGACCTCTCCTCGGTCCGGGACGCGGTCCTTTGGCGCCAGTTCCTGGGGCCGACCCACCAGCCGGCACCGGAGCTGAGCTTCGAGGAAGTGCCCTTCGACCACCCGCTGTTCATCATGTACTCCTCCGGGACCACCGGGGTGCCCAAGTGCATCGTGCACGGCCACGGCGGAACCCTGCTCCAACACATGAAGGAACTGATGCTGCACACCGATTTGCGGGCCGGCGAACGCATTTTCTACTTCACCACCTGTGGCTGGATGATGTGGAATTGGCTGGTCAGCGGCCTGGGCGTCGGGGCCACCCTGGTCCTCTTCGAAGGCAACCCCGGCTACCCCACCATGGACCGACTCTGGCAGATGGCCGAGCAAACCCGACTCCAGGTCTTCGGGACCAGCGCCAAGTACATCGCCACCTGCGAACGAGCCGGCCTGCATCCCGGGGCCCAGCACGATCTGTCGGCCCTCCGCTGCATCTGCTCCACCGGCTCGCCCCTCAGCGCCGAACTGTTCCGCTGGGTCTACCAGGAAGTCAAGAGCGACCTTCAACTGGCCTCGATCTCCGGCGGCACCGACATCATCTCCTGTTTCATGCTGGGCAACCCCATGCTGCCGGTCTACGCCGGCGAAATCCAGTGTCGGGGACTGGGCATGGACGTGCAGGCCTGGGACGACCAGGGCCGCCCAGTCACCAACCAGAAGGCCGAACTGGTCTGCTGCACCCCCTTCCCCTGCCAGCCGGTCGGATTCTGGAATGACCCCGACGGCTCCAAATACCGCTCGGCCTACTTCGAGTACTTCCCCAATGCCTGCGTCTGGCGACACGGAGATTTCATCGAAATCACCGATACCGGCGGCGTCATCGTCTACGGACGCTCGGACGCCACCCTCAACCCGGGAGGCGTGCGGATCGGTACCGCTGAAATATATCGCATCGTCGAAGGTCTGCCGGAAATCGCCGACAGCGTGGTAGTCGGCAAGGATACGCCGGACGAGGACGTGGAAGTGTGCCTGTTCGTGGTGCTCAAGGGGGGGCAGAAGCTGACCGCGGAACTTGAGCAGAGGATCCGCACCGCGATCGCCGAGGGGGCGACCAAGCGGCACGTTCCCAAACACATCCGGCAGGTGAGGGGCATCCCCTACACGATCAACGGCAAAAAGGTCGAAATGGCGGTCCGCCGAACAATCCACGGGCAGGACGTGCCGAACAAGGACGCGCTGGCCAATCCCGAGGTGCTGGCCGAATATCAGGGGATCGTCTGACAAACCCTCCACAACGCGGCCCCAGTAAGAAAATAACCTGCCTCCGTGGAAAAGCTGGCGTGCGAGAAAAGGCTGGCCGGGATTAATCACGAAGCTTCGACCCGCGTCGCGCCGGGTTCGGCACCATGCGGCTGATCGGCGAGGCCGGTCCCCATTTTTGACGAAGCGTCAAGTAAAGCAGGTAAAATGGCGCGGAAATGGTGAATCGAAATCCCTGCGCCCAAGAGGTCCGGAAATTCGGCTTGGTAAACCTGGTCGGCCTGCTGGTCATCGGCGGCCTGCTGTGGCTGGCCGAGTGGCACAGGCTTCGAGCCGGGCAGGCTCTGATGCACTGGTCGGGGTCGGCGCTCCAATGGGGCGCGGTGATCCTGGCCGGGCTGGGAGTGCTTATCGGACCGGTGTGTCTGGCATCCCGGGCCGCCGGGCGCCGGATTTATGTGGTGTGGATGACCGCGGCAGTCGGCATCGGGGTCGTGGTCACCTTCGTGCTGCTGACCATCCTGTACTTCGTGCTGCTGCCGTTCTTCTTATTCATACGCCTGAAAGACCCCCTGAGGCTGGCAAGGTCGCGCTCCGCCGACAGCTTCTGGGAAGATCATCCGCACCATCCGGCTACCCTGGAGCGCATGCTGCGGCCCTTCTGAATGAGACTACCTGAATCGGACCGAGGAGCGAGAACGCCAAGCGCCAGCGAGACAGCATGCTGGGCGGTTCCGCTTCCTCGCCGCGCCCGGATTGAGGTCCGGATCGGCGTTGCCGGCTCCCGACCCCGCCTTAAGTCCGCTTGGGTACCCTGAGCCTGCCCTGGCGCAAGGAACGGAAGATCGGCGTGTACGTTTTGGGAATCTCCTGTTATTACCACGACTCAGCCGCAGCCCTGGTTTGTGACGGCCAACTGGTCGCCGCGGCCGAAGAGGAGCGTTTCAATCGGCAGAAGCACTACAACGGGTTCCCGTCGGCGGCGATCAATTACTGCCTCGCCCAAGCGGGGCTGGCCATCGACCAGGTGGATTACATCGGCTTCTATGAAAAGCCGCTGGTCAAGTTCTCTCGGATCATCGAGACGGTCTTGGCCTCCTGGCCGCGGAGTTACTGGACCTGGATCCGCAGCATGCCGGTCTGGCTGACGACCAAGCTGCACATTGGTCGCACGATCCAGAAGGAGCTGGGCACCGACAAGGACATCTACTACTGCCAGCACCACCTGGCCCACGCGGCCAGCGCTTTTCTGGTTTCCGGCTTCGACGAAGCGGCAGTGTTGACCGCCGACGGCGTCGGCGAGTGGGCCACGACCGCCTGGGGAGTCGGCCGGGGCAATGATCTGTACATCGAGAAGGAGATCCGCTTCCCGCATTCGGTCGGCCTGCTGTTCAGCGCTATCACGGCATATCTGGGGTTCCGCGTGAACGATGCCGAATGGAAGGTCATGGGGTTGGCCCCCTATGGCCGGCCGACCTACCTGGATCAGTTCCGCGAAGTGGTGGACGTTCGCGAGGATGGCAGCCTGCGGCTGAACATGAAGTACTTCGCGCACCATTACTCGGTCAGTCGCATTTTCAACCGCCGCTGGGAGGCGCTGTTCGGGCGGCCGCAGCGTCCGCGGCACGCCGAGCTGGAAGAGTTTCACCAGGACATTGCTCATTCGGGCCAGAAGATCGTCGAAGAAATCATGGTGAAAATGGCCCGGCACGTGCATCAGCGGACTGGTTTGGACAACCTGTGCGTGGCCGGCGGGGTGGGGCTGAACTGCGTCGCCAACTGGCGGATGCTGAACGAATCCGGCTTTAAGAACATTTTCATTCAGCCGGCGGCCGGCGACTCGGGTGGGGCCCTGGGCACGGCCTTCTATCTGTGCAACTCGGTGCTCAAGCACCCCCGCACCTTTGTGATGAAGCACGCTTGCTGGGGGCCGCAGTTCACGGGTGCGGAAATCGAGGCCGCCCTGGCCCGACGAGGGCTTTCTTACGAATACTTCCCGCGCGAGGAAGACCTGCTGACCGAGACTGCCCGGCTGATTGCCGAAGGCAAGGTGGTCGGCTGGTTTCAGGGTCGGATGGAGTTCGGGCCGCGGGCCCTGGGGTCGCGCTCCCTGCTGGCGGACCCGCGCAACCCGCGGATGAAAGAGATCATCAATGCCAAAGTCAAGTTTCGCGAGGCTTTCCGGCCCTTCGCGCCCAGCATGCTGAAGGAACACGCCGCCGAGTACTTCGAGATGCCCGTCGGCATGGACGCGCCCTTCATGCTTCTGGTGCCGCCGGTCCGTCCGGAAAAACGCGGCATCATCCCAGCCGTCACCCACCAGGACGGCACCGGGCGGGTCCAAACCGTCACTGAGGAAGTGAACGGCCGCTATTATCGGCTGATCAAAGCTTTCGCCGCCTTGACCGGCGTCCCGGTCGTGCTGAATACCTCGTTCAACGTCCGGGGCGAGCCGATCGTATGCACGCCGCAGGACGCGATCAATACGTTCGTAAACACCGGCATCGACGTGCTGGTAATGGGTGATTACCTGGTACGGGAGAAGCCGGGGCAGGTCGACTTCGAGGCCGGGCTGCGGCGGAGCATCGCCCTGGAGTCCGTCCCGCTGACCGGCTAGGCTCTCAAATGACCGTACGCCAGTGTCCAAGGTCGATCAGAACACGAAGTGTTCGCCAGCACCGGCAGTCGGGACACTGGTCGGCGCTGGGGAATGGCAGACTGTCATGGAGCCGCTCCAGGCATCCAGCGTCGCGACAGTAGGATCAAGCTGCCAATGGCCAAACAATCCCTCTTGCGAGAATTCTTCGCTTTTGTCCGTTACGAGAAGAAGTGGTGGCTGATCCCGCTGGGGTTGCTGCTACTGCTGCTGGGGGCGATGACGATCTTCGCCAGTTCCTGCCCGCTGGCACCCTTCGTCTACCCCCTGTTCTGACCCCGTAGGCAGAGCCGTCCGGCGGCGGCACCGCCGGGGCGCCGGGGCTGGGGTGCTCAAGTCCAGCGGCTCGGCATCCGAAGGATTATGAGACAGCCCGAGGCTGGCGTGTGAGACTGTGAGGTTGGTCCGTGGCGTACCGCAAAGTAGTGTTGATGTATCACTCGGTGAGCACGCCGGAAGTGCCCGCCGTCCTGGGCAGTTTCCCGATCCCGCTGGCTCGCTTCGTCCACCAGGTTCGGCAGGCCCAGGCCCGGGGATGGCGTTTCGGCCGGCTGTCAGAAGCGCGGCAGCCGGTATCTGCCAACACTTTGTACATCACCGGCGACGATGGCACGGTGGACTGGGCCCAGAACGTGCTGCCCTGGTGCGAGAGGCACGGGATCCCCACCCACACCGCTCTGATTACCGGGCCCTGGCTGCCCGATCCGATCTACCCGGTTTCGCATCGGTTGCAAATTCTGCTTTCGCGGCCCGGCTGGCGGTTTCCGGTCCCGTCTTTGACCGACCGGCAGCGAGCCTACATCGACCAGATTTACGCTTATGAAAAGGATCCTCGCCGGCGCTATCTCAAGGGGGCCTGCAACCTGGTTTTGGATGACGCTCAGGCTCGGGAGCTGCTAGGGCCGATCGATGAAGAGGAGAGCCGCCTGCTGAAGGCCCGGTTTGCCGGGCCGGGGGAGTATCGCGGCTACCGTTATGCCGAGTTCGGGGTCCACACGGTAAGCCATCGCGCCTTCGGCGGCGACCCGGAGCAGTATGTACGCCAGGAAGTCCTGCCCTGCCGCGAGATGATGCTGGCCAATGGGCTGAGGCCCACCCGCTACCTGGTATTGCCGATGCGCCCGCAGTTCGGGGCCACCGTTGAGCAGATCACGCCGGCTCTGAAGGCGGCGGGCTTCGAGGGCACGCTGGAAGCCATCGGTGAGTGGGACGGTGAGAGCTTCGCCATGCCGCGGATCGACGCCAAGGATGTGGAAACCTTTCTGGGCCTGGACCCCTGGGTGGAGGAGCAACCGGCCAGTTCGCCGGATCAGGAGGCACCCTCGCAGACCTCCTCCTGCGGGTCCTCGGGCCGGTGACCAGCATGAGCGATCGAAGCGTCGTTTTGTATCAGCCGCGCTATGAGCCGCCCGGCGGACAGATGAAGGCCATCGCTCCCCTGGCCCTGCTCTATCTGGCCGGCGCGCTCGAACCTCACGGATACCAGGTCGAGATCATCGACGCTCAGATCGAGGCCGACCCGCTGGGCCGGCTGCGATCCGCTGCCAGCGGCGCCCTGGCCCTCGGCATTACCGCCATGAGCGGCTATCAGCTCAAAGGGGCGCTGGCCGCGGCCGAGGCGATGCGAGCGGCCCAGCCCGCTTTGCCCATCATCTGGGGCGGGTGGCATCCGTCGCTGTTGCCGGAGCAAACCGCCGCCGACCCATTGGTCGACGTGGTGGTCCGCGGCCCGGGCGAGGACACCCTGCGGGAACTGCTGGACCGGATCACTGCCGGCCAGGAATGGACCGGCGTGCAGGGAATCACCTACCGTCGCAAAGACCAGATCGTCAGCGAACCGGATTGGCCCTTATCCGGCTTGGATCCGCTGCGCCGCCTGCCCTTCGAGAAACTGCGAATGGACCAGTACGGGGGTCGGATGAACTGCGGCGAGGACTGGGGCGCGAACTTCTCCTGGGTCAGCGGCCCGCCGTTCCCGTATACCTCCTCCTGCGGCTGCCCTTATCAGTGCCGCTTCTGTGCGGCCACCAAGGTCTACAAACGCAAGTGGTCGGCTCTGCCGGTGGAGAAGACCCTGGACGAACTGGAGGAGCTGCATCGGCGGTACGGCATCCAGGTCATTTACTTCATTGATCCCGAGTTCTTCATCAACGCCCGACGCGCGGTGGGGATCATGGAGGGAATCGTGGCCCGTGGCCTGCGGTTGTTCTGGAAAGCGCAAGTCCGACCAGAACACATCGTGCGTCTGGGCCTGGAGCACATGCGTCTGGCCCACCGGAGCGGCTGTCGTCAGCTTGAAATCGGGGCCGAGTCGGGCTCGCCGGAGATCCTGGAAATGATCCGCAAGGAGAGTCCGCCCGAGGCCGCCCTGGAGGCGGCGGCCATCCTCCGGCAAGTCGGGATCACGGCCCAGTTCAACCTGATGTTCGGCTTCCCGCGTGAGAATGGTCGGCACATCCGGGAGACGGTGCGGTTCGCCGCCCAGCTCAAGCGGATCAACCCGGACTGCCTGCTGCCGATGTACTACTTCGCTCCCCATCCCGGCATTCCGCTGGAACAGGAGGCGCGGGAATACGGTTATCGGCCGCCGGAATCACTGCGGGAGTGGGCCGAGCACACCACGACCTACAGTGAGCCGGTCATGCCCTGGATTTCCCGGCCGCGGCAGCTCAAGGACCGGATCCTGCGTGCGATCACCTTCTACCTTCCCTTGGCCTACCCGGGCGACGTGACCCGCGGGACGCTCCGCCACGTGCGAGCCCGGATGCGTCGCTGGCCGGAAGCGCTATGGCTGTGGCCGGCGCATGTGCTGGCCCGCCTGCGCGTCAAGCTGGACTTCTACGACTGGCCCTGGGAGTGGCGACTGTTCCAGCGGCTGGCCGGGGCGGCCTGAGGGGCGACTCGGACCGGCCCGGCAGCCGCAGCCTCGCCCTGCGGTACCGCTATCCGGTCTGGCACAGGCGCTGAGGGGGGCTTATACTACCGGTTTTGGCTGTCTGTGAGGCTCGGACGCCTCGCTTCAGATCGGAGGCTCGTGCATGGGCACAGTTCCAGTCGACCGTATTCGCAACCTGGCTCTGGTCGGACATTCCGGGGCCGGCAAGACCACGCTGGGCGAGGCCATCCTGTATAAGGCCGGCCTGACCACTCGTCTGGGAAGCGTGGATGACGGCACCAGCCTGCTGGACTTCGACCAGGAGTCCCGCGAACGCAAGCACACCGTCGACTCCTGCCTGTTCCACCTCCAGCACGAAGGTCACCTGCTCAATTTCATCGACACTCCCGGCATGCCCGACTACTGCGGTCAGGCCATTGCGGCCAATGCGGCGGTCGAAACCGCGGTGGTAGTGGTTTCCGCCGCGTCCGGCATCGGCGTAAACACCCGCCGAATGTTCAACACCGCCAAGTCCTACGGTCTGGCTCGGATGATCGTGGTCAGCCGGCTGGACGCCGAGAATGCCAACCTGCCCGACGTCCTGGCGGCCATCCGCGAGACCTTCGGCAAGGAGTGCCGGCCGATCAATCTTCCGACCGGCGGGGGGAAGGCGGTGGTCGACTGCCTGGAGCGGGATTCCGGCCCGACCGACGTTCTGGATCTGGCCGAATGCCATACCGCCCTGATCGACGCGATCGTCGAAACCGACGACGAGCTGATGGAACAGTTCATGGAGTCGGGGTCGGTTCCGCCTGAGAAGCTGGCCCCGGCCATCAGCAAGGCGGTGGCGGCCGGGCACCTGATCCCGGTGCTCTTCGTCAGCGCCAAGCACGATGTGGGCATCAAAGAGCTGCTGGATGCGATCGTGAAGTACGCGCCCTCCCCGGTGGTCGGCAAACGGCGGTCGCTGCTGGTCGGCGAGGGTGACGCCGCCAGGGAAACTCCGATCGAGCCGTCGGCCGACGGCGAGTTCCTGGCCCAGGTCTTCAAGATCACCTCCGATCCCAAGAGCAACATCAAGTACTCGGTGGCTCGGGTTCATCGGGGCAGTCTGACCGCCGACGGACAGGTCTTCGTGGCCGGGGAGCGCAAGGGCCAGCGGCCCGGGCATCTGCTCAAGCTCCACGCCGCCGAGCACAGCGAAGTGGAGGCCGCCTGCGCCGGCGATCTGGTCGCGTTCGCCAAACTGGACTTCAAGATCGGGGACGTGCTGATGGCCAAGGCCGGCGAGGGCCGGATCCTGATGCCCAAAACGCCCACCCCCATGTACGCTCTGGCCCTGGAGCCTAAATCCCGCGCCGACGTGGAGAAGATCAGCAGCGCCCTCCAGCGACTGGCCGAGGAAGACCCCTGCTTCGAGTACCAGCGCGACCCGGAGACCAACGAGCTGGTCATGCGCGGCCTGGGAGACCTGCACCTGACGGTCATGCAGAGCAAAATGAAACAACATTTCAAGGTCGAAATGACCACGAAGACCCCCAAGATCCCCTACCGCGAAACCATCTCCACCTCGGTCAAGTACGTCGAGTACACCCACAAAAAACAGACCGGCGGCGCCGGCCAGTACGCTCGAGTGTTCATCGACCTGGAGCCCAACGAGCGCGGCAAAGGCTACGAGTTCATCGACAAAATCTTCGGCGGGGTCATCGACCAGGCCTTCCGCCCCAGCGTGGACAAAGGCATCCGCGACCAGATGAAGCGCGGCGTGATCGCCGGCTACCCGGTGGTCGACGTGAAGGTCTCATTGGTGGACGGCAAAACCCACCCGGTCGATAGCAAGGACATCGCCTTCCAGATCGCCGGCCGCCAGGTCTTCAAGAAAGCCTTCGTGCAGTGCAAACCGATCCTGCTGGAGCCGATCGTCAGCCTGGAGGTAACCGTGCCGACCGAATTCATGGGCGAGATCACCCGCGACATCGCCGGCAAACGCGGGCAAATCCTGGGGCAGGATATGCTGCCGGGCAACCAGGTCTGCGTGCGGGCCCAGGTGCCGCTGGCCGAGGTGGCCAACTACGCCTCGCAGCTCAAGAGCGTCACCGGCGGGCAAGGCAGCTACATGATGGAGCTGAGCCACTACGACGTGGTCCCGCCCAACATCCAGCAGCAGATCGTCGCCCAGTACAAGGCCAAGGAGGAAGAAGAGAGCTGAGCCGCCGCCCGTCCCGACAAGCCCCCGGGCGCCCGACTCCCGACCGAGCGGTCACCGTCCCTCCGCCGAGGGGCAGTCCGCGGCCAGCAGGCACTCCCCGCACTTGGGCTTTCGAGCCAGGCATACCCGCCGACCGTGCAGAATGAGAGCATGCGCCAGATAGGTCCAGTCCGCCTGCGGGAACAGCTCCATTAGATCGTGCTCGATCCGTTCCGCATCCTTGCTGTCACGGGCGGTGCGGATCAATCCCAGCCGCTCAGCCAGCCGGCCGACGTGCGTGTCGACCACGATCCCCACGTTCTGGCCAAACCAGGTTCCCAGCACGCAATTGGCGGTCTTTCGAGCCACCCCCGGCAGTCGCAGCAACTCCTCCATGCTAGCCGGTACCTGCCCGTCGTGCCGCTCGCAAAGCAAACGAGCCATTCCCAACAGATTCCTGGCCTTGTTGCGGAAGAACCCGGTCGAGCGAATGGCCGCCTCCAGCTCGGCCGGCTCAGCCGCCGCCAAGGCCGCCGCCGTGGGATATCGCCGAAACAGGTCCGGCGTAACCTGGTTCACCCGCTCATCGGTGCATTGAGCCGAGAGGACCGTCGCCACAAGCAATTCATAGGCGTTGCGATGATGCAGCGCGCAAGTCGCATCGGGATAGGCCACCCGCAGCTTGGATAGAATCCGCCCAGCTCTTTCGGCCCGGCTGGCCTGGTCCTCGGCGGGCTTCTCGGCAGACCGGCGTCTGCCCGGCCCACGCCCCCCGGCCGCAGCCCGTCCGGCCCCTTTCGTTGTCGGTGCCCGACGCGATTCCCTGACTCCGCTCGTACCCTGGCGCCTTCGTGGCTTGGTTGCTTTACTTCTCACGGGTTCCACCCTGACATGCGCCGCCGCGTTATGGACCAGGCGCCAGTGTACGTCCGAGGCTCGGTTCCGGGCAATTGCCGTCTGCTGCTCTTCGCTTCCCGGCAGCTCCCACGCCTTTTGCCTCCCGGCTAGTATGGGCAATCGTCAACGACTACTGGAGCCGCCAGCGTGTCCGCTTTGCAGTTCGACCACAGTGCCGAGCCGTTGAACTGTTCCGCCGTCCTGACCCACCACTGGCTGGTTCGTCGGCGGGGGGGCGAGAAAGTGCTGGAAGCCCTGGCGGAACTGCTGCCGGACAGCCCCATTTACACTCTGGTATTCGATCCGGCCGGCATGGCCGGGTCCAGGCTTGTCGATCGTCAGGTGTATACCTCGGGCCTGCAAAGACTTCCGGGCGCCATCCGACACTATCCCAAGCTGCTGCCGATCCTGCCCTGGGCGTTCCGGCGTATGAAGCTCCCGCCGGTCGAACTGGTCGTCTGTTCGGACGCCGCCATCGCTAAGGCTATGACGCCCCATCGGTCAAGTAAGCTGGTGTGTTACTGCCACTCGCCAATGCGATACGTCTGGGACTTGGCTGACCAGCATCAAAGGGCGTTGCCGGCTCCGCTGCGTCCATTCTGGCCATTAGTTTGCCAAGGGCTGCGCCAGGCCGACCGCCGGGCGGCCCAACGGGTTGACCTCTTCGTCGCCAACTCGCGGACCGTCGCCGACCGCATCCAGCGGCACTATGGCCGCCAAGCGACCGTGGTCTACCCGCCGGTCGACATCCCCCCGGCCCCGACCACCGGTCCGCGGAGTGATTTCTACTTGTGCGTTGGCTACCACACGTCGTACAAGCGGCTTGACCTGGCGGTCGAGGCGTGCCGGCGTCTCGGCCGCCGGCTAGTCGTCATTGGCGATGGGCCAGACATAAAGCGCATTGATCCACAACAAAACCCCCATGTTCGACTCCTTGGCTGGCAGCCGACCACAGTGGTGGACCAATACCTTGGCAGGGCCGCCGGTCTGCTTTTCCCGGGGGAGGAAGACTTCGGCATGGTTCCGGTCGAGGCCATGGCCCATGGCTGTCCCGTAATCGCTTACGGCCGCGGAGGGGCCACCGAAACGGTCATCGACGGCCAAACCGGCCTCCTATTCGACCAGCAAACGGTGGATTGTTTGGTTTCCGCGATTCGGCGGCGTGAACAAACTACGTTTGACCCCGTGGCCATGTACAACCACACCGCACAATTCGGCAAGTCTCGGTTCATCAAACAGATGCGCGATCTTCTCGCGGCCCAACTTGGTCGCCTCGCGTGAACTCTCCGTCGCTGGAGCCTACAGATCTCCCCGTCCGCCAGCCGGGCCTGCCTCAGGACCCGCCCTTTCTCCCACCCCGCGCATAGCTGGACCTGGGGCGAGCGGCCGAAAAACAAAAATCTTTTCGCCGCCTAAGTATTTGCCTGTCAGCAACGTAAGCAAATAGGTCCAAAAATCGTACCACTTCAGCTTGACGAATGCGGATCCTTACGGTACTGTTTTGATAACTTTCTCCTCTGGGATCAGACGGGACGACGACGTGGGTGTGTTTGGGCCGGTCTGATTTCGAGGGTAGCACCGGCTGATGCCGGGCCAACCCTAGGCGAGCTCCAGCGGCTCGCCTTCTTGTTGCGCGTCTGCCGTCCAGCCGCAACATGCACTGCTGCGGCAACCCCAACCCATCAGAACCCCAAGCGTCAGGGCAACCCTGAGCGTTGGGGCTCCGATTCCACAAGTCGCATTCTCCGTGCGGCACTACACTAGTTTCCGGGGCGCTCTTGCGGGTTGCTGGGGTTCATCAATGACGGATCCAGCTCGCGGGCTTGCCGGTATGCTTCCGCCGCCCGCGCGTGCTGGCCAAGGGAGGAGTAGCAAAACCCAAGGTTGAACAGCAAGCGCGCATTGAGCCCCCGGATTCGGTCCCGGGTGCGGTTGAGCCACAGGGCCCGCTCGAACTCCTCGGCGGCGGCCGCGAGCTGTTGTCGTTCGATCAGCACGCAGCCCAGGCGAAAACGAGTGCGGGCACTGTCGCGACCGGCCAAAGCCCGCCGAAGCAGCTCCTCAGCCCGGGGCAGGTCCCTTTTGAGGAAATAGACATCGCCCAGCGCGCTTAGCGCACTGGGTGATGGGTTGTGGGCCACGACGCAGCTCCAGAAGCTCTCCGCGTCGCGGTACACGCCGCACTGCCGCCAGGTCAGCACCCCGAGGCTCAGCAGCAGGGCCGCCGCCAGGCCCGCTCCGGCGTACGCCGCCCGACGCCCCAAGCGCGCGGCAAGGCGCGTAACCAGAGCTGCCAGGCCCGCGAAGATGCCCAGGCTGGGGATGTACTGGTAGTGATCCCCGACAAACGACTTGGCCAAATACCCGAAGTCGATCAGGCCGCTGGTGGGGGTTAAACCGATCACGAAGAACAGTATCGCCGCCAGCGGGGAGCGACCGATCCGCCGACGGAGCAGCCAGGCTGCGACGATCACGACGGCCAGGCCCAACGGAAATACGTAGGCCCCGATCGCACCCGTATCGACCGGCCAGTGCGGGTAGATGGGGATCAGGTTGACGGGCACCAGCAGCTTGGCCAGGTAGAACCACATCGCCCGGCCCACAATGAGCAGACGCTGGACCGCCGACAGCCCGGACTCGAACGATTTACCCTCCAGAAGCGTGTTTTCACGCCAAAACGTGACTGCGACCAACAGTACTGATAGGCAGACCAACGGCCCCAGTAGGAGGAGATACTTCCCGCTCCGGGCCGGGCGACGCCACCAGATCCACAACAGTAATGCGGCTGGCAGCGTGCAGATGACCGTCTTGCTCAGCAACCCCAGCAGGAACGTGGCCAGGCTGACCGCGTACCACGGTCGGGAACCGGTTCGCGCGAAGCGCAGCCAGGCCAGTGCGGCCAGGAAATAGAACGTGGCCGACAAAACATTTTTCCGTTCGGCCAGCCAGGCGACTGACTGCACCTGTACTGGATGCACCGCGAAGAGCAGCCCGCCCAGCAGGGCACCCGGCACGCCCAGGCGGTAAAGCAGCAGCCACACCAGCACCGCGTTGACCGCGTGCAGCCCGAGGCTGACCAGGTGATAGCCCCGTGGGTCCACGCCCCACAGGCGGAACTCGGCCCAGTGCAGGGAGAAGGTCACCGGGTAGTACGGGACGCCCGGGGGGTAAGCCTGCGGGCTGGTCCAGATTCGCGCCAGCCCACTGGCTGTCCGCAGCAACTGGTTTTCTTCGATGTAGTCCGTGTCATCGAAACGGACGTACCCGGCCCGCACGACCGGCAAATACGCCACGAGGGCCGAGCCCACGATCAGCGCCAGCCGAACCATCATCCCGCCCGGCGTCAGATGAGCCGGACCGGTGGCCACCGTGTGCCCGCCGGGGGCTAAGGCGGCGCTGCCGGAGCCCGCGACTCTCTGACCGGTTTGGGCTCGGTGTTTCCTGCGGGCCATCGCAGTCGCCGGCGCCGGGTCAGCTACTTGCGCAGCTCTCGTTCGGCGGCCTGAAGTGCGGCTCGAGCGCTGTCGGACTTCGGGTCCAGTGCCAGCACCTGGCGGAAGCAGTCCGCCGCTTGGCCGAACATACCCAACTGGTGATAAGCCTCTCCAAGAGCCTGCAAATTGTAGGTATTGCGCGGCTCGGCACGGACTGCCGCCTCCAGATGCTCCCGGGCCTGGTCCCAGCGCTGCAATCGGCTAAGCGCGGTGCCCACCATCGCCTCGGCGGCGGCATCCCCCGGCAGTTCACTGAGCACCCGGTTAGCCTGCGCCAAAGCGTCTTCCCAGCGCTGCATACCCATCAGGGCCGAAACGTACCGAAGCCGGATGTGCGCGTCCTCCGGCACCACCGCCAGGGCTTGTTCCAGCACCTGGGCAGCCTCGACATATCGGCCCTGACGGATCAGTACGACCCCCAGGTCCGAGCGTGGCGCGGGCGCTAAAGGCAGGGCCTGGACGACTTCCCTAAGCCGCCGTTCAATCTCCGTTAGCTGGCCGCCACGCCAGAGCGAGTCCCGGGCCCGCCCGTACACGCCCAGAATTCGAGCGTATGGATGCGGGTCCGGCTCCTGGGATTCGAGCAGTTCGGCTTCGCTGAAGGCCGCTCGGTCCCGGTTCCGCACCGCACCCAGGTATCCCAGGGATTCCAGCCGGGCGACTTCGGAGCTGGACAGCTTGACGGTCGAGTCACCGGCAAGTGGCGGCGGGGCTTCGGCCAGCAGGGTCCGCAGTTGCTCGCGGAGAGCCGCGGCTCGCTCCGGCTGCTCGGCCAGCAGGTCGTGCAATTCGCCAGGGTCGGTCTGGAGGTCGTACAGCCGCGGCTGGCTGGAGGCCAGGTACTTCCATTGCCCGCTGGTCAGGGCCCACAAGCGGGACAGCCGCAGCAGCGTGTGAACCTCGAACGCCTCGCTGTAGGCCGCCAGATGCAGGTCCTCGGCCGTTCCGGTCAACAGCGGCCGCAGGCTGACTCCCTGCATTTGGCTGGCTGGCTGGACGCCGGCCAGGTCGAGGATGGTCGGAGCCACATCCACCAGTCTGACCACCGCCGCTACCTCCCGACCGGACGGCACCACCCGCGGACAACGCACAATCAGCGGAACGTGCACCGTGGTCTGATACAGGAAGTAGCCGTGTTCGAACTCATCGTGCTGGTCCAGCCCTTCCCCGTGATCGCCGGCCAACACGATTAGCGTGTTATCGGCCAGCCCGAGCTTCCGCAGTTCGGCCAGCAGGCGCCCGACCTGCTGGTCCATGAAGGCGATTTCGTCCTCGTACGCCTCCGGCGACTCGCGGTCGGCCACCCGCGATGATTCATAGGGATAATGCGGATCGAAAAAATGCACCCACAGGAAGAAACGCTGGCGGGCCAGGTTACGTAGCAGTCCGATCGCGTCGTTGCAGACCTGGTCGCCCTTGCGTTCGGCGGTGTCCAGGTTCATGGTGATCCGGGCCGGCGGCACGCCGCGGTAAACATCAAATCCCTGCGCCAGCCCCGTCAGCTCATCCAGCACGAACGAGCCGACCGAGGCGGCGGTGGCGTAGCCGGCAGCTTTCATCGTCTCCGCCAGTGTGACTGCGGCCGGCACCAGCCGGTCGCTCCCATTGCGGCGGACCCCGTGCACGTAGGGGTACAGCCCCGTCAGAATCGTCGCGTGCGAGGGCAAGGTCTGCACGGAACTGGCCATGCATTGCCGGAAAAGCACGCCCTCCCGAGCCACCTGGTCAATATTCGGCGTGCGGGCAGCGCTCCGTCCGTAGCACCCGAGATAATCAGCCCGGGTCGTGTCGAGCGTGACCAGCAAGACGTTAAGGCCTCGGCCGGCGCCGTCCCGACGCGCCAGGGCATACACTCCCACCGCCGCCAGCACGCCCACCAGCCCAACCGCGGCCACCAACCAGCCCATTCGCCGCCGAGGTCGACGGACAACCGGCCTGGCCCGCTCCTCAAGGCGACGACGACGCTTGGACATCCCGCTTTCTCCCGGCCTCTCAGTCGGACCAGCTCCCCCCAACATCGCTCCCGCGCCAGGTTCCCCAGACCTGCGCGCTGGCGCGGCGTATTCCGGACCCCATGAGGCTAACCTGCGCGGCCCCCGCCGATCAAGCCCGCGTCGTCAGCAGTCCGTTGAAAAACTGCTCGACATAATTGGGGCAGTAGCGCCGGTCGCGCCAATCCGGCGCTTTCCGGCCGCCACTGCCCTCGCGCTGTGCCCGAAGGTCCAGCGCTACAATTTATCGACGGACTGTTAGCCGCCGACCAATAGCCACACGAAGCGGTTTATGTCCGCGAACGTCACATATCCGTCCCGGTCCACATCCGCCGCACAGCGCTCATCCGCAGTAGCGCTGGCCGGATCCAGGATCACTATGACGAACGGGTTGATGTCCGCAAAACCTAGTTGCCCGTCGCCGTTGACGTCCCCGGTTACGCAGTCAACGACCGACATGCGGATGGTGAAGGGAGCCGAATCGGCATAGCCGGTCGAGCCCACGTCGCGCAGTATGAATGTGCCATACCACAGGGTGCGCAGCGGGTCGTAGGCCGGGTCGTTGCAGTCCACGATGAAGATCACGTGTCGATGCAGCGTGGCCGAGCCTAGCGGAATGTAGTCGCCCGCGTACCGGATCTGAAACGTCTGATATTTGACGCGGAACGCCGGCTCCAGGTCCGCATGAGCCACCAGCCGGACTGACACGCCCGGCTGTAGCGCGAAGTAGTCGTTCTCCGGGTCGGCTTCGAAATTCGCATCGAAACCGGGAGAATCGGACCGGAAACTGTTGGACGCCGGGTAGTACGTCAACAGTCCGATGCCCAGCGCGGGGTCGAAACACGGCACGCCGTCCGGATCGAACGGCTTGGTTTTCATCTGATTGTCGCTGGATCGACCTACGCCGATGTCGCCTTCATGCTGCGCAAGAACCCGCGGCACCGCGACACCAGAGCACAACAGCACTGCAAGGATGCGCTCAACGCGGATAATAGACATTTACGCGCCTCCTCTGGTCTATGCCCGACCGTTGCGCCGCCGCAGCGCCGCCAGCCCCAGACACAACGGCACCCAGGCCGCGGGCTCCGGCGTGAACTGCACGCTGACCGGTTCGGACGCGGCATGCGTCCCAGACAGATCGAGTACCTGAAAGTTGACCGTCCAGGGCCCATGGGCCGGATCGAACATCGGGTCTTCCGTGTCGATATGCCACACGGGGTGTACGTCAAAGTGCGGCGTTCCTATGATCCACAAATCGTCTCCCAGAATCTGAAACCCCGGCTCGCCAGGCCCCACCGGTTGCCAGACTTTCATTTCCGGACTGCTGACCCACAGGACCCGCAGGGCAATATTCGCAGCCGGATCCAGCGGCTCAAAAACGCCGGGCTGCGAATGATCCGGCTCCAGGCTCACAAAGCCCGGATCGTCCAGCGCGAATCCCGCCACGCCCGGCCCCCATTCGGATGGCGGCAGCTCCCAGGGAAACAGGTCGGCATCAAACCAAACAGCTATCTGGTTGAGGGCCGGATCGATTCCAACTTCGAAGTCTTCTTCATGCGCCCACGCCAGCGGAGAGATACACAGGCTGGCAACGACGCCCCAAATCAATGCGGTCTGTTTCATTCTTGCCTTCTCCTCAGCATCGTCCCACTCTCAGCGGGCGATGGTTGGATCGTACTTGTTGAAAAGCCAGTTCACGCTGTCCGCTTCTATGCTCTGGATGGCGAAAGTCTTTTCATAAGGCAGCCGCTCGGCGTGACCGTCCACGAAGCCATAATTAGCCTCTCTGAAATGACGCTCGATCATCACCATCTCGGCCGCCTTGGACCGGTCGTCCGGGTAGAAATCCTGCCAGTAGTCCGCATGAATGTGGTCGGTCAGGGCATAAGCGCCCTCTTCGACCAGTTCAGCGAAGAAGATGGTCCCGGCCGGCCGCTTGATCCAGTCCTGCCGGTTGTAGGCATGCCCGTCGCGCCACCAGAGAGGATTGTCCTCACCGCCGGCCGCAAGGTAGTAGTTCACGGCGTAGCTGGTACGCCGCAGTTTGTTGCTGAGCGGTTTGGTCCAGTGACCGCTGCGGTCGGAGGGGCATTTGAGCAGGTTGCGGTCGCGCCCGTACTCGGGCGACACGGTGTTGATCCAGGCCCGGCTGGCGCCAGCCTCGCCACCGCCGTGCGCATAGCCCCACTCGGGGAACCAGCCCCGATTCCCGTCCGCGTACATCTGGACCGCCAAGCCAAGCATACGCAGGTTGCTCTCGCACATCACGGCGCGGGTCTGCTCACGGGCGCGACCCAGGACCGGAAGCAGAATCGAAATCAGCATCGCGATGACCGCGATGACCACCAGCAGCTCGACCAGTGTGAAACCTCCGCGCGCCCACCACCGGCGCGCTTGGACCAGCGCGCGCATGCGTCCTCCCTTGCGATTCCAGGGCCTGAGAAATCCGCCGAACGACCGCGAGCCGAGATCAGATGGCGGGTGGACCCCGTGCGCTTATCGCGCTGGTCCTGTGAAGGTGCGGGGTGTGCTCGTATGCCTGACGGACAGCAGGGGTGAGCGGAATCTCAAACCCGAAAGCTGCCTCCGGAAGGTCGCTCACGACCCCCACTGCGGTGACGCACAGTGGACAGTCCCCCTCGTGGGCGTACACGCCGGTCTGCGGCGTCCGCTGCCCGCAGACGGACGTCCGAGCGACATGCGACACGTCCTCAGGGTGCCGAGTGGAGTGATGGTGCCAGACCGAGATTGGGACCCCCAGGGTCGGCACTAGCAGCCCGGTCGCCAGGACCCGCGGTAGCCTTGCACGCCGCGTGAACATCATTGTTCCGGTCCCTCAACCTTACCCGAGCAGGCAGGGATGCAAGGGCATTATCAATATAGGCAAGTAGCCTCATGCGGTCAACTACTCGGTCGCTGCCCGGCCAGTCGTGCAGGTCCAGCCGCGCTGGGCACAACCGCTTTCGGGGCGTGAAGAAAGGCCCCCGCTGCGGCCGGTGCGGCCTTTCGTGCCCCGGCTGCGCCGCCCCCGGAACCGTGTATAAAACTGTAGCCGGCTGTCGGAAACGCCGGGCGGCGCTGTACCGCCCGGCCAAGTCGGTACAATGTGTCCCGGCGTCGGTGCGGCCGTCAGGCGGCCGGTCAGCAGAGGTGTGCACATGAGACGAACCGGATTTGCGCTCGGACTGGTCACAGCGGGCTGCTTTCTGGCGATCGCCGTTGCCCAGGATTACGACCCGGAGCGACGATCGCCCCGAAGGGGCTCGATGCCCCCGGCCGGCTTCTGGCCGACCGAGAGGATGATCGAGCTGGCCATCGATCGAATAACCGAGAAGATGGCCGAAACGTACGGCTTCGATGAAGATCAACTCTGGAACACGCGGGACCTGCTCAAGTCGCGCTTTCCGCAGTGGATGCAGGACAATCGCGCCGAGTTGCAGGCTCTGACCAACCAGTGGATCGAGACCGTGATGGCCGGCGAGCCTCCCACACCGGAGGAGGTCGCCGATTGGTCCAATCGCGCCCTGCCGCTGTTCGAGGAATTCACCGGTCTGGTGGATGAAACCATCGAAGACATGCGGACTTATCTGACCCCCGAGCAGGAAGTCCTTCTGGACGGGCAGAAGGCCTTCTTCCAGGTTGGGCTGAACTACATGCGCGACCGGCTCAACACCTGGAAGGCCGGAGGTTACGATTGGCGGACCGAGTGGCCGCGCAGCGAGGAGTTTCGACGTCAGGAGCACGTACGCCAGCAGCGGCTGCAACAGGAAGCTGAGAACGCCCGGCTGGCCGCGATGGGAATCGCACCCGCGGCCGGCAACAGCGCCCCGGACGCCGCTCCCGCAGGTCGCAACCCGCCGGCCGAACGCAAGCTCTTTCTGCCCAAGCCCGGGGAGACGGACAAAGCCCAAGATGAGTGGGCGGTTTACGTTGAGAACTTCATCAAACGCTACCGGCTCGATGAAGCCCAGCAGAATGCGGCCCGCCGATTTTTGCGAGACCAGCAGGAACTCCGGGATCGATATCTCCGCCGGAAGCTGCCCGAGATCGAAAGTCTGGAACAGCGTCAGAAGGCCGCCCAGACCGACGAGGAGCGGGCGAAGGTTCGGGCGGAAGTGGAGCAGCTCAATCGCCCCATCGAGCGCTACTTCCAGCGGCTCAAGGATCGGCTGGAAACCTTGCCGACACGCAAGCAGCGAGCGGCCGCGGCTGAGAGTGATAAGGCGGCGCCGCCGGCCACCGGCCCATCTGAGAAGACCAAGGCCGCGATGAAGCAGCAGATGGAAGCCCGGTTGGGCGCGGGAAAGAGCGAGTCGGCCCAGGGCCAGAAGGAGCCCACCAGCCAGCAGGACGCCCCCGAGTAGTGGCCGGCCCAAAAAAGCAGAGAGTCCGAGCTCGCCGTCACTCGGACCCTCCAAGCCAGGCTGCCCGCTCAAATGAGCGGTGACCCACAGCCTCACCCGGGTGTATCGTACATAGTGCTGCCCGGGGTTATTAAGCAGCGGCCCGGAAAGGCGGCCAGTTGCGGCTCCGCGCGGGCGGGCGGTTCGCCGCGGGACTTTTTATCTGCCGCCGCTCACAGCGGGTCGTGGCTCGGGACCAGAGCTATACAGGCGCCCGCGGCCGATAATTACCGACCTGTCTCGTAGGCGGCGTTGACAGGGCGGGCCTGGAGCGCTACAACTGCACATCGTTGGGTTTCGGCGACAGCCCGGTCTGTCGTCGCGCGGTCTGAAAAGTGAACCTTGAGGGCCACCCTTGACCTACCCGGTCGAAGTCCTCTGCTTAGTGCTTTTCCTGCTGCTGGTGGCGCTGCCTAGCCTGTACGGGTTTCACATGTACCTGCTGATGTACCTGGCCCGGCGGAAGCGCCGCCAGGTCCGGGCTCAGCAGCGAGCCGTAATCCAGCAGTATCGTCGGCAGACCCCGGAGGATCAGTGGCCGGTGGTCACTACCCAGCTTCCGCTCTTCAACGAGATCACGGTGGCCCGTCGGGTCATTGAGGCCGCGGCCCGCATGGATTATCCGGCCGGTCGTCACGAGGTGCAGGTGCTGGACGACAGTACGGACGGCACGCGTCTGGTTGTCGACCAGGTGGCGGCCGAGCTGGTTGCCCAGGGCTACGATGTGAAGGTTGTGCGGCGGCCGAGCCGGCAGCACTACAAGGCCGGGGCCCTAGCCGAAGGGCTGAAGACTGCCCGGGGCGAGTTCATAGCCATTTTCGACGCCGACTTCGTGCCGGACCGCAGTTTCCTCCGCCAGATGATTCCACTGATCGCCACCCGCCCGGACGTGTGCGTGGTGCAGGGCCGGTGGGGGCACTTGAACGCGGACGAAAGCTGGGTCACCGAGGGCCTGTCGCTCGGGCTGGACATGCACTTTGCCATCGAGCAGGCCGCCCGCAACTGGAACGGGCTGCTGATGAACTTCAACGGCACCGGCGGCATCTGGCGGAAAGCGGCCATCAATGACCCGCAGGTCGGCGGCTGGAGCGGCGACACCATCACCGAGGACCTGGACCTTTCATATCGGGCTCAGCTTGCGGGCTGGAAAATGGTGTTCTGCGACCAGGTGGTCTGCCCCGCCGAAATCCCCGCCGACATCAACGCCCTGAAGGCGCAGCAACGCCGCTGGGCGGTCGGAATTATGCAGGTCGCCCGCAAGCTGCTGCCGGCAGTCTGGCGTTCGCAACGCCTGAGCCTCTGGCAGAAGCTCCAGGCCACCATCCACCTCACGCAATATGCCATCGCCGTCCCCATGATCCTGGTGGCCCTGATTGGCCGGCTGCTGCCATTGATGCTGCGGGGTGATGTCTGGCCCACCTGGATTCAATGGTTGTGCATCACCTTCCTGCTGGCCGCGGTCGCTCCCTGCGTAGCCTACATGAACGCCCGGCGCGTGGTCGGGGGCAGCATCCCCGGCCCGCTGCGGGTCCTCAAACTAATGATCCTGGGACTGGGCCTGTGCGTGAACAACGGGGTGGCGGTCATCACCGGGCTGGTGCAAAAGGGCGGAGAGTTCGTGCGTACTCCCAAATCCGGCAGCCTGGGCCGTCCCGCCCGCAGCGCGTATGCCAGTCTGCCTTCCCGATTGTGGATATTCGAGCTCCTGCTCGGCCTCTACTGCCTGGCTCAGTTTCTCGTCTTCCTGCCCAGCGATGGCGTGGGCGGACTGTTCTTGCTGTTGTATGCGGTCGGCCTGATGCTCATCGGTTGGGGCTCGCGTCCACGCCGGGCAAGACCGCGCAGCACTGCGCCGGCCCAGACCTTACCGGCCCCGGCCGCCCCGGCCTGGCCAGCCTCCCCGGCCCACTCCTGAATCGTGCGCCTGGTTGGCGGATACGGAGAACCTCAGATGACCGTCAAGCCTATAACCGAGCAGGAACAGAAGGACGTAAGCCTGCCGGGGGCGGTCGGAGTGCGGATGCGCATGCTGATCGGACCGCGGGACGGAGCCGAGGTCTTTCACATGCGGCATTTCGAGGTCGCCCCTGGCGGGCATACCCCGCACCATGCTCATGATTATGAGCATGAGGTGGTGATCCTCAAGGGCCGGGGCCTGGTCAGAGGAGAACAGGGAGAGAACGCTTGCGGCCCCGGCGACATAGTCTGGGTGCCGCCCAGCGAGAAGCATCAGTTCATAAACATCGGCGATGAGCCGCTGGAGTTCATTTGTCTGATCCCGGCCCCCCGGGCCTGTGCCCAGTAGGGCCGCTTGAATCCCAGGAAAGGGCTGAACCATGGTTGCACCTTCGCGACGGGAAGTGCTGGGGTCGGCGGCAGTCATCGGGGGATGGATGGTCTTTGGAGCCCGGCAGGTTGCCGCCCAGGGCCAGCCCGCGGACGGCGAATCCCCACCCCCCGGCCCGTATCAGCTACCGCCGCTGCCCTACGACTACGCCGACTTGGAACCTTTCATCGATGCCCGAACGGTCAAGCTACATCACGACGTCCATCATGCCGGGT
>Ga0185342_1000158_pt1 | contig 37679 bp, 33 predicted proteins | sample ConPoolayeEmetaG_FD_128045 | JGI IMG/M metagenome (GOLD analysis project Ga0185342, IMG submission 128045) | Hot spring microbial mat communities from California, USA to study Microbial Dark Matter (Phase II) - Cone Pool mat layer E metaG... ... | reverse complement strand
ATGAACAGAGGAAAGCTATGACCCAAAAGGTGTTAGTAACATGATTTATGAGGCAGCTAAGACCCTTTCGGTAACAGTTTCTATTGACGCAATACGTAGTGTTTTTATGCCTGAAAAATAAGAGGGCAGGAGAAATAGTGGAGGCGGGACGCGCTATCGCCATCCCGCCTGAGCCATCACCGGTTGCTCTATTGAATCATCTGATTTGGGAGCCAGAGGATAATTTGCGGAAATGCCGCGCATAAAGCCAGCGCTACCATGATGAGGATGACAAAGGGCCAGACGCCCTTAATAATATCCGTCATCTTGATGCCCAGTTCCGGCGGTGCCGTACCTTTCACGAAGAAAATTGCCACGGCAAGGGGCGGTGTCATATAAGACATCTGGATATTCACGTTTATCATGATTGCCGCCCAGATGGGGTCAAAGCCCAGCGTCTTGAAGATGGGAGTGATGATGGGCACCAGGAGAAAGATGATGCCCAGGTCTATAATGAAGAAGCCCAGTATGAAACAGAGAAACATGATGAGCAGGAAAGCGCCCCATTTGCCAAAAGGCATGCCGAGGATGAGCGCGCGCACCACCTCTCCGCTTCCGCTCCGCACGAAGACCGCATTAAAGGCGACAGAACAGCCGGCAATGAGAAAGATAAGCCCGGACCCTTTCACCGTCTCACGGGCGGCATTCATCAGCACCTTCCAGTTCAGCCGACGGTATGCGGCGGCGAGCAGGGTAGCAGTGAAAGCACCGGTAGCCGCCGCCTCAGTGGGTGCGGCGATGCCGAAGAAAATCACCCCCAGAACACCCAAAATAATAATGCCTATAGGCACGACGGAGGTCATCAGCATCAAGATTTTTTTGAGGAAGGGAACATTCCTGTCTGCAAGTGGTACCGGTGGTCCCAGTCTGGGCTCAAGGAAACAGCGTATAGCCACGTAAGCGCAGTAGAGCGCGGCGAGGAGGAAGCCCGGCATAAAAGCGCCAAAATAGAGCTTGCCTACGGACAGTCTTGCCATGGGACCATAGACAATGAGCAGGGTGCTGGGCGGAATAAGAATGCCCAGGCTTCCACCGGCACAGCAACAGCCGGTCGCCAGGCTTTTATCATAGCCCCGGCTGAGCATAGACCTGATAGAAATGACCGTTATCATGGTAGTTGCCGCCGCTACCAGCCCTACGGTGCAGGCGACGATAGTGCCCAGTATAATCGTGGCAATGCCCAGACCGCCCCTGAAACCACCCAGCCAAACGTAAAGCGCCTGGTACATCTTGTCCGCGATGCCGGACTGCTGGACGATAAGCCCCATATAAATAAAGAGCGGCATCGCCAGAAGGATATAGTCAGATAGAATGGTATATATTTGCAGGTAAACAATCTGTCCCACCGGCGGTCCGAAGAGCAGAAAACCGATGACGATTCCCGTGCCGCCCGCCACCAGCGCCAGCGGATACCCGGCAAATACGCCAAGAATGAAAACGCCCATAAGAATGGCGGCAGTAAGCTGTGGACTCAGTTCAATCATAGAGGTTTGCCCCTTAATGTGTAGACATCACGGATGAAACGCACCAGACCTCTCAAGGTGAACAGAACCACACCCAGGAAGAAAACGGTGCGTATTGGCGCGGCGGGTGGGTACCAGTATGTCTCAGACCTCACCTCATGGGTCACCCAAGCCTTTATCATCCAGCCATAGGAGACATAGAGAAGCATGGCAACAAAAGGAAAGAAGAAAAAGACCGCTCCGCAAATATCAATAATCGCTTTTACCGCCGGGGATTGGCGTAGGTACAGCACATCAACACGCACATGCTGGTTATGCAGGTCAGCATAAGACCATGCCAAAATATAGATGGTCAGACCTATCATGACAGCAGTATCATAGCCATAGATTGAGGCGGCATTAAAGAAATAGCGCCTGATGACCTCTTGCGTCATGACCAGGACAAGAGCGAGGGCAAAGAACTTGTCCATCTCACCGGTGTAGCGAACTACAGAGTCAATTTTATCCAGAACTTTCTTCACCAGTATTGCTGCCCTTTCTTTAATATGTGAAAAGCCCCCCGCCCGGAAGATAGCTCCGAGCAGGGGGCGATATGCCTAGAGCCTGGGCCAAGCCGCGCGATACTTGTCCATGAAAGCCTGCTGTGACTTAACTACTTCAGCGTAGAGAGCGTCTTCCTTTGATTTCTTGGCGTAGAGCTCCTTGGCGAGCCTTATCATTTCATCTTCAATGTCCTTCGGGATGGGCTGGACAATGACCCCATAATCTTTCTGTTTCTGGATGGCGATGAGGTCTTCCTGAGTCAGACGGGCATACCACCGATAACCCTGAGAGTAATGGACTTCCTCTACAATCTTCTTCAGGTCATCCGTAAGCTCTGCCCATTTCTTGGGATGGACGAATACCCATGTCGGGTCTGTGGGCTGACGCACCGGTGAGAGATACTCATACTTGCACACCTCATGGAGGGCGAACGTCCAGTCCACTGCCGGCGTGCTCAGCTGGGTGGCATCAATGACGCCCCTCTGGAGCGCCTGGTAGACTTCACCACCGGGCAGGAAGATGACAGAAGCACCCATGGTGGTGAAGATTTCACCATCATCACCCGTGGTGCGTATCTTCAAACCTTTGATATCAGCAACGCTTTTCAGCTCTTTCTTTGACTGTAGAAAGACCTCCGGCGGCGTGACCAGCGCATTGGTGAGCATCTTGATGTTCTTGCCGGCAATCATCTTGTTAACAATCTCGTTGCCACCGCCCACCCACATCCAGAGCGCATACTCCATACCGGTGAGACCGCCTACCATGTATGCCAGCGGGTTAGCCGCGGGCCACTTATCCACCAGGTAGCTGGGAGCGACATTCCCATAGTCAAGGGCGCCGGAATCAACGCCATCAAACTCCTTGGCGCCCGGCACCACACTGCCATGTGCGTTCAGGATGATTTCCAAGCGGCCGTTGCTGGCAACCTTGATTCGGTCTGCAATATCCTGCATGTTCTCAGTCTCAATGGTGCCCGGCGGGGAGATTGGCTGTCCCTGCCACTTGATGACCTTAGCCGGCTGGGCCGGCTTCGGTGCCGGCGCCGGAGCCGGAGCAGGTGCCGGCTTGGCACAGCTCGTGGCAATCAGACTGATAATGGTCAGCAACGCCACCACTGACAGTATAATCTTTGTCTTCATTGAATAATCTCCTTTGTGCTAACAATGGTAAACTGACCTTCATTGAAAACTTTCCTCTCAACTTGTTGCTTCAGTAACCACCTCCTTCTCCGCCTTAGTCCGGTGAATCCCATCGACCAGGGAATAGCCATGTCTCATTTTATGTCTTCTTGGCTCAATCAGTGTATTATAGCACACGCTTTTCCTTTTTCAACATCACCCCAGAACCCAGTTGCAAATCAAACAGCCCCTGGGTACACTTAAAATGGTGAAGAATAAGCACGCGCCCATGAGACCGGAGCTTCTCTCACCTGTCGGCAACTGGGAGAGCCTGCCTGCGGCGGTGGAGAACGGGGCTGATGCCGTTTATCTGGGCACCAGGGAGTTCAACGCGCGCATAAATGCCCGCAATTTCTCTCTGGCAGAGCTGGGGAAGGTCGTGCGCTATTGCCACAACGCCGGTGTCCGCGTCTACGTCACCTTCAATACCCTGGTCAAGAACCATGAGCTTGACCGTTTCTTCAATGTCCTCACGCAGGCTTATATGACCGGCATTGACGGCGTCATCATCCAGCACATCAGCTTCCTTGAGCCCATCAAGAAAAGCTTCCCCGGGCTGGCAGTCTTCATTTCCACCCAGGGGGCAATAGGGAACGTCAGTTCTGCCTCACTGCTGAAAGCCGCGGACAGAATCATCCTGCCCCGGGAACTGCCCCTGGCTGAGGTCAGGCGCCTGGTGAACGCCGGCGTGAAAGCGGAGGTCTTCATCCATGGAGCCCTGTGCTTCAGTTACAGTGGCTTGTGCCTATTTTCCAGCTTCGTGGACAACCGCAGTGGCAACCGGGGCTGTTGCGCTCAGCTCTGCCGCCAGAAATACAATGATGCTTATCCTCTCAGCACCAGAGAGCTATGCCTGGTGCGGCGCATCCCGGACCTGATTGAGGCGGGAGTGAGCGGATTCAAAATTGAAGGCAGGATGCGCTCCCCACTCTACGTGGCGGTGGCAACCAGGCTCTACCGCAAGGCGATAGATTCCTACCTCGCCGGCAGGTTTGAAATCCCGCAGAAGGAGCTGGCAGAAATAGAGGTGGTCTTCAACCGCGAGTTCACGGAAGGCTTTCTCGGCGGGGACAGTCGCCCAATTTCTCCTGAGAAGCCGATGAATCGCGGTGCGTTCCTGGGGACGGTTGAAGATGGGAAAATAATCGTGCGGAGACCGGTGGCGGTGGGAGACGGCATCGGCATCTGGGAAGGCGGCGGGGTGAGGGGAGCCATCATCCGAGAAATAATGAAAGACGGAAAGAAGGTGGATTCCGCAGAGACCGGAGATAAAGTTGACCTCGGCATCAGGGTAAAAAACGGCACAAAGATTTACCTCACTTCCTCGCCACGCATCAGCCTCAAACCAGATTTTCCCATCTCAAGGACAGCCATTACCACGCCGGAAAGGAAGACGCCCCGGCTGAAACTGCCGGAAATCACCCTCCGTGCCGCACCCGCGCTGAAATTCCTGGTCAAAGCTTACTCTCTGGCAGAGGCAAAAGAATCAGCTCAGGCAGATGCAGATATTGTCTTTTACCATGTTTTTGCCCCTGATTTTCCGGAACGCCATGAGTGGCGCGAGAAATCCCTGCTGGGCGCTTACCTGCCCAGAATCATGACTGATGCTGAGCTGTCTCAATCCCTCTCTCTGCTGGACAGAAAAAAGCCTCAGGCGATTCTTGCCGGCAACCTCGGCTTTCTGCCCCACAGGAAAGGCTATGACGCGCCGGTGTACCTGGACTACTCTCTGAACACGTTTAATGACCTTGACCTGCTCTTCTTTCAGGCTTATGACGTCATTCCTATGCTCTCCCCTGAGCTTTCCCTCAATGAAATGGCTCATTTCAAGAACAAAGATGCCGTGATTTTCTGTCACGGAGATATTGTGCTGGTCAATACCATGATTGAGCTTGAAGCTAAAAAGCTCATTGATGCTAAAGGGCTCATCTTCCCGGTGCGAAAAGAGCACACCTGCTGGCAGATTTTGAACAGTCGCCGCTTCGGCCTGTTTAATGACATCCGCAGGCTGTATGATGCCGGCTTCCGCCAGTTCTTCATTGACCAGCAGGGCAGAGGAGCGCAGTTTGTCTCCCTTTACCGCCGGATGCTAAAAGAAGAAGTGCCTGACAGACGGCTGAGGAAAGGCTATACCTCCGGGCACCTCTACCGCCCGGTGAAGTAGCTTTTATTTGAATGTGTTACCATAAACGTGAAGCGTCAGAAATAAAGCCAGTTCCGCCAATTGACAACATTGCCTCAAAGTCTTACTATACACTAGACCCGCAATTCACCAGGGCATCAAAAAGTAAAAAGTAAAGGAGGCATGATGACAACCATTGCAGTTATGGGAGCCGGTGGAAAAATGGGACAGCGCTGTACCCAAAATCTGAAAGGCAACAAAGAATATAAAACGCTCTATGTTGAGATTTCCCCGGAAGGCATCGCCTGGCTGGCCAAGCAAGGATTGAAGGTGACCCCGCAGGATGAAGCCATCAAACAGGCGGACGTGGTCATCCTCGCCGTGCCGGATAGACTCATCGGCAAAATCTGCCGCGATATTGTGCCCAAAGTCAGGAGCGGCACCATGATTTTCAGCCTTGACCCGGCCGCGGCTTATGCCGGCGTCCTGCCAGAACGGAAAGACATCACCTACTTTATCAGCCATCCCTGCCATGCGCCGCTCTTCGTGGAGGAGCGCGACCCCAAAGCATATGGCGACTGGTTTGGTGGGGAAAAGATAGCCCAGAACGCCGTCTGTGCCCTGCATCAGGGTCCGGAAAAGGACTATCAAAAAGGCGAGGCGATTGCCCGCGTCATCTTTGCCCCCATCATGCGCACCCACCGCGTCACCACGGAGCAGATGGCAATCCTTGAGCCCGCGCTGGTGGAAACGCTGGCGCTGACCTGCTTCACCATCATGAAAGAGGCGATGGATGAGGTTATCAATATGGGCATCCCCAGGGCGGCGGTGGAGGACTTCCTGTACGGGCATATCCGCACCACCATCGCCATCGTCTTCGGCTTTGCACCATTCCCCGTCTCTGACGGCGCCAAGCTGGCAATAAGCATGGCAAAGCAGGAAATCTTCCAGCCGGACTGGAAGAAAATCCTCAAGCCGGAGAACGTGAAGAAGAGCGTCCAGGCAATCACCCACGCCACTGATGTCAAATAACACTTCTTTCCTGCACAGGCAGAAATGCTACTATGACGACGATTGACCGCGTTCTGAAAGAGGTGCAGAAACGCCAGGGTGAGCTCCACGAGATACTGATGAGCCTCATCCGCTTCCGCACCCCCAACCCGCCCGGCGGAAATGAACGTGAAGCACAGCTATGGATTGCGGCACAGCTCAAGGAGCTCGGCTGTAAAGTAGAGGTTTTTGACGCCCTGCCCGGCAGACCGGATGCGGTGGGAAAACTGCCAGGGTCCGGCGGCGGCAGGTCTGTCATCCTCAGCGGGCATATTGACGTCTTTGAAGACCGCATGAATGAGAAGTGGCGCCGCGACCCCTATGAGCCGTATATTGACGGCGGCGCCCTCTTTGGCAAAGGCAGCACTGACATGAAAGGCGCCCTCGCCACCTACATCTTCCTCCTGTCCTGCTTCAGGCAAATCGGCGTCAGGCTAAAGGGCGATGTGACCATCGCCAGCGTCATGGGCGAGGAATGCGGCGAACCCGGCACCAAACGTCTCATAGAAAAAGGCTATAAAGCTGACTTCGCCGTCGTCGGCGAGCCCACCTACGGCGGCACCGGCACCTATCCCGCCGTGGGCATCATCAATGGCCGCCTCACCTTAGAAAGCCCCTATACTCTCCATCTCCAGGAGAGGCGGTTCTTCCTCCAGGCTGGAGGCGGCAGGGAAGGCGCCAACTGCATTGAAAAAATGGCGCAGGTCATCATCCCCGCTCTGAACGAGCTGGAAAAGCAGTGGAGCATCTTTAAGAAACACCCCCTCATGCCCCCCGGACAGGCGATGATTAACGTTTTCAGCATCTCCGGCGGCGGCAATACCTTCATCATCCCGGACCGCTGCACCATTGACTTTTCAGTTTACTGTCTCCCCGGAGAGACCAAAGAGGCAGTGCAGAAAGAGGTGGTAGACCAGGTAAACCGCGCCGCCCAGGCTGATTTCTGGCTACGTAAATACCCGCCCAGGATTGACTGGGAGACTAACCCTGACCAGTACCAGTTCATTCCCTTTGACCTGGACGTTAACCAGGCAGGGGTGAAAACTATGATGGAGGCGTATAAGCAGGTATCCGGGAAAGAACTGGTAGTGGGCGGGCGGGGCGGCATTGTGGACACGGGATGGTTCGCTCAGGCGGGCATCCCGGCAATGACCTACGGCCCGGGAGATGCTTACTGGGCGCACCGCATTGACGAGCGTATTGAACTGTCTGCGCTTGCCACGTATAGCAAGACCATCGCCCTCTTCCTCATGAACTGGTGCGGCATAGCAGAATAAGAACTAGAAATAAAAGCAGGAGGACACCATGCCAGGAAAACGGACGCAGGAACTGCTCAACATTGACCGGAAGCACATCATCCACGGCTTCAATGTCATCGGCGATGAAGACATCGGACCGATTATTGAAAGAGCTGAAGGCATCAAACTATGGGACACCGAAGGCAATTTCTACTATGACGCCGGCTCCCAGCAGACGAGCAATACGCTGGGGCACGGGCAGAAAGACATCATTGACGCCATCTGCCAGCAGGCGCAGAAATTGCAGTTTGCCCACATCCTGGGCAAGCAGTCAAACGTGCCCATCATTGAGTTCGCCCGAGATTTAGCCAAGGTCGCCCCCAAGGGGCTGACCCACTTCTTCTTCACCAGCGGCGGGTCAGAATCAGTGGAGACCTCATTCAAGCTCGCCCGCCTCTACTGGTCAAAGCAGGGAAAAGGCAAGTATAAAATCATCAGCCTAGAGAACGGCTATCATGGTGCAGGCATGGGCTCCGCCGCCGCCACCAGGGCGGGGAGCGGGGCGTTCTGGGCAGGTTATGCGCCGCTCGCCTCCGGGTTTGTTGCCGCGCCGTATTTTTACTGCGTCCGCTGCCCGTTCCATTTGAAGTATCCCTCTTGCAATATCCTCTGCGCCCGCTACGTGGAGGAAATTATACAATCAGAGGGTCCGGACAGCGTCGCCGCCTATATCGCCGAGCCGGTGCTCGGCGCCGCGGGCAACATTGTCCCGCCGCCGGAATACTTCCCCATCATCAGGAAAATCTGCAATGACTATGATGTCCTCCTCATCGGCGACGAGGTGCAGACCGCCTTTGGCAGGACAGGGAAACTGTGGGCGATGGAGCACTGGGACGTCACCTGGGACCTTATGACCACTGCCAAAGCCATTACCGGCTCTTACTTGCCCTTTGGCGCCACGCTGGTGAGCGACCGCGTCTATGACGGATTGAAAGGCGCTATGCTCTGGCATGGCTGGACCCAGCACGGCAATCCCATCGGCGCGGCGGCGGCGAAAGCCGCCCTCAAACTCATCCTCCGGGATAAGCTGGTGGAAAACGGGGCAAAGGTGGGCAAGTACGTCATGGAGCGTCTGAATCAAGAGTTCTCTTCATTGCCCATCGTGAATGATATCAGCGGTCTGGGTCTCATGATTGGCATTGAGGTGGTGCAAAACAAGAGGACGAAAGCCCCCTTTGACGCGGCAGTAATAAGCAGATGGCAGCGCAACATGCTGAAGAACGGCTTATACGTCCGCCCGGCAATGGCAAAGTATTATGCCAGAATACGCTTCAATCCGCCCATTACCACCACGGAAAAAGAGGCGGACGTGATGCTGGATATGCTCTATAAGGGGCTCAAGGAGCTTAAACCGGCGTAGCTCTTTTACGGCCTGTCCTCTTGCGGCTTGGCGGCGCGTTCCCTCTGCCAGCGGTGGATATCATCCAGCGCCGGCGGCGCCACGCTGAAGACCTCAATATCCCTGGGGAACTGCACCATGTGCCCCTCACGGATGAAGAGCAGACCGGATTCTCCTCCCTTCAGCGTCTGGTCTATGGCACGGGCGATGTGCTCATAACGCTTTCTCACCGCGTCAGTATAAAGTTCAGAAACCAGGTCCGCCACCTTCTGGCTCAAAAAACCGATGAGGATAAACCGCTCCCAGTCCATGCACTCTTCTGCCACTTCCCTCTGTTCCGTGGCTTCAAATACGGCGCCATTGCCGGTTTTTTCTTTCGCAATCCGGTGGCTGGCGGGGTTCAGCTTCTCTACGGCTTTCAGCCCCTCCTCCCCTGCCTGATAGACTACCTCATGATAGACATGGCTCACTTTCCCCAGTTTCTCTTCAAGATTGGCGATGTGCTGGCTCACCTCAGCCCAGTAGCGCGTGAATTTTTCATGGTAGTCAGGCGGCGCGTCCTTGCCTGAGAAAATCAGCGGGACAAGGTAAAGCTTCCGCTTGCTTGTGAAATCTTTAGCTTCCGGTTTCTCCATTTTGCCCAGTGTTGCTGACATAAAATCTCCTTCCTTCTTATTTTAGCTTTTCAACGCGGTGTGAACAAGTATAGCGCGAAAGACCCTCTTGACTCTCCCGTTACTGGAGGCTTTATACTTTCAATGAAGGTGCTTCAGAAAGGGAAAGGAGAGCCACATGCTCAGGCTTGGTGACTTTTTCCGGCTCAACCGGGTATCCTTGAAGGCACCTCTTTCTTTTTCTGCCCACCCTCCGGTAATTCTGATGGCAAATAAGCTTACAGCCACCGTTACAGTATGCTATACTTTTCATTCAAGAGATAGGCATAAAACAGGTCCCCATCAGAGAGAACGGTATGATTGACAGACGCCTGAGAGACAGGTATTCCCGGCAGACCATGTTCCCCGGCATCGGGGAAGAGGGGCAGAAGAAGCTGGGCGAGAGCACAGCGGTCATCATCGGATGTGGAGCGCTCGGGTGCGCGAGCACCACATTCCTTGTCCGCGCCGGCGTGGGCAGAGTCAGAATCGTGGACCGTGACTTCATTGAATACCATAACCTTCAGCGTCAGACCTTATTTAATGAAGAGGACATAAAGAACGGCTTGCCCAAAGCAATTGCCGCAGAACGCCACCTGAAAAAAGTAAACTCTGCCATTGAGATTGAGGGCATTGTCGCTGATGTCAATTACACTAACATAGAGCACTTCTGCCGCGGCGCTGACGTCATTCTGGACGGGCTGGACAACTTTGAGACCCGTTTCCTGATAAATGATGTCGCCCTGAAACACAGAATACCCTGGGTCTATGGCGGTGCCATTGCCGCCAACGGCATGACCATGACCATCATCCCCGGCAGAACGGCATGCCTCAGGTGTATTTCTCCGGTTTTAACCAGCCGCCAGCCCACCCTCACCTGCGAGACGGCGGGAATTGTCGCCACCGCTCCCGCTATTATCGGCGCGCTACAGGCTACGGAAGCCATAAAGATACTCGTCGGCGCTGAGACCAGCCGGGAACTGGTCATCATTGACGTCTGGACTGATACTTTTGAGCATATTACCACAGCGCCTCAGGAAGATTGCCCCGCCTGCCACGGAAAGTATGAGTTCCTTGAAGAAAAGTTCGCCGTTAAGATTTCTTCCCTCTGCGGCCAGACCAGGGGAGTGCAAGTGGTTAATACCGCCATGAAAAGCATTGACCTGGTGAAGCTGGCAGAGAAGCTCAGAAAACTTGGGAAGGTGAACTATAATGAATTCATGCTCAGCTTTGCCACCGGCGGCTATGAAATAATCGTCTTCCCGGACGGCAGAGCCATTATCAAGAACACCCTGGACCAGACACTGGCTAAGGAGCTCTACTCCAGATACATCGCCCCGTTAAGTGCGCAATAGACGGGAAAAGCTATGCCCAATAAAGACTACTATCAAATCTTAGGCGTGCCGAAGGGCGCCTCTGATGATGACATAAAGAAAGCCTACCGCAGGCTCGCCATGCAGTTCCACCCTGACCGCAATCCGGGCAGGGAAAAGTGGGCGAACGAGAAGTTCAAAGAAATCAATGAGGCTTTCAGCGTCCTCGGTGACCCGGAGAAACGCCGCCAGTATGACCAGTTCGGCACGGCGGGAAGCGCAGGAGACATCTTCGGCAGCCCGTATACGCGGACCACCTTTGAGGAGATGATGCGAGACTTCAATAGCTCAGGGCTGGGTGTTGACTTCCTGGACAGCATCTTCGGCGATTTCCTCAAGGGGCGGGGCTTTTCTTTCCGGGTCTTCCGCGGCGGCACCGGGGGAGGCGGCATGAACCTTAATGACCTTTTCCGGCAGGCGCAGACACAGGCGCCACCCCGTCCGGAGGTGAACTATGAAATCACCCTGACCGCTGACCAGGCGAAAAAGGGTCTGGAAAAAGACCTCATCCGGCGGGGGAAGAAGCTCCGCGTCAAAATCCCCGCTCGCGTCAAGGACGGCACAAGAATACGCCTGAGAAACGCCCTCCAGACCACTGATGGCTACCCGGGGGATATTTTCATCACCGTCAGGGTGAAGTAAGCCTCTCCTATCATTGCGCGGAGCGTGGCGACGTGCCAATATCTGAGATTTCTGCCATCATTCCAGCCCTTCACCTGTGAAGGAGAATCCAGAGGAGGGGGGATTTATTCAGGATGTCTCTACATCAGCCACAGGAAGAGCCAGTACACCAGGATATTGGCGACCGTCAGCGGCACCCCTATTTTGATAAATTCCAGGAAGGTGACTGTTTCCTTTGCTTTCTTCTCCGCGTTCTGGATGATGATGACATTGCTCGCCGCGCCGAGGATGGAGAAGTTACCGGCGATGGTGCTCCCGGCGGCAAGCGCCATGAGCCCTTTCGTTGCCGCACCAAGTTGCATGAGCATGGGCAGATAGAGCGCTACCAAAGGCACATTGGAGATGAACTGGCTCAGCACCACGCTCACCAGCAGAATCATGCTCACCGATGTCAGGTTCGCCTGTGAGCCGTTGAGCAGGGATTGAAACACGCCGCCGTCCCACACGCTTTCCATCAGCACAAACATTGCGGCAAAGAAAACGAGCGTATGCCAGTCAACCCCCCGGATGATGGACAGGCGATTGGGACTGAACAGCAAAACGGGCAGGGCAGAAATAAGCGCAATATAAGTCAATCTGAAATCAATTGCCAGACCGCTCAGCGCCACGGCTATCTTGGCGATGATGAGAAGAACCAGCAGACCGAGCGATACCTGAGACACCCGTGCCAGTCTTCTGTCCTGAATTACTCCGGGGTCCTGGGCGAGCAAAACGCCATTGAAGTGGCGGCGGTAGTACAGGCGCAGAAATCCGTAGGCGATGAAAAGGTTTAGCACCGTGGGCAAAAACAGGAACTTCAAGAAGGTAATAAAAGGCGCGGCTACCCCGCCATTGATGGCGATGAGCAGGTTCTGCGGGTTGCCGATGGGGCTCATCACACTGCCGATGGTCACCGCAAAGGCGAGGGCTAACAGCAAAATCTTCCCCGGAATGCCGTTTTTCCTTGCCAGGAGCACCATGAGGGGCGTGCCGATGATGGCGATGGTATCATTCATCAGAAGCGCGGCGAGCAATCCCATGCCGAAGAGTACCAGCAGAACAAGACCGCTGAGAGACCGCGCCCGACTGAACAAAAGATAGGACAGCCTGGAAAGATAGCCGCTCTCCTCCAGCGCCTGCCCGATGACAAACATGCCGAACAGGAATAGCATCACGTCAGGGTCAATCGCTTTGAGGGCATTTCTTGGGGAAATCTCTCCGGTAGCCAGCGCCGCCACGGCACCAAACAGCATCACCTGCCATATCTGGAACCTGATGCTTCCTATGCGCCGGACAGCGATGAGGGCAAAGACAATAAGCAGAATGATAATAGAAAACATAATAAGTAAGGCCGGCTGAAGCCGACCATGCAATCTATATCATGAATTTTTAATTATTATACCACAATCAGGAGGGCTTAGCCACGTCCACCCCGTAGGGCCAGCCGGCGATGCTCCCGTCCATGAATTTCACCTTCTTGAAGCCGGCGCCCTCCAGGATGCGCTGGGACTGATAGGCGCGCACGCTTGAGCGGCAGAACACCACAATCTCCGCGTCCTTCGGTAGCTCATCAAGCCGTGCTCTTAGCTCCTGAACGGGCAGGAACTTCACCTGTGGCGCTTCTATGCGCTTTTCATCCCACTCTTTCTTCGTGCGCACGTCAAGGAGGATGAAGTCATCCCCACCGTCCAGCTTCGCCCTGACTTCCATCGGCGTGAGGGATTTAGCCAGGCCTGCCCGCTTGTTGCGGATGACGTTAGCCGCGCTGTGGAGCGGGTCAAGGGCGCTGTTATAGGGAGGCGCATAGGCAAGGTCAGTATTAGCCAAATCGTCCACAGAGGCACCAAAGGAGATGGCTGTCGCCACTACATCAATGCGTTTCGCTGTATCGCCGGGACCAACCGCCTGACCGCCGAGCAACCTGCCCGTCTTCTTCTCCGCGATAAGCTTGACGGTAATCTCTTTATAGCCCGGGTAATAGGTGGCGTGGTCATAGTTCGGCACCAGGGAGGTTACCACCTCATAGCCAGCCTCGCGTGCCTGTGTTTCGCTCAAGCCGGTCCGCGCCACATTGAAATCAAATACTTTAATTGCCGCCGTCCCCGCCACCCCGGGGAAGGTCTCCCTGCCGCCGGTGACATTGGTGCCGATAACCCTACCATGCTTGTTCGCCGTGGAGCCCAGCGGCACCAGCACCTTCTGCTTTGTAATCAGGTGAACATTTTCCACGCAGTCGCCGCCGGCATAAATATCTTTATCATTCGTCTGGAGATATTCATTGACTGCGATTCCGCCCGTTTTGCCGATTGTTATTCCTGCCTCACGCGCCAGCGTCACGTTAGGTTTCACCCCCAGCGCCATCAGGACAAGACCGGCTTCAAACCCGCCGTCCTTAGTCATAACCCTTTTCACCTTATTGTTTTCATCGCCTTCAAAGCCGGCAACGCGCTGACCGAAAATCACTTTCACGCCTTTATCTCTCAGGTGCTTTTCCACCTGCGCCGCAATCTCAACATCAAGAAGCGTGGGCAGTGCCCAATTCAGCGCCTCAATGACGGTCACTTCAAACCCCAGTACTTTGAGCGCCTCCGCCATCTCCAGCCCGATGAGCCCGGCACCCACCACCGCCGCCTGCTTCCGCTCATAGTTCGCCAGCAGGTCCCGCAGGGCGAGCGCATCCCCGATGCGGGTCATGGTGAAGATGCCATTCAGGTCTTTCCCCGGCAAATTCGGCACCGCGGGGAGACTGCCGGTCGCCAGGACGAGTTTATCATAAGGCAGGGACGCTTTTTCGTTCGTCTTGAGGTTAACTATCTCAACCTGATGCGCCCTGCGGTCAATAGCCACTGCCCGCGTGCCGGTCAGGACATCCACGCCGAAAACATTGGTGAAATAGTCCAGCTCCCGCCCGAAGAGGCTCTTCTTCTGCGCAATAACACCGGAGACATAGTAAGGAAAGCCGCAGGTGGCGGTGGAAACGTAATCGCCCTGCTCAACGATGGTGATGCGGGCATGCGGGTCACAGCGCCGCGCCCGCGCCGCCGCCTTCGGACCGCAGGCATTCCCCCCGATAATGACAATACGATTAACACTAGCCATGGCGTTCTTTTACTGGATTCCGGCGAAGCGCCGCCGATTGCGCACCATGACTGCCGCCAGCCTGATGGACTGGATAAGGCTCAGCGGGTCAGCCGTGCCCTTTCCCGCCTTCCCGAAGACCGTCCCGTGGTCAACGGATGTGCGGATGATGGGCAAGCCGAGCGTCACATTGACCCCTTCCGTAATGCCGAGCATCTTGACCGCGATGTGCCCCTGGTCATGGTACATGGCAACCGCCGCATCAAATTGTCCCTGATGGGCGCGGAGGAACGCGGAATCAGGCGGGAGGGGACCGGTGACGTTCATACCCTCCTGGCGCGCCTGCTCAATTGCCGGGACAATGAATCTCTGCTCCTCGTCCCCGAACAGTCCGCCTTCCCCGGCGTGAGGATTGAGCCCTGCCACCGCGAGGCGCGGGCTATCTATGCCCATCTCTTTGACTGCCGCATTGGTCAGCCTGAGCACGGTGAGGATGCGCTCCGTCTTTATCCGCGCGATTGCCTGGAGCAGTGAAACGTGGGTGGTGACATGGCTCACCCTCAGGTTACCGGTGACCAGCATCATTGCCACATTCTTAGCACCACACAGCTCGGCGAGGAGCTGGGTATGCCCGTCATAGTGATAGCCCGCTTTGTTCAGGGCTTCTTTATTGATGGCAGATGTGACTATGGCATCGCACTCCTTCTTCAGCGCCAGCTCCACGGCAAGCTTTATATACTCGTAGGCGGCTTTGCCTGCCATGGGGTCAACTTTGCCGCGCGTGAGCTTATCAAGCTGAATGTTCCTCAGGTCAATGACGTCAATGACGCCCGGCTCATACTCCGCTTCTGACAGTTTCGTAATCCCCCTGATTCTCACCGGAGCCTTCGTGATTTTCTGAGCTTCAATCATGGTGGCCGCATCACCGATGACCACCGGGCGCGAAATATCATACATTTCCGCATTTGCCAGCGCCTTGGCGACAATCTCCGGCCCGGAGCCTGCGGCATCTCCCATGGTGATTGCCAGCAGTGGCTTATACTCTGCGCTCATGCTCAACCCCTTCCCTCAAGATATGATAATGCCTTAACCAGCGCCTGCTCGCTGCCGAACCCGCCCGCTTTGGTCACCACCCTCATTCCTTCCCCCATGCCGCCGATAAGTCTGCCCGATGGTATGCCCGCTTCCACCTCTCCATCCACTTCAATCGCTGACACGGCGAGCGTACGGCAGACGGCAAGAGCAATGTCCCCGCCGGACAGGAACAGCCCGGCGACTTTATGGTTTTTGAGAATCCTGGCGGCTGTCTCCGCCAGAATGGAGGAAACGGACTGCTTCAGGGCTGGCACATACGGCGTAAAGGTGGAAGAAATCGCCACGCTCCTGCCAGCTCTCAATAGCCTGCTGGCTTCAGCCAGCAGTTCATCCGTGTTAATACGCTCCGCATCCAGGTTAAGGATGGTCAGACCGCAGTCTTCTTTTGCTTTCATCAGCTGTTTCCCGGAAACCTGGTTCTGGCTCCCCACCACCACGAGCGCTTTTCCCGCCGCTCCCTTTTCTGCTTTCTTTTTCGCATTAGCCGGTTTGGGGAGAAAGACATGCAGTTCCCGCGCCATGCCACCTGACCCGCAGAGAAGCCAGCGTCCTTTTGCCTGCACCGCCGCCCGGGCGATGCCAGCGAGGTGAGACTGGTCAGTCACATCCGCCACCAGCACCTCCTGCGGCAGGGAAATCACTTTCTCATAGAGGGCTTCTGCGCCCGCCTCAATATCCCTGACAGAAAGACTGCCCACCTTCCTCCCCAGAGCTTTTTCCAGCAGGGTGGGGATATGAGATTCCTTCACCGGCAGGATGGGGTCGCGGGAGAACTGGGTCTCAGCCACGGGGACGCCGTTAACTAGCAGTACTCCGCCCACCGTCGTCCGCCCCACCGCCGGGAACGCCGGGGCGACGATAGCTTTCTGGCTCTTCATTGCCGCCATCGCCGCCGCCAGCTCAACGCCCACGTTGCCCCTCAGCGTGGAATCAATCTTTTTATAGACCACTCTGCCGGCAAGACTGCTGACCGCCGCCGTCACCTGCTCCCGGGCAAACTCAGGCGCTTCAGCGCGGCTGTTCGTGGTGATGACCTTGACCTCAGCCTCAGCAGGATAGCTCAGGTCAAGGACAACGATGGTGCCATGGCCCAAGCTGGCGAAGTAACCGCTGCTGTCCATGGCGCCGGTCAGGTCGTCAGCAACTATGCCCAGCTTCCCCGTCACGCACTCTCCTTAAGCGTAAATGAGAATCTTGCCCGCTTTGCCGCTCTCCGCCAGTTTGATTGCCTGGTCAAACTCCTCCATCTTCATGCGGTGAGTTATGACGGGCAGGGGATTGAACCTGCCGGACTCAAGGAGGGCTTTCATATCCCACCACGTCTGCCACATCATTCTGCCGGTACTGCCGTAGACTCTGGCTTCCTTGTAGATAATATCCTCATTCAGGCTCAGCTCAACCGGACCACCATGCAAGCCAATGAGGCTCACTCTGCCGGCGCGGCGGATGACCTTAAACGCCATCTGGGCGGCTTTGGCGTTGCCGCTGATTTCCAGGGAGACATCCACGCCTCTGCCCTCGGTGCCATCCATAATAGTTTTCACCGCGTCAACTTTGGTGGGATTGACCAAGATAGCCTCGGGGGCAAACTGCTTGACCATCTTCAGGCGGTCCTCGCTGACCTCAACAGCGAAGATTTTGGAAGCGCCCCAGGCATGGCAGGCGCCGATGCCGCACAGCCCGATGGGACCGCAACCGAAGACGGCAACGCTCCGGTTATTGATTTCACCTTTGAGCGCGCCATTCACGGCGACCCCCATTGGCTCAAGGATAGCGCCCAGCTCAGGGTCAGTGCCTTTAGGTAACTTCCAGGCGCAGACGGCGGGTATTTTGGCATACTCAGCAAACGTGCCGTCAACATGCACGCCGATGATTTTCATATTTTCACAGATATGCGGCAAGCCAGTCTGGCACATATAGCAGGTCTCATCAGGAATGTGTGTCTCCACCGCAACCAAATCGCCCACTTTAAAATTGGTCACCAGGCTGCCCACCTCCACCACCTCACCACAGCTTTCATGCCCGAAGACCATGGGCGGCTTGATTCTCGCCTGCGCGTAGGCATTCCAGTTATAGATGTGGATGTCAGTGCCGCAGATTGCCGTGGCTTTCACTTTGATGAGCAGGTCACGCGGTCCAATCTTGGGCACATCAGTCTGCATTACTTTAGCGCCCGGCGCTTTTTCTGTCTTCATGAGTGCTTTCATTTTCATATGAGCTTCCCTCCTCTTATCTCTTGCTATTAGCCACCTTGCATTATACGACTGCGCCTCCCGTTAAGCAAGCCAAACGGTTATCGCCTGCCTGAATGGCAATCTTTCTCTGTCATGCTGATGTTTTCTCTTTGCCATTCTGAGCACCGGGAAGAATCTCGGGGGCAAGGCTCGCGCCAGTCTCCTCTCCTTGCTATAAAATGTGAATCCGCTTATAATAGAAACGTTCACGGGGCGTAGCGCAGCCCGGTAGCGCGCTTGGTTCGGGACCAAGAGGTCGGCAGTTCAAACCTGCCCGCCCCGACCATTTACTGCACATGCCGCTTTGCCTCTTCCCACAGCCGGTTCTGTTCGTCAAATGACAGCTCTCTGACATTTACGCCGCGCTTCCGGCAGACGTCTTCCATATAAGCGAAGCGGCGGTAAAAGCGGCGGTTGGCTTCCCTCAGCGCCGCCTCCGCATTGACGTCAAGCCGCCGCGCGATGTTCACCAGCGTAAAGAGTATATCGCCGAACTCCTGCTCCTTTTTCTGCTGACCTTGCGCCTGCGCCAGCTCTTTCACTTCCTCCACCAGCTTCTCAATCACGCCGCTCACATCATCCCAGTCAAAGCCCACCTGCGCCACACGGCGCTGAATCTCCTGGCTATACCCCAGAGCTGGCATTTCCCTGGGCACGCCCTCAATCACCGAATAGCCAGCGCCCCTTTCCTCTTTCTTAAGCTCCTCCCAGTTGTGGGCGACCTCTTCTGCGCTTGCCGCCTGAGCTGAGCCGAAGATGTGGGGATGGCGGTACACCAGCTTGGCGTTAATGCGCTTGATGACATCCTCAATGGTGAATTCGCCGGCTTCTGCCGCTATCTGCGCCTGAAAGACAATCTGCAGTAACAGGTCACCCAGCTCATCACGGAGCTTCTCCGCATCGCTTTCGTCAAGGGCTTCCAGCGCCTCATAGCATTCCAGCAAAAGATAAGGCCGCAGAGAAGCATGCGTCTGCTGCCGGTCCCAGGGACAGCCCTGTTTCCCGCGCAGACGTGCCATGATGCTGACCAGTGTTTCAAATTTATTCAGGTTTTCCGGTGCTGACAAGGTATCTCCTCTCATGATGGCAGAATTGATCCCACAAACTGCCTCTGTCCCCGCAGGAATTCCGCCGCCGTAATTTCCTGCTTGCCTTCCATCTGGACTTTCAATACGCCCAGTATTCCTTCACCGGTGCCCACGCCGAACGCCGCATCTCCCTGCTCCAGCGCCACCACCTGTCCCACGCCGGCGTTAGCCTGCCCGAGCACAGGCACTGCCTCAATAATCTCCAGCTTCTTCTTGCGCCAGCGGGTGTATGCCCCGGGCCAGGGCTGGAAAGCCCGCACCCTCCGCCACAGCACCACCGCAGGCAGACGCCAGTCAATCTCGCCGTCCTCTTTGGTGATTAGCCTGGAGTAACTAGCTTCCGCGTGATTCTGGGGCTGGGGCGGCAGTTCTCCTGCCACCAGACGCTTCAGGACATGAGGGAGCAGTTTCGCAGATACCTCTGCCAGCTTCATGGTGAGCGACCCCGTAGTATCCTGAGGAGAAACCGCCACCTTTTCCTGGGCGATTATCGGTCCGGTATCCATGCCCGCGTCCATGAGCATGAAGGTAACGCCACTGACCTCATCCCCGGCGAGGATGGCCGCCGCCACGGGAGAGGGCCCACGGTGCCTGGGAAGAAGCGAGGGATGGATATTGACACAGCCGTACTCTGGAATATCCAGGATGGACGGCGGCAGAATCTGCCCATAGGCGGCAACGACAATGACCTCCGGCTGAAAAGAAACCAGTGTTGCCGCCTCCTCAGGTGACTTCAAGCTGAGCGGTTGCACCACGGGCAGACCGTACCTCAGGGCAACTCTCTTGACCGGGGAAGCCATGAGCTGGCGGCTTCTGCCCGCGGGCTTATCCGGCCGGGTATAGACTGCCACCACCTGGTGCTTTTGGCGGATAAGCTCCTCAAGCGGGGGAACGGCGAACTCAGGGGTGCCCATGAACACAATGCGCAAAACGGTGCTCCCAGTACTAAATTCTAACACCTTAAATTTTCTACCACAACCGCCTTTTCCTATGTATCACTTCAATTTTAAGCAAAATAAAGAGCCCTGAAGACCTGGTAAGGGATAACATGGGCTGACAATGTCCATTGATTTTCCTAGAAAACCTTGCGCTGACAAGGTTTCTGTATTATATACTATTAACCGTTAATTAACTAGCATTTTCCCCCCAGCGGTTTTCAAAGACTTTCCACAAGCCTTGGGATGATTTGTGCCTTAAGGGGGATAGCTGTGCCTAGTCAGGAATTTGAGATACATGAAAAACCTGTCAGCCCGTGAACTCTGGGAAACCGCCTTAGGTGAATTGCAAATTCAGGTCAGCCGCCCCAACTACCGCACCTGGTTTGAGAAAACGGAAGGTTCCAGCCTTCAGGACAATCACCTCATCGTCAGCGTGCCCAATACCTTTGTTGCTGAATATCTGGACAAAAGCCAGAGGGCGCTCATTGAGAAAACGCTCATGGGCATCACCTCTTCCGCTGACATCAGGGTCTCTTTCCAGGTCAATGGACATCTGGAGGTGCCCTCTCACCGCAAAAGCCCGCTCACGCCGGCACCTTCTAACCTGAACCCTAACTATGTCTTCCGTAACTTCGTCGTGGGCAATAATAACCGCATCGCCTTTGAAGCGGCGCGGGAGGTTGCCGCCCATGCCGGGCAGAGCTTCAACCCGCTCTTCATCCATGGGGGAGTCGGACTCGGCAAGACCCATCTGCTCCACGCCATCGGGCATGAAGCCATCGCCAACCGCATGCTAGTCTGCTGTCTCAGCGCGGAGCAGTTCACCAATGAGTTCATCACCGCCGTCCGTGAGCGCCGGATGGATGACTTCCGTGCCCGCTACCGCCAGGTGGACATGCTTCTCATTGATGACATCTCCTTCATCAGTGGCAAAGAACAGACGGAAGAGTGCTTCTTCCATACCTTCAATGACCTGCACAATGCGGACAAGCAGATAGTCATCACCAGCAACCAGGCGCCTAATGAGATTCCGCTGGTTGAGGAGAGGCTACGTTCCCGCCTGCAATGGGGGCTCGTGGCGGATATCCAGCCGCCGGACTTTGAGACCAGGCTCGCTGTTCTGAAGGCGAAGGCGGAGCAAAAAGGCGCCAGCCTTGCCCCGGACATTTTAGAGCTCATCGCCCAGCAAATAAAAAACAATATCCGGGAACTGGAAGGCTCTCTCAACCGGGTTATCGCCTACGCCAGGCTACTGCGCGCCTCTCCCACGCTTACCATGGCACAGGAAGCCCTGAAAAACATGGGCAGCACCGGCGGTGAAAAGACCCAGCTCCCGAGCCCGTCTTTTCTGCTTCAAGCGGTGGCAGACAGCTTCCATCTCACCCCGGAAGACCTCAAAGGCAGCCGTCGGGACAAGGAAGCAGTGCTAGCAAGGCGGGTAGCCATGTACCTTCTCCGCCAGGAGACCACTTACTCCATCACTCAAATTGCACAGGAGCTCGGTGGCAGGGACCCGTCCTCCGTCACCCATGCCTGCAAAAAACTGGCAGCCGAACTTGAAGGCAATCAACATCTCCGGCGCGTTCTGCAAGACATTCAAAAAAAGCTCAAATCATAGCCTTCCGGGAGTTACCCGGTTCTGGCTGACGCCCTCTTTCTGAGCATAGCGAACAATCTCCATCTTTGGCTAACGCCAGTCGCCGCCCCCCTGTCATTACCTCTCTTACATTGCCATTCTGACCGTTTTTTGCAAATATATGATACCTTTTTGCTTATTCTTTTAACTCTTCCGCGCTCACAAACCGTTAATTCAATCATTCAAAAGAATACTATTACGGATACTTTGACTATTTAAGAGATTATCCAGTTATTGTAAGATAGTAACCATCAGAGGACTGTGAGATGTTTGACCGGGCAATCATTACCGTCAAAGCAGGCAATGGAGGAAATGGCATCATCAGCTTCCTCCGGGAGAAATTTGTTCCGTTTGGTGGTCCGGCGGGGGGCAATGGTGGTAAAGGTGGTGATGTCATCATAAAAGCTGACCCATCAATTACCAGCCTGAAGATGTACAGTCGGAAAAAAATCTACCGTGCTGAAGATGGTAAAAACGGCGGGAACAAAAAGAAACACGGCGCCCACGGAGCGGACCTGGTGCTGGCGGTGCCGGTGGGAACCGCAGTATTTAGCAAGACGCCATTTGGTGAAAGTGCCTTGCTGGCTGACCTGGCTGAGCCGGGGCAGGAAGTAATCGTCGCTAAAGGCGGCCGGGGCGGTTTCGGCAATGCGCACTACACCTCAGCCACCCATCAGGCGCCACGCATCGCCCAGCGAGGAGAGCCGGGAGAAGAACAAACCATTATTTTAGAGCTCAGGCTCATTGCTGATGTGGGGATAATCGGCTATCCCAATGCGGGCAAATCAACTTTTCTCTCGGCGGTGACCGCCGCCAGACCTAAAATCGCTGATTACCCGTTCACCACCCTTGAGCCGGTGCTGGGCGCCGCTGAATCCGGCGGGCGGGGTTTCATCCTGGCGGAAATCCCCGGTTTGATAGCCGGCGCGCACCTTGGGAAGGGACTGGGGCATGATTTTCTACGCCATGCTATGCGCACCAAGATGTTCCTGCACCTCATTGACGGCACGGCGGAATCACCCGTGGACAATATGATTCAGGTGAACAATGAGCTGGCGCTGTTTGATTCTTCCCTGTCGCGCAAGCCGCAGATTGTCGTCGTCAACAAGATTGACGTGCCCGCTGTCAGAGAACGTCAGTCTGAAATCAGACAGGCTTTCCGTGAAGCGGGCGTGGACGTCTTCTTTGTCTCGGCTAAAAGCGGGGAAGGTCTGCCGGAAGTCATTGCTGAGACAGCACGTCGGCTGAGCCTGCTTGCGGGGACGGAAGAGAAAAAGGCAGAGTCGCCTGTAAAAGTATTCCGACCTCAGCCTGTCTCAGAAGGAGTGAAGGTGCATAAGGATGGCAATGTCTTTATCATAGAAGCCTCCGGGCTTGACCGACTTACAACGAGGCGAGGGGAGCCTGACTCCGAGGTTATGATGGAACTAAAGAACCGCCTCAACCGGCTGGGTGTGAACAGGGCATTGGTGAGGGCAGGCATCAAGCCGGGAGATAAAGTGCGCTGTGGCAGTATTGAGTGGGAGTGGTCCTAGCATGAAAATCGGCATTCTGGGCGGCACTTTTGACCCGGTGCACAATGCGCATCTCATCATCGCTGAAGAAGTCAAAAAGAGGCTTGCTCTCAGGACCGTTATCTTCGTGCCCGCCGGTCAGCCCTGGCTCAAGACTGACCACCCCATCACCCCTGCCGAACACCGGCTTGCCATGTTACGTCTGGCGCTGGCAGAAAAGCCCGGCTTCACCATTTCTGAGGTGGAGCTTGAGCGTGCGGGTCCTTCTTATTCTGTGGACACTGTGGCTGAGCTGATGGGCGCGCTTGGAGAGAAGACAGAGTTCTATTTTATCCTGGGCTGGGACAACCTGAACCAGCTTCCCAGGTGGCATGAGCCGGCGCGTCTCATCACTCTCTGCACTCTGGTGGCGGTGCACCGTCCCGGCGTGCCGCGCCCTGACCTGACAGCGCTGGATGACAAAATTCCCGGCGCTTCCGGTAGGGTTATTGTTCTGGATAGTCCCAGTGAGGATATCAGCGCCACAGACATCAGAGAGCGGGTAAGGAAGGGGGAAGACATCCGCCACCTTGTACCCGCGCCGGTAGCAGAGTATATTAAGAAACATAACCTTTACCAGTGAAAGAGGAGGAATGTTGACATGGCTGACCTGTCAGAACTGGCAAAAACGATTGAAAAAGGAGACCGTGATGCCGCCGTAAAGGAAACCGAGAAAGCCCTTGACGCCGGCGTAAGCCCGGAGCAGATAATCATTAAGGGACTTCAGGTGGGGATGGGGATGGTGGGTGAGAAGTTCTCCAGCGGGGAATACTTCCTGCCGGACATGCTTCTGGCGGCGCGGGCGATGAAGGCATCACTAGAGGTGCTGAAGCCCCTGCTAACCAGGACGGGCATGCCCACCATCGGCAGGGTGATTATCGGCACGGTGGAAGGGGATATGCATGACATCGGCAAAAACATCGTCGCCACCTTCCTCAGCGGCGGTGGCTTTGAGGTCTTTGACCTCGGCTTGAATGTGCCAAATCAAAAATTCATTGACGCGGTGAGAGAGAAAAAACCCCATATCCTGGGTCTCTCCGCCCTGCTGACCACCACCATGCCCAATATGGGGCGTATTATCAAGACGCTGGAAGAGGAAGGCTTACGGGCAGGGGTGAAGGTGATTGTGGGCGGGGCGCCGGTCACGGCGCATTATGCCCGGCTCATCGGCGCGGACGCCTATGCCCGCGATGGTGGCGAAGCTATACCGGTTTGCAAAAAGCTGGTAGGTAAATAGTTTCATGATAGAAGGGAGGTCTAACACCATGGCGATGACGCATAGAGAGAGGATATTAGCCACGGCGCGCGGCGAAAAAACGGACAAGCTACCCTTCGGGGCGCGCATTGACCTGTGGTATGGCTATCACAAAGCGCACGGCACCCTGCCTGAGAAATACCGAGACTGGAGCCTGGTGGACATACTGCGCGACCAGGGCGCCGGCATCCTCTACCGGGGCTACGCCATCGTCAAAGAGAAGTTCACCGATATGGAGGTAATTGAGAAGATTGACGGTCCCTACACTACCACTGAGTACCGCACCCCCATCGGCACGGTGTCCAAGAAAGAGGTGCTGGATACATCAGAAGGCGTCCTGGTCAAATATGAGATGGAGAAGCTGTTCAAGAGCGCAAAAGACTACCCCATCATCAGGTATGTCTACGAGCACGCCGTTCCCGTGGACGATTTCGCCACTTACCACAGGATGAAGGCAGAGGTCGGTGAGGATGGGCTGGTGGGCACCGGCGGCACCTTCTGGTCGCCCGTCCAGCGGGTGATGCGTGAGATTATGGGCTATGAGGTCTTCTTTTACGAGCTTGCCGACCGCCCCGCCGAGGTTGAGTCCCTTATTGAGGTGATGAAGGACCTGTCCCGCCGCAAGCTGGAGCTGGCAATCAAGTCTGACCTGGAAATCTTCAATATCTGCGCCAACTGGAGCGATGACATCCACACGCCAGTCTTCCGCAAATACTTCATCCCCTGGTTCCAGGAGACCTGTGATTTTCTCCATTCCCACGGGCGGCTGGCGATGGCGCACGTTGACGGCGAGATGAAGCGGCTTAACCCGATGTTCAAAGAGACCGGGATTGACGTGGCGGAGGCAATCACGCCCTTCCCCCAGACGAAAGTCACCATGAAGGAGTTCCGTGAGCAGTTAGGCGATGGCGTGACCATCTGGGGCGGCATACCCTCAATCCTCTTTGAGCCGCAATACACCGATGCGCAGTTTGATGATTTCATCAAGAACATGTTCCGGGAGATGGCGCCGGGCTACCGCTTCATCGTGGGGATGGGGGACAACCTGCCCTTTGACGGGGATATTGAGCGGGTGGGGCGGGTGGTTGAGCTCATTGACCGCTACGGCAGGCTGCCGCTAGCAGGATGAGCCTGCCTGTGAAAAAGAACCCGGCGGAACGGTGATTTGGTCTCCACCGGGAAATATAATATAATTTAAAAAGTGAACCATCTTCGGGGGTGAGGGAGGTCTGCGGTGAAAAAGCACCCGAACATTCTCGTTATTGCCTGCAACATCATGAAGAACGAGCTGATGGCGGTCAACGGCACGTCCGGAGCGCACTTTGAGTTCTTAGAGCAGAGCCTGCACCGCACTCCGGTGAAGATGCCCGCCGCCGTCCAGGAGAAAATCAATCAGGCAGGTAAAGACATTGACTACGTTGTCCTGGGCTATGGCACCTGCGGCAACGGCATCATTGGCGTGAAGGCAGGGAAACAGCCGCTGGTGATTCCCAAGGCGCCGGACTGTATCACCTTCTTCCTCGGCTCGCTGGAAGCCCATCTGAAGGAACATAAGAAAGCCCCGGGCACTTACTATCTGAACAAAGGGTGGATTGATGAAGCCAAAGACCCGCTGGGCGTGCTTGAGGAATACACCCAGAAGTACGGGCGCCAGACGGCGGAATGGGTCATCAGGGAGGAGTTCAAAAACTACAAGCGGATTGTCCTGGTGACTACCCCCCTCTTTGACCCGGCTACCTACCGCGCGCGGGCAAAGGCTGATGCGGACTTTCTGGGGTTGGCATATGAAGGGGTGGAAGGTTCACTGGGCTTTTTTGAGAAGATGGTAAAGGGCAACTGGAACAGCGACGAGTTCATCATCATCCCGCCGGGGCAGGAAATCACCCAGAAGACGTTCAATGAGCTTATTAACAGTTACACCTTAGCCCACAAATAGAGGGGGATACCGTGGTCAGCATCCCCCTCTCCATGAAACCAGCGGCTGATTTTCAGCTACTTTTTCTTCAATCTCTTTTCTACCAGCGCCTTGAGTTTGTCTGCCTCACCCTCAACCATGCGGTAGCAGTGCTTTTCCTCCGGGAACTTGACGCCTTTTACGTCTGCAATGAACTCCCTGACCGCCTTCTCAATCACCTCGCTGAGATTGGCATACTTTTTGACGAACTTTGGGGTGAAGGCTTCAAAGTAGCCCAGCATATCCCCGATGATGAGCACCTGCCCGTCAACGTCCGGACCGGCGCCGATGCCCAGCACCGGCACCTTGCAGATTTCCGCGATGATTTTGCCCACCTCTGGAGGCACCGCTTCCACCAGGATGGCGAAGACGCCGGCTTTCTCTACGGCAATGGCGTCCTCAATAATCTCCATGGCGCTTTCTGCCGTTCTGCCCTGGGCTTTGAAGCCGCCCAGCTGTCCGGAGCTCTGGGGAGTAAGCCCGATGTGCCCCATCACCGCCATGCCTGAGTTGGCAATGCCTTCCAGCATGGGCACCACTCTTCTACCTCCCTCCAGCTTCACTGCGTCCACCTCCGCCTCTTTATGGAAGCGTCCGGCGTTATAGATGGCATCGCTTACGGAGGTCTGATAGGAGAGGAACGGCAGGTCACCGATGATGAAAGTATTCGGTGCGCCTCTTCTTACTGACTGGGCATGGTCAATCATCTGGTCCATGGTCATGGGGACGGTGCCCTTCAAGCCATGAACCACCATGCCGGCGCTGTCCCCCACCAGTATCATCTCAATGCCCGCCTTTTCCACGAGCTGGGCGGTGGGGAAGTCATACGCCGTGATGTAGGAAATTTTTTCCCCTCTCTTTTTCATCTCCAGGAAATCCAAGACCGTTTTTTTCATCTAACCCTCCTCATTTTATTTCACAAACGGTATTTTCAGGTCTTTTGCACCCTGCTGGGATAATTTTAGCTCAGGATAGGTCTCAGTTACCAGTTCAATGATATTCTTCATCGAGCGGATTTTCTCTCTGCCACACTGGGCGAGGGCATCTTCAGACATGCCCCAGGGCATATACATGACCAAGCCCGGTCCGGGCTCCATTTTAAGGTAGCAGGGAGAAGCCACCCGAACAATCTGCGGTGTTTCATAGATGCGGTTATAACCTCCCATGGAGGTCCAGAGCTGGATGTGGATGTCCATAGGGATGTTCGCCACGCTCCTGATGGCTGCCAGCATGGGCAGACTGAGGTCTGCTACGGGGTTACAGCTCCCTGCGCCGAGCGATTCTACCAGCTTGAAGCCCGCCGGGTTAGCGTGCCCGGCGAAGATGGACACCTTAAAGACGGTGTCTTGGGGCAGGTCCCCGTTCTGCTTCATCGTGGTCAGGAGGGAGAGGACGCCTTCATCCCAGACCAGGAAGCCGCGCAAGCCGGCATCAATACATCTCATCACATCTTTAATATAGGCTTTGACAGAGTCCATGCCTCTTAAACGCAAGCCGGAAATAAGACCTTCAGGAGTGGCAGCCTGGCGGCCAATGTCCCACGTGGGCCTCGGTCCCGGGGTGGCAATGACTTCAACTTTGCCTTCGTGGGCGACTCTGGCGAACTCTTTCAGTTCTTCTTTAGTGAAGAGGGTGGCGCCGCGCACGAGGGAGATGGCGCGGTGGAAGGGGATTTTCTGTTTGAGGGCTTCATCAATAGTGGCTTCTAATACCTTGGTGGTTTCAATGCCGGAGATTTCAACTCGGTAGTGGGCACCGTCCGGAAAAGTTTTCGGAGAGGCAGGCAGTTCATAGAGGTCGCCTTTCGGCATGCCTGACCTCTCCATGGCTGTTATCATTTTGTCCTTCATTCGGGTCCTCCTTCCAGACATAATTTACGCGCCCAGGAGTGCTCCTGGTGCGCTGACACCATTTTAAGACTGCGCTTTATCACTGTCAATAGGCAGAAGCTCAGATCCTTTTTGGTTGCGGCCGGTTATCATTGCGGCCCGCTGAAGCCGGCACGTGACAATCCCGGAGAAGTGATATGGATTGCGAGCAAAGCGAGTAATGCCGGAAATACACTGACGAATAGCTTTCAGCAAACTCAAGCTGGTAAAGGTTGCTTCCCGGTGTTGCGCTTGCTAGAATGGTATGAAATTTCAGTGAAAACCATGAAATACTGTGTGCTTATCATTGACGGCGGGTCAGGCTATCCCCTCCCGGAGCGGGGAAATAAAACCACGCTTGAGCTTGCCCGCACGCCGAACCTTGACGCCATGACGCCGCAGGGTATGCTGGGGCTTGCCCGCAATGTGCCAAAGGGGATGGAGCCCAGCAGTGCCTGCGCCTGCATGTCCGTAATCGGCTATGACCCGCGCACCTATTATAAGGGGAGGGGTGGCATTGAAGCCCGCAGTCTGGATATACCCATCGGCAAAGGGGAGGTGGTCTTCCGCTGTAACCTGGTGGCGGTGAAAGAGGGGAAGATGTGGAGCTACAGCGCGGGCTATATCAGCACTGATGAGGCTAAAGAGCTGATTGCCGCGGTGCAGGAGAAGCTTGGGAGCGATGAGGTCAGCTTCTATCCCGGGGTGAGCTACCGCCACATCTGCAAGATAAGAAACCATGAAGAAACACTCAGGGCGGTCTGCACGCCGCCGCACGATATTCCAGACAGACCAATCGCAGAATACTTGCCAAGGGGCAAGGGGAGCGAGCTTCTGCGCGACCTTATGGCACGTTCGGAGGCGGTTTTGCAGGACCACCCGGTCAACGCCAGGCGGCGGGAGCGCGGGGAAATACCGGCGACCCAAATCTGGCTTTTCTGGGGCACGGGTGCCGTTCCTGATATGCCTGCGTTCCAGAAGAAGACCGGGCTCCGCGCGGTGATGAACTCCGCCGTTGACCTGCTCAAGGGACTTGCCAAGATGGCGCAGATGGACATCCTGGAAATCCCCGGCGTGACGGATGGGCTGGACAATGACTACCGCGCTCAGGCAGAGGGGGCGCTCAGGGCGCTGGAGGGCTATGACATGGTAGTCATGCATATTGAAGCGCCGGATGAGGCGGCACACTCCGCGCTCATTGATGAAAAAATAGATGCTCTGGAGAAGATTGATAAAGAGGTGGTGGGGCGCATCCGGGGGTGGGGAAAGGACTTACGCGCCCTCATCATTCCGGACCACTGCACCCCTATTAAAGTGCAGACCCATACTGATGACCCCGTCCCCTTCCTGCTCTGGGGTCCCGGATTTGTGGGAAACGGGGCACTGAGATATACTGAAAATGAAGCTAAAAAGACTGGCGTTTTCATCCCGGCGGGATATAAAATAATGGCAAAGCTGGTAGGGAGGTAGTCCTGTGGCGCTTATCGTCCAGAAATACGGTGGCACATCGGTGGCAGACGCGGAGAAAATCAAAAGCGTCGCCCGGCGCATTGCGCGGGTGAAGGACCGCGGTGATAACGTCGTCGTCGTCGTCTCTGCCATGGGTGATACCACTGATGATTTAATCAAGCTGGCAAAGCAGGTTACGGCCAAGCCGGATAACCGCGAGCTTGACCTGCTCCTCTCAACGGGAGAGATTGTCTCTGCCGCCCTGCTTGCCATGGCGCTCCATGATATGGGCTATCCCGCCGTCAGCCTTACCGGCGCCCAGGCGGGAATCAGGACTGATGCTGACTTCAGCCGCGCCCGCATTCTGAAGATTGACACGCGGCGTCTCAAGCAGGAGCTTCAGGCGGGGAAAATCGTCATCGTCGCTGGGTTCCAGGGCATTACGGATGGCATGGATATCACTACACTGGGAAGAGGTGGCTCAGACACCTCAGCCGTGGCTCTTGCCGCGGTGCTCAAGGCAAAGGTCTGCGAACGCTACACTGACGTGGAAGGCATCTTCACCGCTGACCCGCGGGTGGTGCCTGAGGCGCGCCGGCTTGACGAGATAGGCTATGAGGAGATGCTTGAGCTGGCGACCTACGGCACGAAGGTGATGCACCCGCGTGCAATAGAGCTCGGGCAGTTGTATAATATACCCATCCTGGTGGCATCAAGCTTTACAGACAATCCCGGCACACTGATTCACGGAGGGGTTTCAATGGAAGTAAGAAATAAGGTGAGGAGCGTCGCCTATGACCTGGATGTGGCTAAGGTGACCATGGTCAGCGTACCTGACCGTCCGGGCGTGGCGGCGGCGATTTTTGGACCACTGGCGAAGGCCGGCGTCAGCGTGGACACCATTGTCCAGAACGTGGGCGTTGCCGGCAATGTGACTGACCTGACCTTCACCGTTTCCAGAGGTCAGCTGGCGAAAGCCCTGGAAGTGGTCCAGCCGATTGTGAAACAGATAGGGGCGAAAGACGTGATAAGCGATGCCAAGCTCGGCAAGGTGAGCATCATCGGCACCGGAATGCAGAACACTCCCGGCTATGCGGCAAGGATGTTCCAGACGCTGGCGGAGAAAGGCATCAATATCCAGCTTATCACGACGTCAGAGATACGCATTACCTGCATCATTGATGAAAGTCAGGTGAAAGAGGCTGTCCGTGCCCTGCACCGGGCGTTTGAGGTAGAAACGAAGGAGTAGGGAGAAATTAGACTGCCACCACTTTTTTGACTTCAGGAATTTCCTGCTTCAGGATACGCTCAATCCCCATTTGCAGGGTCATGGTGGACATGGGGCATCCGGCGCAGGCACCGGTCAGGCGCACTTTCACCGTGCCATCTTCCACCGCCACGAGTTCCACATCGCCACCATCGCGGGTGAGCGCCGGGCGTATCTTATTGAGGGTGGCTTCAACTTTCTCACGCATGATAAGCTCCTTAACAATTATTGTCTCTACTTCATTGTAACCTTGAGCGGAGATAGCAGTCAAATTATCTGGCGGTTGTCCCGTCAGAAACATATTGCAGATAAGGTCTTTTATTGTTACAATCCGCACCAGAAGCGATAAAATTATTGGGGTCAGCAAAGGAGGGAGCAATGCTGGTTCCGGAGCGGGTGAAATGGGATACTGAGACAGAGATAGCTGTCCTGGGCTACGGGCTTGCCGGGGCGGTATCTGCCATCACTGCGCATGACCTTGGCGCCAGCGTCCTGATACTGGAAAAGCAGAGTGCTGACTCCCACTGCTCATGCAGTAGCATCTCCATGGGGATATTCCTGTCTCCCTCTGATGTCAATGGTGCGCTAACATACATGACGGCGCTATGCGCGGTAAACCCGCATGAAATGGCGTGGACTGATGCAGAAACAATACGTGCCTGGGCGGAATACTGTGTCCAGAACAAGGACTGGATGCAGAACCTGGGTGGTAAGATTGCGTTCTTTACTAAGGGGGGAGAGTTCCCCCAGCTTCCCGGCGCAGAGAGCATGGCGTCATGGAAGTACCAGGGGAACGGCAGGCGCCTGATGCAGTTCATGTATGAGCAGGTGAAATCCCGCAAGATTGGAGTCAGGTATCAGACGGCCGCAGAACGCCTGCTGACTGATGAGCGGGGACAAATCATCGGCGTGAGGGCGATTGATTTCAGCAAGGGAAAGCCAAAGGAAGTGCATATTAAAGCATCGCGGGCGGTTTTGCTGTGCACCGGCGGCTTTGAAGAGAATGAGGAGATGAAACTGCAGTATCTCAGACCATACCCGGTTTATTTTACCGGCGGCACCGCCAATACCGGCGATGGCATCAGGATGGCGCAGGAAGCGGGCGCTGACCTGTGGCATATGAACTGTGCCTCAGCCCGCCTGTGCGCTAAATTCCCTGATTTCCCGGTAGCCTTTTTCATTGATTTCAGCGGCGGGGGCTGGAGCCAGCAACAGATGCGGGCAAAAAAAGAAAAGCTAACGGTGGGGTTCATCATTGTTGATAAATACGGCAGGCGCTATTTGAATGAGCAGTTGAAGCCGCACGCCGCCTATTATGAGCTGGCATGGTATGACTCACATAAGCTGGAATATCCCAGAGTACCCAGCTATTATATCTGTGACCAGAGGCGGATGGATTGTGGCTGTCTCGCTCAGCTCACCAGCGGTCCCTCAGGTCCGGAACAGCTTTATAAATGGAGCCGGGACAACTCGGTGGAATTGGAGAAGGGGTGGATTATCCGCGGTGAGACAATCGCCGAGCTGGCGGGGAAAATAGGTGTGCCGGCGGCGGCTCTTGAGAGCACGGTGCGGCGGTGGAATGAGCACTGTCAGGCAGGGGAAGACCCGGACTACGGCAGGAGCCATCTGGAACTTGTGCCTCTGGACAAACCGCCGTTTTATGCCGTCAGGTTATTCCCCGGCGGCTCAAATACTCAGGGAGGACCGCGCCGGAACAGCCGGTCACAGGTGGTGACGCCCTTCGGCGTACCCATTCCCGGACTTTATGCGGCAGGAGAGTGCGGCTCAGTGTATGGTATGCTCTATCCGGCGGGAGGGGGCAACCTGGGGGAATGCATCGCCTTCGGGCGGATAGCGGCGGAAAACGCGGTGGCAGAAGCGCCAAAGAAATAATTTTCAGGCGAGGTATGACCTGAACTTGAGCTCGCTTGTGTCTTGAGAAAAGTTAGAGTAGAATGGGAAGTCTTTAAATTGAGTGAAGTAACTCGGGGAGTCGGGATACACATGACCTATCAAGAAGAAAAATTGACACGCTTGAAACGTCAGCGCAGTAAGCAGGCGATTGAGCTTGCCATGCAGGGTCGCTGGCGTGAGGCTATTGCGGCAAATGAAGTCATCATAGAGAACTTCCCGAACGATGTGGATTCCTATAATCGTCTGGGACGGGCTTACATGGAACTGGGTGAGTATAACCGGGCAAAAGAGGCGTACCGCAAAGCCCTTGAAATTGACCAGTATAACACCATCGCCCAGAAAAACCTGCAGCGCCTGAACTATCTGAGCAAAGCCGCGCCGGTGAACCTTGAAGGCGGCTACCGCAAGGTAGAGCCTCATAAGTTCATTGAGGAAATCGGCAAAGCGGGCGTGGTGAACCTTGAGTCTCTGGCGCCGCAGGAAATCCGGGCAAAGATGATTGCTGGCGACCGGGTAACGCTGAGAGTGGAAAACCACAACCTTATCGTGGAGAATGCCTACGGTGAGTATCTGGGGAAGGTTGAGCCCAAGCACGCCCAGCGCCTGGTCAAGCTCATAGAAGGCGGCAACCAGTATGCCGCCTCTGTGGTCAGCTCCACTGAGGAGGGGATGACGGTTATCATCCGGGAGACATACCAGCACCCGAACCTGGCAGGCAAGCAATCCTTCCCCACCAAGGGTCTGGAGGAGGTTAAGCCATACGTAGAGGAGCGCGTCTTCCGCATGGAATCTGAGCTGGCTGATGAGCTGGCTGGAGAGCCTGGCTATACCATCATTGGCGGGCAGGAAAGTGATTTTCTGGCGGAAGAAGCAGAAGACTTCGGCGATGACATGGAAAATGAGGAGGATTAGGAGGTTCCCTTAATTATGGTCACAGGCACCGTCAAGCCAATACATATTGAAGATGAGATGCGTAGCTCATACCTTGACTACGCCATGAGCGTGATTGTTTCCCGCGCCTTACCTGATGTGCGTGATGGGCTGAAGCCAGTACACCGGCGCATTCTGTACGCCATGAATGACATGGGACTGGGTCCTGATTCACCTCACCGCAAGAGCGCCCGCATTGTCGGTGAGGTGCTGGGCAAATATCACCCGCATGGTGATGCCTCAGTATATGACGCCATGGTGCGCATGGCGCAGGACTTTTCCATGCGCTACCCGCTCATTGACGGGCAGGGCAACTTCGGCAGTATAGATAATGACCCGCCGGCGGCGATGCGCTATACTGAAGCCCGCCTCTCAAAAATCGCCACGGAAATGCTCGTTGACATTGACAAAGACACCGTGGACTTCATGCCCAACTTTGATGACAGCCTGAAGGAGCCGAGAGTCCTGCCATCGCGCATCCCCAATCTCCTGCTCAACGGGAGCTCCGGAATCGCCGTGGGCATGGCGACCAATATCCCACCGCATAACCTCAGCGAGGTGTGTGACGCCATCTCCCACCTTATTGATAATCCGGATGTGATGGTTGATGACCTGCTCCAGTTCATCAAAGGTCCTGACTTCCCCACCGCGGGCATTATCATGGGGCAGGAAGGCATCAGGAATGCCTATGCCACCGGACATGGCAAGGTGGTGGTGCGGGCTAAGGCGCGCATTGAGGATATACCCGGCACAGGAAGGCGCCAGATTATCGTCACTGAGCTTCCGTACCAGATAAATAAAGCTGACCTGCTGGAGAACATTGCGGAGCTGGTCAAGGAGAAGAAAATCACAGGCATCAGCGACCTGCGTGATGAGTCTGACCGCCAGGGTATGCGCATCGTCGTGGAGCTTAAACGGGAGTCCTATCCGGAGCAGGTGCTCAATAACCTGTTCAAGCACACCGCCATGCAGTCCGCCTTTTTCGTCAATATGCTTGCCCTGGTTGACGGACAGCCCAGGGTCATCAGCCTGAAAGAGGCGCTCCAGTACTACATAGATTTCCGTCATAAGGTCATCACCCGCCGCTCAAAGTTTGAGCTTAAAGTGGCTAAGGAGCGTGCCCACATCCTTGAAGGCCTTAAAATTGCGCTGGACAACCTGGACCGCATCATTTCCACCATCAGAAAATCAGAGACGGCGGAGGTGGCGCGCCAGCACCTCATGGCGGAGTTCGGCCTGTCCCAGCTTCAGGCACAGGCAATTCTTGACATGCAGTTGCGGCGGCTTGCCAATCTGGAGCGGCAGAAGATTCTGGATGAGTATGCCGGGGTCTTGAAGAACATTTCCTATCTGGAGGACCTGCTCGCCAACCCCAAGCGGATTTACTTCCTCATCAAAGAGGACGTGGCTGACCTTAAGTCAAAGTATGGCGATGCGCGCCGTACCCAGATTACCGCCGAGGAGGCGGGAGATTTCCACAAAGAAGACCTCATCCCCCACGAGCGGATGGTAGTCACCCTGAGCAACCGCGGCTATGTCAAAAGTGTGCCCGCCCGCCTCTTCACCCCCCAGCACCGCGGCGGCAAGGGCATCATCGGCATGGTGACCAGGGAGGAGGACGCCGTCAAGCTGTTGGCGGTAGCTGATACCCATGACAGCATCCTTTTCTTCACCAATAGAGGCAAGGTGTATAGCCTCAAATGTCATGAGCTTCCTGTGGACACCTCCCGTGTTTCCCGCGGGACAGCAGTTATTAACCTCTTCCCCACTTCAGAAGGGGAGCGGGTGACCGCCATGGTTGATGTGACTGAGTTCAAAGAAGGCACCTTCATCCTGATGGCAACTTATCAGGGGGAAATCAAAAAGACGGCGGTGACGCATTTTGCGGCGGTGCGTAGCAGTGGTCTCATCGCCACAGACTTGCCGGAGGGTGATGAGCTGGTCGCCTCATGCTTAGCCACGGACCAGGATGACGTGATTCTGGTAACGCAGAAGGGTATGTCCATCCGCTTTCCGGTCAAAAGCCTGCGGCCGGCCTCAAGGACGAGCGGCGGCGTGCGCGCCATACGCCTGGTTCAGGGGGACCATGTCGTCAGTATGGACAGGGTGGACCCAGAGGCGTTCCTGCTGGTCATGACCAGCGGCGGCTATGGCAAGCTGACGGCACTATCAGAATACCCCAGACAGCACCGCGGCGGCAAAGGAGTTAAGACGTTCAAGGTGGTGGAGAAGACTGGAGAAGTGGCTGCGGCACGGGTGGTCACGGCGCAGGAACTGGTGATGATAATTTCCGCAGAAGGCATCATGACCTGCACGCCGGTGAAAGAGAAAGACCCCAGGAAAGGCATTACCTGTATGGGCAGGAGCACCCAGGGGGTGCGGGTTATGAAGCTGGACGGGGATGATAAAGTGGTGGCAATCACAGCTTTCACCGAGGACAAAGAAAAGAGCGGTGAAAAGAAAAAGGAGGTAAAAAAATGAGCTTGCCGGATTTATCTCTCTCTGGAAAAGTAGCCCTTGTTACCGGGGGTGGGAGGGGAATCGGGAAAGCCATTGCCCTGACCTTCGCGGAAGCCGGCGCAGACGTGGCGGTGGCGAGCCGTACTCAGGAGGAAATTGAGCAGGTGGCGAAGGAAATCCGTGCGCTGGGTCGGAAATCGCTGGCGGTCAGAGCGGACGTTTCCCGCAAAGAAGAGATTGAAGACATGGTGAAGAAGGTGGCGGATGAATTCGGCGGCATTGATATACTGGTGAACAACGCCGGCACCACCATTGTGAAATCGTTCGCCGAGCATAGCGCGGAGGACTGGGACAAGGTGATGGATGTGAACCTGCGCGGCTACTATATCTGCTCGCGGGAAGTGGGCAAGCTGATGATTGCGCGGAAGAAAGGCGGGAACATCATCAGCATTGCCTCTATGCGCGGCCTGGTGGCGGCGACGGGCAGGGTGAGCTACAGCGTCTCCAAGGCGGCGGTCATCATGCTCACCCGCGTGCTGGCTCTGGAGCTTGTTGACCACAATATACGGGTGAATGCCATCGCGCCCGGCTGGATAAAGACCCGGCTCACCGAACGTTTCTGGAAGAATCCCACCGCCTCCGCCGAAATCCTCGCCACGGTGCCGATGAAAAAGTGGGGCGAGCTGTCTGACATCGCCAATGCCGCGCTCTATCTTGCCTCCGATATGTCAGCTTATGTCACCGGGCAGACAATCGTAGTAGACGGGGGGATTTCCGCGGCGTAGAAGAAGTTATTAAGCTTTACAGGTTTGGGGTAAAGAGGTATAAATTAAATTAATTCAAATAAAATACAATGGCAACTGCGACAAAAGTAGCTCAGCCGATTACCCGCGCTTTCCCCGCCGAAAAATCAAAAGCGTGGCACTATAAGATACATCCATATTACACTAAGCAACCTTCCAATGTGGTGGGCGAGTATATCCGCCACTTCTCCTCTGAGGGTGACTTGGTGGTTGACCCGTTCTGCGGGAGCGGCGTTACTGCCGTAGAAGCATTAACTAACAGAAGGCGCACCGTCTGTCTTGACCTGGACCCGCTGGCAGTTTTCATTACCAGACAGACCTGTATTGCTCCCGTTGACCTCAGCGCATACTGGGACGCATACCGTCAGGTGGAAGAGGAAATGGCGCCGATTGTTGACTTCGTGCGCCGCGCCACACCGGAAGAACTGAACAAATATGA
>Ga0185342_1000157_pt1 | contig 37791 bp, 40 predicted proteins | sample ConPoolayeEmetaG_FD_128045 | JGI IMG/M metagenome (GOLD analysis project Ga0185342, IMG submission 128045) | Hot spring microbial mat communities from California, USA to study Microbial Dark Matter (Phase II) - Cone Pool mat layer E metaG... ... | reverse complement strand
TCTGGCTAATCCTGATTTGGTTTCCGCGGTTAAGTTGGGTATGTTGGAGTGGCATGTTTTTTGTTGGGTAGAAGAAAAATTGGTGTTTTTCCGAAAAAAAGGGCGGTTTTTTCTTCTTTTGGGGCGTGCTTTTTGCGTGGTGGGGTTTAGGAGGGTTTTCTTTTTTGCTTGTTGTTTTTGGAATTGAAAGAGCAGTAGCGCTGCAGATTTTTTAATTGTTGTTCTGCTCGGCTGTTGGAGGGCTAGCGTTTAGGATAGTTTACATTAGGTCTCCGAATGTGGTGTCGGGTTCTTCGGTTAGCTGGTTGTCCCAGCATTCCCAGCACATGCCGTCGTAGTTGAGGTGTTCTTGCTGGGTGATTTCTTTTCCGCAGACTTCATAATCATCACTTGTAGCGTTTTTCACATTTCAATTCAGAACAACTGGATTTTCCATGTGAAAGTTTAAGCTGGCAAAAACAGGGTTTCACTTACACATGTGAACGTTGCATGCAGAAAAGCAACTGAAAAAAACTCGTATAAACGAACTAAGTCTGCTGCTGGTTCGGACTAGCCCAGAACAGGGGCTGCCTTTATGCTTCTCTTTTTGCTTCGAACAAGCAGTAAGCGTCGCCCTTAGCTATGCACTTTATTTCTTCCACTTTAATCTCTGCGTTTAGAATTATTTTCAGGTAGCCCGCAATTATGCCGCGGATAAAGTGGCTGTAAGGCTTCACAATGCCTTCAGGAGTCAAATGGCACTCAAAACTATTATGCACACGTATTAAGCCATAAGGCGGATTAACCGTTAACGCCTCTATACTCATTTGCCCAAAACCCAAGGCGCCAAAAATGGGAATGCCCACTGCCTTGCATATCTGCAGATTATCTAACAGCGCGATTCTCCTGCCGATAGCTCAGTTGATACGGTGTCTGCCACGAAACCTTCGGCCTGCTGCGGAATTGCCTTAGCAGCTATTATGCCCTTAAGCCCGCGAACCTCCTCTTCCAACATGCACAACGGAGCATTACAGTCAGTCAGGTCAAAAAACGCCAGAAAACTCAGTTCCCCTTCAGCTCATCTTTCGCTGACAGCGTTAGATGCTTAAGCCTCGCGTTGTGTCCGCTGCAAAGATGTAAGGTTTCTCGAAGAACCCCGCGCTGAGCCGTTGAAACAACAAATAAGCCGCCGAGCTTTCTACCAGGCAGATAGAGAAAGCGCCCCATGTCAAAGTGAAACGAGTTTTCCATACCTTTCCCTTCTCACTGTTAAGGGAAAGAGGTTATAATAGACTTGTGAAAGTGAACTCAATTTCAGCTACACTTCAATAATATAGGCAGCAAATTAATCAGGCTTCGCTGAGTAATAATGGCAAGCAGACCAGAAAAGGTAAACCTTCGTCTACAGTAGGAAGCCGCAAACATATAGAGGTTGAATATCTGAAAAACTGTCTGTGCAAAGCACTATATGATATTACTAGGCAAGCTGAACAATACTATCCAAATATGCAGAGTACATCGGACAGCTGAGACCTAAAGCCATAAAGTAATCATTCGCACCCTAATCCACATTTCCGCCCACTTGATATGACATTGAAAGGATTAAATGTGAATATGCTGATTTAGAAATACGGATGCTCATGAGTAGTGAACTTGACACTTTATTCGGAAATCTAAATGCGTGCTATTTTCTTGGTAAACAAAAAACTACTTTTCGACCGTTCTATTCAAAACTGGAAGAGGCAGCAAATAAGTACTTCCAGCCAAACCAAAGTCATGCTGACCAAGACGCGTTTTTCAACAGATTCACTCGTATATGGCTAGATCTCATTCGAAAGTGCCGATATTTTGAGGCGACAAATGTTTGGAATATCGCCTTGAACTTAGCCTTTCAATGGGAACAAAAGAATCAGTCTAACACTATCCACAAGGGAACACCTTACTACTTTTTAGGAGTAACTGCAATTCTCAACAATGAACTTGAACACGGTTTTCTATTCATCCACCAAGCATTGGAAGAAGACAAAAAAGCATTGAAAAATGAGAGCCCACATACTCCCGCATATTCCTTCGTAACATTGGACTATGCAAAGCAAGAACAGTTCTTCAGACCTAAAGTTGAAGAGATTTCCAGCTATCTATCAAAAAGGATTGACAAATATGCAAAATCCAGAAACGGAACTCTGACTATTGACCAATTCAAAACTAAGTTCTTAGAATGCACAGCCCTAAGTGAAGAGGTCTTCCTTTTCGTTTTTATTCTATTTAAACTAAAGTTGATGCTCGAAATAGACGATCGATTAAAACAAAACGTGTTCAGCTCTCTCATCCATGCAAGGCTCCTATTCGATATTTGTTTGGTTCTGGAAAAGGCAATAGAACACAAAAATCCTAATTCGAAACCCGGTTCAAAACTGTTTTTCCCGGCTGAGATTAAATTTCTTTCACAAAAAGCCTCATTGTCCATAAAAGACTCTGTCATAAAACAACTCAGTTCTGATTTCGACACAGACTTTGCCAAAACCATCGATGACATACTGGGGTCGAAACATCCTTTGAAATTGTCAGATATCGAGAATGATTTGGCCATCGCCTATGGCATAAGGAATTTTGTGGCTCATCGAGTTGAAGATCAACCAGTTCTCTACAAGAATCTTGAGGAACTGTCTCAGCGGTTGCTTAATGCCTTGTTCTTTGCCATTGAGAGGCTCTATGATCCATAGTCTTTTAAGCGCTGATTCAACCAGAATAGGTAAACCTTCGTCTGCAACAGAAAACCGCAGACCTTTATCAAGTGGGCAAGCCTTTCAAGGCTGGTTTTCGTCACTTCTTCAGCGTAGGCTCGTTTCTTGCCGAAGGGCATGTGGCAGAAGAAGTATTTCATAAACCGCGTGTGGCAATATTTAATGAACACCTCTCTTATCAACTGTATCTGCTCAGCGCTTAGGCTTTGCAGCTTGCCTAAAACGTATTTCTCGCTACAGAGCAGTCGAATGTTGAAGCCGAGCTTCTGCAGTGTTTCAGCTATGGCTAAGGCTTCTTTCGGCGGAGGCTGCTCAGCCACTTTTCGCATGCCAGCTTTCTCCGCGAACGGGTTATACTTTGCCATGACCGCAGGCAACTCCACGCAGGGCGTTCCCGCTAAGCATAATGTTTCTTGCACAAGCTTGGCGCCTAAGCCTATGGTGCGGTACTTTGGATGCACAACCACACGTCTTCGGAGACACTTTCTGGTTGCTGGGCTTATTTACTGAGGTAATTGCCTTTATTCGTTGCCAAGCAAACCCCTAATTTTATGAACTAAATGATTTGATAAACCAAAGATTATTTAAGAGAGACACGAAGAGATAGCTCTCTATGAAACCTTGTATAGTGTACTTTTCAAGAACAGGAAACACTAAACGCATGGCAGAAGCCATCGCCGACTTAACAAACTCACCCATGTTTGATCTTACCTCCACGGAACCATCAGTTGTGGCAAACTATGACCTCCTTTTCATAGGCACGCCCGTTGAAGGTTTTAGACCAGCAAAAGAAACCATGAAATTCGTTGAGCACTTGCCAAAGGCTGAAGGAAAGAAAACTGTTATATTCTGTACCTATGCCCTCTTTAAAGGAATCACATTCGGAACTTTAGAGAAAGCGCTCACAAACAAAGGCTACAAGTGCATATTGAAAGTTTCAAAGAAAGTCTTAAAACCAAGTAAACCAGCAGATTTTTCACGTTGTATAGAAGAAATTAAAAAAGTCCTAATGACGTAAACTGAGCATCGAGAAGCGGCTTTAGCAATTCTCAAACAAGAAAGTCCATCTGTGAGACAAAATGGCTCATTCATAAACAAACAACCTACAATCCTTATAGTAGCACATTTTTCTGCCACCTTGTAGTCATATAGCGACTCGTTTCTGTACAGCTGAAAATGTGTAAGACGAAGTAATCTCCCCATTAAGCACAATTTCTCAGGCCACCAAAAAACCTGAACTGTTTTCTTTTTTTTAAAAAAAGCTTATAGCTTTGAGCAAACAATATCCCCCGATGTAAAATGTCTCTTGAAGGATTCACTGAGTATAAAGCAAGAGAATTCTGCAACGACGTAAACTGCCCTGTCCAACAAACTCTAAATACGCTGAGAGATAAGCCCGGCGCCTACGAGTTAATCAGGCAAACCTGCCGCACGGCATGCCGATACTCCACATGGCAATTTCACCACTGGCTTATCGAAAAAGGTTATCTAATTGTAAAGCCAAAAGAGACCAGGGAGCGATAAAAATGGACTGGGGCATGAAAAACCGACTATCCCAACTAATCCAAAAAGACGGCAAAGCACTTTTCTTACCTATCGACCACGGATACTTCCAAGGACCAACACACCGTTTAGAAAAACCCGGCGAAACAATCAAGCCAATTTGGCAGTACGCTGACGCCCTCATGCTAACCCGAGGAGTTTTAAGGAACTGCATCGACCCCTCAATTTCCAAACCCATAATCCTAAGAGTCTCAGGAGCCACCACTGTTGTCGGAGAAGACCTAGCTAATGAAAACCTAGTAACCTCCGTCCAAGAAATCATACGCCTCAACGCAAGCGCCGCTTCTATGTCAGTGTTCATCGGCAGCAAATACGAACACCAAACCCTCTCTAACCTCGCAAAACTTGTAGACCAATGCGAAGATTACGGCATCCCAGTCATGGCAGTCACCGCCGTCGGCAGAGAACTGGAAAAACGCGAAGCCCGCTTCCTAGCCCTAAGCTGCAGAGTAGCCGCAGAACTCGGCGCACGCGTGGTAAAAACATACTACTGCAAAGAAAAATTTGAAAAAGTTGTAGACGGCTGTCCCGTGCCCGTGGTCATTGCAGGTGGACCCAAAACAGAGACCCAGCAAGAAGTCTTCGACTTCGTTTACGACGGCATCCAAAAAGGCGCAATAGGCGTAAACTTGGGCAGAAACATATGGCAGACCGAACATCCAGTAGCAGCTATACGAGCCATACGCGCAATTATCCACGAAAACTTAGATGCCAAAGAAGCCAACAACCTCTACGAACAAATAAAAGCTGAAAAACCATAACTTTCCTCTTTTTGTTTTGGTGATTCTGTGCTTGTAGCCATGTACTACAACAACAACGACGTCCGAATACAGGAAATGCCAACACCCAAAATAAGCGATGACGAGTTGCTGTTGAAAGTTATGGCTTCGGGAATATGCGGAAGCGATGTAACCGAATGGTACCGTGTCCCCAAAGCACCTAAAGTTTTAGGTCACGAAGCCACAGGAGTAATCGCCCAAGTTGGCAAAAACGTTAACAAGTATAAAGTTGGCGACAGGATTTTTGTTTCACATCATGTACCCTGCAACAAATGCCGCTACTGCTTAAAGGGGAATCATACTGCTTGCGAAACATTGCACACCACAAATTATTATCCAGGCGGCTTTGCCCAATTCATACGAGTGCCAAAAATCAACATTGAAAACGGCGTATACAAACTTCCAGACGATATGTCCTTTGAGGAAGGCACATTCATCGAACCTCTAGCCTGCGTCATTCGAGGACAACGACTTGCAGCCATAAAAAAAGATGAGACAGTGCTAATAATAGGCGGTGGACTAGCCGGCATATTGCATACCCAACTTGCGAAAATTAAAGGCATAACCAACATCGTTGTAGTAGATGTAAACCCCTCTAGATTAAAATTAGCCGAAAAATTTGGAGCTAACCACGTGATCTCCGCAAAAGAAAACTTGCCGCAAAAACTCAAAGAAGTAAACAGTAACCGATTAGCTGATCAAGTGATAGTCTGTAGCGGCGCAACAGCCGCATCACTAAACGCCTTAAGTTGCGTAGACAAGGGTGGAAATATCCTCTTTTTCGCCGTGCCAGACCCTACTGTGAAAATTCCTGTTCCAATAACCGAGTTTTGGAGAAACGAAATAACCCTAAAAACAAGTTACGGTGCTGCGCCGCAAGACCTGGAAGAATCGCTATCTCTTTTAGCCTCCAAGAAACTGAATGTCCTTGACATGATTACTCATAGACTTAGTCTCCAGCAAGCCGCCGAAGGCTTCAATCTTGTGGCCACGGCAGGTGAATCGCTTAAAGTAATTTTGGAGCCCAACAGAACCTAAATAGTGCTACCTCAAAAATGGCTCTATATTTTTATTTGTTCCAGTAAACTACCGACCCAAATCAAATTTTTCAACCAATTAGTCTAACACCCTACACCTTTAAGTAGCAACAATTATTTATAACCAAATAAGACAATTCACTGTCGAGGAGACTTCTGATGTTGAGCGTTGACAAAGAAGTTCGTGTATCAAAAATTAAAGCAGGCACAGTTATTGATCACATTAACGCGGGTTACGCCTTAGACGTCGTGAAAATTTTAGGAATCACCGGTCACGAACATCAAGTTATGACAATCGCCATTAACGTACCCAGCAAACGCATATACGTCAAAGACCTAGTCAAAATTGAAGGGCGCTTCCTAAACAAACAAGACGTAAACCGCATCGCTCTAGTGGCGCCACGGGCAACTATAAACATAGTCAAAGATTACAAAGTCGTCGAAAAACTAGAAGTCAAACTACCGAGCATCATAGAAGAGATCGTGAAATGTATAAACCCAACCTGCATCAGTAACGCAGGTGAACCCATCAACTCGCGGTTCTACGTGGAAAGCGAAGAGCCCCTTATGCTCAAATGTCACTATTGTGGTTACATTTTAGAGAAAGCTGATGTGCTGCGGCAGTTTCTCGTCTGAAGATTTCAATGAAAAAGCCGCCCTTTTGTCTTTAGAAACTAAATTTTCTGTTAAACGCCAAACCTTGTAGAAAACATCAACGTGGGGACTTCGCCACGTCGCCCGAGCTTAATTCGGCAAAAGCAACTTTCAACAAACGCTTAAAATAACGCTCACTCAAAATTTCACCTTCACAATGGGCATCCAAACTATGCAAAGCTGGGCATTCACTGGTTATTTTAAATGTGTACTTTTCATGCTCAGTTGTCAGTTGGAAGGGATAAAATTTGCAGATCAGCGGTCTATGTGAATATATTTTACATTTGCCGTTTAGGTGAAAAAGGCATTTTTTTGTTACAGAATCTTTCTGCATTTCATATATGTACGGTGATTTGCCTCTAACTGGGTAGGCAAACTTGAGTATCGATTGATGTGTATAGTGTGCGATACGTTGGGCATCTCTTGCTGTAATCAGTATATGCCGCTTTTTTTGCTCGGTATCACCACAGCATATGCCACAGTGATTGCATTTGAAAACAATCTCTTTGGGATACTCAATATTCACTGGTTGTCACGCTGGTATATTTCTATAATCTTCTTGTTGTAGGATAAAAACGCATGGATTTGTTACCTTTTGACTGCTATTTGTGATTCTGAAATCCAGCGTGTACTACAATAAAGAACAAAATTGCACCTCAGGGAAAAGTTGAAGCTAATTTCAGTTTTTCCTTCAGAGTTGCCTGCTTCTATGCCCCTCGCCGTATTGGTATGGTCTATCAAGATTTTTGTTGAGTTTCCACTGAAACATATCATCCATGTTCACATCTGGACACGCTAAGCGACTTGCATCCAAAATATAAAATATTGTATCAATGAGCTCTTCAGCAATTTTCTCCTGACTTTCTCCTTTTTTCCAAGCGTCACTAGCTTCTCCTAACTCAATAAACGCAAAAAGCAGTTTTTTTGGGATATCCTCAGGTTTATTGTAGAAACCTTTGGTTATGACAAGTTTTTCAATTTCTTTTTTCATGTCTTCCAGATGCACTGCGTTTTCCCCCAAATGTTCCAAAGTTTCTCGTTCGGGAAACTATCATCCCTTATATAAGGTTGAGGTTAATTGCGAATCCTAAACGAGTTTAATGTTAGCCTTGCTGTAAAAGATTTTGAAGTGATGTATTATCATGTCTAAAGAAGAAATGACTGAAAAATTCATCTCCTTCTTTTTATCGACTATATTTTTGTCAGGGGTTAACTTTGCCTTTTTTGAGCAAGCTGTCGCTTTGAACTTTTTGAAGCGAGGTAATCTTTTACCATCTGAAGATGCTCAAAAGCCAAAGTTGGCAGAGTGTGTAAACTAAAAATTTTGATCTCTGAGACTTCACTTTCTTGGCGTTTTATTTCTCCCCCAACTTTTTTAACCACAAAACATGTTGGATAATACTCGTATTCAAAGCCATCTTGAACGCCCTTCTCACAGTATTCACCCAATTTTCTGATTACTGCTACGTCAAGTCCTGTTTCTTCTTTCACTTCCCGCAGTATGGTTTGCTCCGCCTCTTCTTCAGGTTCACACCTACCACCTGGTAGCGCCCAAAAACCCACAAATGGCGGCGTGGTGCGTTTTACGAGCAGAATTCTGTTTTTTGGATATACTATTATGGCAGTTGCTGTTTTACCTATATACTTCATTTTGAATCATGAAAAGAACTAAGTTTTAAGAAATAATTGTTTCGTACAGCGACTGCTAATGCAACCTTGCTAAACATTAAAATTAAATAAAAAGTGGTTCTGATAGAAAGTTGTTTTACCGTTTTAAGACCTTGCCATCTTTGGTGGGTACAAAAACTGCGGCGGCAACCGCTGTTGTCCACAAACCGTTTTTGTCTCCTATCGCCGTCTGAGTTATGTTAGTGGTTTTTATGATTAACCCACTCGTTTTAAAAAGCTGCTTGCGTTCATCCCACGCTGTTTCTGGGTCAAATTGAATTCCCATAGTAGTTGCCAACATTGTAGCCGCCAAGTCTTCGGCGTAGTCTCCTGCAGTTTCATCTGTTTGCCCAAAAGAGTGATGCTCTGAGAGGTAACCGTACTGGTTTTTGCCTGAAGGAATAGCGACGCCGATAGATGAGGCCACTAGCCTATGTGGCTCATTTGTTGCGTTTCGAGCTATAACAACAAAGGTTATTTCTCCAGGCTGGACGAGTTTTAAGCCCTTCTCGCGTGGAAGCATTTCGCATCCTGGAGGGATTATACTCGAGACGCTTACGAGGTTACAGTGTTGGATGCCTGCATCTCTTAGGGCAAGTTCAAAAGATTGCAGTTGCTCTTTATGTTTACCAACGCCCTTTGTTAGGAAGAAATATCCAGGTATCATTGTAGGTTCGGAATTACAGTTTACAGAATGGATTTATTAGGCTTTTGCTTCTAAACAGTTAATTACATCTCCAATTTGAAAAATAAGTTATAATCTGTTTGGGGCTGAAAAATTGAGGTTTCGTCACAGCGTGTTCAAGGATGAGGCAAAACTAGATATAAACTACATCCCTGAGCATCTGCCTCACCGAGAAAAAGAACACCGGCTGCTTATGGAATTTTTCAGTTATCTTCTGCTGTTTCCCGAAAAAATGACGCAACGAGTAATCATCACAGGCGACATAGGCACAGGAAAAACAGCGCTTTGCCAAAGATTTGGCGCAAACATGACTTTGGAAGCAAATAAACGTGGCATAAAGTTCCGTTATATACATGTCAACTGCCGCGAGTACCGAGGTAGACTTTCACTTATACTTCAACACGCCGTGAACGTCCTTATGCCAGCTTTCCCTAAACGTGGTTTTTCCTCTGAAGAAATTTTGGGCATTCTCCTACAAAACTTAGATGAAGAAAACACGCACTTGGTTCTGGCACTGGATGAATTTGATACTCTCATCGAAAATGAAGGTACAGATGCTGTCTACAACCTGACTAGGCTACAGGAAATGCGGGCTGGTAAACCTCAGAGAATCTCGTTTATATTCGTGATGCGTGACCTCGAAGTGACCAAGAGATTAGATGACAGCGCAAAAAGCACCCTTCAACGTAACGTTATCCGCCTAGAAAAATACGGAAAAGATCAACTGGTTGATATTTTAAATGAACGTGTTCAGTTAGCATTTGAACCTGCAACCGTACCTGACGAAGTGATTTTTTTTGCAGCTGATCTCGCCCGCGATGAGAGTGGAAACGCCCGCTTTGCTATTGAACTTCTATGGCGTGCAGGAAAATACGCAGATGCTGAAGATCAGGGAGTAGTTACACCTGACTGTCTGCGTAAAGCGGTTTCAAGCATAATTCCCACGTTGCAGAAGAGCGAAATTGAATCTCTAAATTTTCATGAGAAACTTTTCCTTCTTGCAACCGCTGAAGTTTTTAAAGACAAAGAAAACGCGTATGCTTCCCTAGCTGAAATTGAAAAAGCTTATGGCGTGATCTGCGAAGAATTCGAAGAGCAACCCAACAGCCACACTATGCTTTGGAAGTATGTTCAAATGTTTTCCGCATTAGGCATTTTGAAAACCGAAATCTCAGGAACCATACAAAGAGGCAGGTCAACTCTTATTTACTTGCCTGCGGTTTCAGCTGAAGAACTAGAACAGACATTACGCGTATCCCTCAAAAGAGGAAGAAAATGAATGGAGCTCGAAGAAGTTTTTTCTTCAAAGCGTCGTGTGAAGATTCTCAAACTTATCTCTCGTCTAGGGGAACTCAACATTTCAGATGTAGCCCGCAGGCTCGGCATAAACTTCGCAACCACCAGTCGCTATCTGCAATTTTTAGAGCAAGAAGGTATTTTGCAGCAAAGGGTATATGGTAGAATTCGCATGTACAGGTTTAACCAAGCGTCCTCTAAAGCAAAAGCTATACAGAACCTAATTGACACTTGGGAACAAGCAAACAAAACTCAAACAACCTCAGTTAAGGAGAAAAAACCATGACTATGGTGGATGTATCAGCAAAAGCAGAAGTTTCCCGCGAAGCAACAGCAGTAGGGACAATTAAACTAAAACCTGAAACTATCCAATTAATAAAAGACGGCAAAATCATGAAAGGTGAACCGCTGTATACAGCAAAAATCGCGGGTATACTTGCCGCCAAAAAAACCAGCGAACTCATTCCACTGTGCCATCCATTGCCTTTGACCAACGTTGAAGTTGAGACCAAAATTTTGGACACAAACACTATTGAGGTAACAGCACGCGTTAAAACTCGCGCACAAACTGGGGTAGAGATGGAAGCATTAACCGCAGTTTCCATTGCACTGTTGACAATTTGGGATATGACAAAACAGTACGAAAAAGATGCAAACGGGCAATACCCAATTACTACAGTCGAAAAAGTTCACGTCGTTAAGAAAATTAAACAGGCGTAACAAAAAATGAGTGAAAGCACAAAAACCCACAAATCACATGCACCAAAAAAGCTCAACTTCGCAGTTTTCATCTGCAGCACCTCCAGATATGGAGCCTTACAGAAAGGCGAAAACCCAAAAGACCCTTCAGGCGACACCATTGAATACTTACTGAAGAAAGCAGGGCACAACGTCCTCTTTAGACGCTTAATAGCAGACGACAAAGCCATGATTGAACACGCGGTGAAAAGCGTACTGACCAACGTAGGAGTAGACGCAGCAATTTTCTGCGGCGGCACAGGCGTAACCCACAGGGACATCACAATCGAAACGGTTTCGCCCTTCTTAGATAAAACATTGCCAGGATTTGGTGAACTTTTTAGACACTTAAGCTACAGCCAGATAGGTACAGCAGCGCTTATGTCCCGCGCTATTGCAGGTACAGCTAACGGCAAAGCTTTTTTCTGTATCCCAGGTTCCCCTGACGCTGTGCGGCTTTCAGTCGAATTGCTTATATCTCCCGAGGCGCCTCACATCGTTAAGCACGCTCGGGAATAACGCATGAGTTTAAGAGACAAACACGGTCGACCGTTACTCAATTTACGTATCTCCGTTACGCAACGCTGCAATTTACAATGTGCATATTGCCACAGAGAAGGCGAAGTGAAACATGCAAACCGCTCCGCCGAAAAAATGTCCTGCGAAGAAATTATCAGGATAGCCAAAATCGCGGTAAATCTTGGAATTCAGAGAATTAAGCTAACTGGTGGAGAACCATTGATGCGCCAAGACCTCTGTGACATAGTGAGCGGTATCTCCCAGATTTCAGGAGTAAAAGATCTATCTATGACTACGAACGGCATGTTACTAGGTCCTGTGGCAGAAAAACTCCGCGCCGCCGGGTTAAACCGAGTGAACATCAGTTTACCTACTTTGAATTCTGAAACTTATCACAAATTGACAAGAGGTAAATTGGCGCAAGTGTTAGATGGAGTTAAAGCTGCTGTCAAAGCTGGATTTTGCCCTGTTAAAATCAACATGGTTATCTTAAAAGACATAAATGAAAATGATGTATTAGCCATGATCGAGTTTGCCCGTCAAAACGGCATAGTTTTACAACTCATAGAATTAGATCCAATAAACGTTAGCGCTACTTACTATTCCACACATCATCGATTCATCGACGATCAAGAAAAACTGCTGCAGGACAAAGCTCTCAGCATAGAAAGCCGCCGTTTCATGCATAACAGGCGCATTTATCATTTGCCCGACGTTACAGTTGAAGTGGTGCATCCGATTGAAAACACTGACTTTTGTATGCATTGCACACGGCTACGCGTCACCAGCGACGGCAAATTAAAGCCCTGCCTTATGCGTAACGACGACCTAACTGACATTTTAACGCCGCTAAGGAAAGGTGCAACTGACGAAGAATTAACACAACTATTTAGGCAAGCAAACCAACTAAGGGAACCCTTCAACAAAAACTGAAAATGGCGGGTTCGGTGGGATTTGAACCCACGATCTCCGGCTCCGAAGGCCGACACCTTAATCCGTGCTAGGCTACGAACCCAAACAACAGAACACTACACAAACTCATCTTGCAGATTAAAAACATTTATGATAATTCTTATAAACCCACATATAATTAACTTGTTGGCACATAAAACGTGGGCCGGTAGCTCAGCACGGCTGGAGCGTTCGACTGATAATCGAAAGGTCGCCGGTTCAAATCCGGCTCGGCCCACCTCACGCAAATTATATATCTTCTTCTTGCCCTAACGTGGATTGGAGGTTGTTGGTTTGGTTAAAGACGAAGAAGTTTTAGAAGAACTCAAAAAAATCCGTGTTCTGTTGGAGCCTAAGCCTGCCCCCCCTGCTGCTACGCCGCCTAAAGGTTTCTGGAATGAATTCAAAGATTTTCTCTCAAAATATAAGGTCATAGGGTTAGCTATAGCTTTCATTATGGGTCTCTATCTTGGTGGGCTGGTGCAATCACTTGTTAAAGATCTGCTGCTTCCTGTGATTGGTCTAGTAATTCCTGGATTAGAGGACTTAGCCACCTATGCAGTTGCTGTTGGAAACCAAACTTTCGGAATTGGTAACTTTTTAGTGGCGCTGATTACATTTTTGATCGTAGCTCTCGTTATCTTTGTTGTTGTGAAGATGACGAAACGATGGGGCATAGAATAACCCCTTTTCCTCTTTCTTTTTTAGTGTAATAACAGAAAACCATGGCTAGTTAGTGCCCAATTTAGGTTTATCTTTTTACCTCATGATTTATCTGGAAGCAATGGTATCGTGTTTCTTATTGATAGGGAGATCTCAATCTGCTCTATACCAGTCGCTCTTATGTCTTTCAGTATTTTATCCAGATGTCGTATGTCCTTTGCAACAGCTAAAACGAATATGTCAAATTCCCCCATTATGCCCTGCGTTGCAATGACGTTGGGAAGTTTTGAAATTCTATCTATTACGTCAAGTTTGTCTTCTTTTCTTGAGATTTTTAACATCAGAAAAACTTTGCATTGGTAACCAAATTTTGCGAGATCCACGTCGGCTGAACAAGCGGCTATGACCTTATCTTTTTTCATTTGTTCAAACCGGTTTTTTACAGTGCCTGGGGAAACCCTGAGTTTTTTAGCAATCGTTGTAAAAGGAGTGCGAGAATCCTTCAAAAGCTCATCCAGTATCGCTCTGTCAATTTCATCCAACATAACTTATCGCTCTTTTGTAGGTGTTATTTCAACATTTTCAAGAGTTAACTTGCCATTTTGTGTCCAGATGTTGAGAACTGCCGCCTTAACCCATTCCTGTTTTTTTAGTCTCTGTAAGATTTCTTCCAATTTTTGAATATTCTTTGTCAAGCAATATGCAACAATGTCATAGCGACCAACACATCTAAAAATGTTAAACAAGCCCTCTTGTTGTCTGAGAAATTCTACTGCCTCCGTTTCGTGATCTAAATCTATTGATAACCAAATAGTTGACAAACTTTCAAAATTGCCTAGTTCACGTGCAGCAATGAGCGAGTAGCCTGTTATGACGCCACTTTTTTCTAAATTTCTGATTCGCTTAAAGATAGCATTGGACGAAACACCACACTCTCGCGCTATATCTCTCAAATTGGTTCGCGCATCTTTAATGAGGCTTCTTAAAATTTTTACGTCTATTTCGTCTATTTCGACATCTCCCATTTTTCTTCCCCAAGCAACCTATAATAGCGTGTTAACTCAATAGATAAACCTTCATGTTTTACCTAAACCTTAATTTAAACCAAAATTTGCTATTCAAAATATTGGGTTAAACAACCAAATCTTGGGATAGAGCTAATAATCATCAAAAACTATCAATTTTACTGCAAAAAGTTAAATACCTTGAAGTGAAAAATTAAGTCACGCAGAGAGAATCTGAATCGTGCTTTCGACGCTGACAATCAAAGACTCAAATTGGGCATACGACTATGTCATAAAAGAGACGGGCTGAATGAGCTTTGGCAGTTTAAACTCAAAGGCGGTAGCAGCTGAGTTTACAAGGGTTTCATTCTCTCTCCAAATCTCCTCTCCATTGCCAAAGCTCCAGCAAACCTTTTTTCATATGACTGCAAAAAGTGAAATCAAAATAAATTGCAAAAGAATATGAGAGAAACATTATAAACCTCTATAAAAGATAGACTCTTAAAAAGAGTGAGGAGTTTACCATATGAATCTGTGGAAACTTAGGCTTTCGATGCTCGCCACGTTGGCCGTAATTTTTGGTTTATCCACCCTCGTTTTCAGTATAGTTCTGACTTTAGCCGGAGTCTTTAATCTTGTAACAATTGCTATACTAGTAGTTGCTTTAAACATTGCACAATGGCTTTTTTCACCTTATCTTGTTGATGCAATTTATCGAGTAAAAGAAATAAAACAAACTGAAAACCCTCTTATCCACCAAGTGGTTAATGATCTGAGCAAAAAAAGCGGTATTAGTACTCCCAAGATTATGCTCTCCAAGTTACCCTTACCTAATGCTTTTGCATACGGTTCACCAATTTCTGGCAACAGAATCGCAGTCACTGAAGGATTACTTAAAACCTTAAACGAAGGAGAAATGGCGGCAGTTATTGGGCACGAACTGGGTCATCTAAAACATAAAGATGTTCAAGTTATGATGGCTGTGTCGTTTTTGCCGGCGCTCTTTTACTACATTGGCTACTCATTGCTATTCTCAAGCATGGCTGGAGGGCAACGTAGAAACGAGAGTGGTAATCCACTAATAGGCATCGCTTTCATGGTTTTCTCGCAATTTTTAACTCTGTTTACCCTACATATAAGCAGATTGCGAGAATACTATGCTGACCGACACAGCGTCGCCGTGGTTGATAACGGTGCAACAAAACTTAGCACTGCATTAGCAAAAATAGTCTATGCCAACGGCAGAGCAGGCAAAATACTTAGGTCGCAAGAAAAACAGAACTTCAATGCTTTCAAGGCTCTCTTTATTGCTGACCCAGAGCGCGCTCAACAGGACTCTGAGGTGCTTCACGTTTATGAGGCCTCAGTAACTGGTCAAAAAATGGTCGATGAAATACTTGCTAAAAAATTGACTTCTGGGGATAGACTTGCTGAACTTTTGTCTACACATCCCAACATAATTAAGCGGCTTAGAGCGCTTCAAGAGTTAAAAGAAAACCCCATTGCATAAAAATTTCTTTATAAATTGAAAACGATAAGACGTAAGCAAGACTAATAGTTTGGGGGTAGCCTTGTGCAATTTCCAGAACTCTTCAAGCAGATAGAAGTGCTCAAGCCTCAAATGATAGATACTTTAATGAAGCTTATCGGCACCCCTGCAGTTGGACCTGAAAACGGCGGCGAAGGAGAATTCAAAAAAGCTGAACTCCTCAGAGGAATTCTCCAAGATTTTGGTTTCAACGAGATAAACCAATACGATGCAGAAGACCCACGTGTGCCTTCAGGTAAAAGACCCAACCTCATAGTCTATTACAGAGGCAAAGTAGATTCTCCAAAACTTTGGATAGTTACTCACCTAGATGTTGTACCCGCAGAGGAAGGTCAATGGAAAATCACCAAACCCTTCGAACCAAAACTTAAAGATGACAAAGTTTACGGCAGAGGCAGTCTAGACAATGGGCAATCACTCGTAGCATCAATTTTCGCAATCTTGGCTCTCAAGCAATTGTCTATAACACCCAAAAGAACCGTGGCTTTAGCTTTTGTGGCAGACGAAGAATACGAGAGTACCCTAGGCATCAAGCACCTCATCAGCAAAGGCCTATTCAATAAACGAGACTTAGTGGTGGTTCCAGACAGCGGAGAACCAGACGGTGCTTTAATTGAAGTTGCCGAGAAAAGTATCCTCTGGTTTAAAGTTGTCACGGTGGGTAAACAAACTCATGGTAGCACCCCAAATAGAGGTTTAAACGCGCATCGTATCGGTATGCAGTTTTCTTTAGCGCTCGATGAGTTGCTCCATGAAAAATATAACAACAAAGACGAGCAGTTTAACGTGTCCAACAGCACCTTTGAACCGACACGCAAAGACAAAAACGTTGAGGCAATAAATATTGTACCCGGAGAGGATGTGGTGTACTTTGACTGCCGTGTTCTTCCTCAATACAACATCAAAGATGTCCTTTCTGACATTAGAGCGGCTGCGAAGGCGTTTGAACAAAAGAGCGGCGCTACAATACGCATAGAAGTAATACAAGCCCAACAGGCTCCCTCGGCAGTAGACCCCAAATCAGAGGTTGTTACCCTACTCAAAAAAGCAATCAAAAAAGTTAGGGGCTTAGACGCCAAAGTTGGCGGAATCGGCGGCGGTACATGTGCAGCGTTCTTCAGGAAAGCAGGAATCGCCGCTGTTGTTTGGAGTACCGAAGAAGAGGTTGCCCATCAACCCGACGAATACGCCAAAGTTCATAATATGATTGATGACGCCAAAGTTTTTGCGCTCTTAAGCGTCCTGTAACTTAAGCTCCAGTTTGCTGTTCCTTTATGTGTCTTGCAGTGCAAAACGATTTTAAGGTAAACAATTTATTTATGCACTGCAGACTTGCGTAGCAAGGAGTTGCAACATTTGAATAAAACTGACAAAATTATCTTTCAAGCTAAAAAAGAAGGGCGTACAATACTGCTAGAGCCTGAAGCAAAAGCAGTCTGTATAGATTACGGCATTCCAGTAACAAAGTTCAATGTTGCAAAAAATGAAAAAGAAGCGGCAGACTTTGCCACAAAGATTGGCTTTCCTGTAGTTTTAAAGATAATTTCGCCTGAAATTATCCACAAAACTGAAGCGGGCGGTGTAAAAGTTAACTTGAAAACCCCTGAGGAAGTCAAAGCCGCATACAACACAATTTTGATCAACACAAAAAAATACAACGCTAAAGCCAACATAGTGGGTATCTTGGTTCAGGAGATGGCTCCTCAATCAACCGAGGTCATCATTGGCTCCGTCAAGGATGCCACGTTCGGGCAAACCGTTATGTTCGGTTTAGGCGGAATCTTTGTCGAGATGCTCAAGGATGTAACCTTCAGAGTTGCCCCCCTAACCAGGCAAGATGCCTTAAGCATGGTCACTGAAATTAAAGCGTATTCACTTTTGAAAGGGTACCGAAATTCGCCAGCGGTTGACATAGATGCAATTGTCGATGCCTTAATGCGTGTCTCGAAACTCGTTATGGATCATCCAGAAATTAAAGAGCTTGATTTAAACCCTATTATGGTCTATGAAACAGGAGCAAAAGCAGTGGACACAAGAATAATACTTGAGCCGTCTTTTTAAAAAGTACAAAACGTTCAAACTAACCAGCTTACATTGAACAACAGTAATTCAAATCTTGAACTTCTGATATTTTAACGCCGACATGCTTCTCTGTTTCTTTTGTTTACCTGTTCCTCTTTTTTCTAATTACAATTATTTTTTGCCAAAGCGTGAACAATTTAGCAGCGTAGACTTTATTGGTGGGCTCTATCGACAAATGCGCATGTGCACATTTGCCATCGCACTCAAGATCCAAATCATCCTACATGTCTTCGGGGCCAGAGTCGTCATCGCCCACCGTGTGCTCTTTGGGTTTCTAACTTTAAAGCTTTCAGGTAAAATCTCAAGTTTTATTTTGTTTTTGTATTTCAGCTATCGTTACGTTTAAACTAAAATTTAGGAGATTTATCTACCACACTTTTTGGCTGCTTTTTTGACCCTAATTGATTAAGTTTGACTGTTGCGAATACGCTACCTTGTCAGGTTGGAGAATGTTTAATGTTCTGTAAAAAGGGTTGATGAAGTTCTCTTGGCCAACTTTGATGTGCCCTGTAGAGTGTTATGTCCACTTCTTCGATGCCCTCTATTTCTGAGAGTTGTTTTTGAAAATTAAAAATCTCTGCAAAGTTTCTGAATGGGACAAGGAAACACATATCCACAGCTCCAAGTAACACACCTCCCACTATAACGTTTGGTAACTTTGTTATTTTATCGTAAATCTGGTTGATTTCACTCTGTTTTTCTTTAGAAACCTTTATACAAAATCCTGCTGATGCTTTGAACCCAAGTTTTTCCAAATTAACCGTCACAGAGGAATAAGAGAAAACTGTTTTTTTTAACTTGTTGTATCTTCTGCTTACCATTTGAGGCGAAATATTCAGTTGTTTTGCAATTTTCCTGAAAGAGACGCGGGCGTTTTTAGCTAAGATTTCGACTATTTTTAAGTCTGTTGCATCCATTATTATGCCTCAGCGTTAACTTGAAGATTTGCGGGGAACACGTTTTCTGCTGTTGTGACCCAAAGGTTAGCTTCTACCTCAGTCACTCCGTTTAGTCCCCTTATTAGCTCTACAATTTTGTTGAGGTCTTTTATATTCCGAGTTATCGTGAAGCAAAGCAGGTTTTTTCTACCAATACCCTCAGCTACTTGAAGCACCTCAGGTATGGTTTTCAATTGGGCAACTACGCCTGCTACCTTGTTTATGTTAACCTTGAGGCGAAGAGTAGCCTTACAGTCGTACCCAAAAAATTCTGGACGTAATTCCATAATTTCCCCTGTAATTACGCCGTCCTTCTTTAACTTATTAAAATGTGTACGTATGACGTTTGGTTGAACCTTACAAATTTTTGCGATATCCGCAAAACTAGTTCTTGCGTCCTTCAATAGGGCTTTTAAAATTTCTGCGTCTATTGAATCAATTTTTCTTTGAATGCCCAAATTCCGTCCTCGTTCCTAATGATAATTGTGATTGCGATATTAAGTTTAGCCGATCTTTATTAATATTAAATCTAATTAGAGGGATTATTAACTTCAAAATTATCAAGAAACTAAGTTTTTGTTCCCTGATTTTTTGAATTGAGAGAAAAATTTATATTACAACCTAATTAACTCAGTGTACCGAAAATATTCCGGAGAGAAAAAAAATGAGAATACAGAAAAACAATTTTAGAATAGGCTTCACTTTGATTCTGCTGTTAACTCTATCTGTTCTGGTAACCTCAATACCGCTCTCCAACGCCGCAGACATCCCCACCTACTGCTTCTTGACAGTTAACCCAAACCCAATAGGTGTAGGGCAAACACTTAGTGTAAATTTCTGGCTCGATAAAGTAACACCAAATGCTGCTACTCTCTTTGGAGACCGATGGACTGGATTAATTTTGACTATTACCAAACCCGATGGAACAACCGAAACTAAAGGACCCTTTACATTAGATTCTGTAGCCTCAGGATATACGCTTTACACACCTACGCTTGTTGGCAAATACACCTTCCAAATTCGCTTTCCTGGCCAAGTTATCAACGTTAGTGCAACTGTGCAAAACAACTATCTACCTAGCCAAAGCTCAATTGTAGAGCTTACTGTGCAGCAAGCAGCTATTGCTCACTGGCAAGATTTACCTCTTCCGTCTGGTTATTGGACACGTCCCTTAAATGCTGAACTTAGAGGAGTCGCTTCAATTGCTAGCTACTGGCTTGCAGCGGGATCTACAGGTCCACACGGACCACGTGCCTATGACAGTATGGGTAACTTCCAACCGTACGGTAAAGCACCCAACACTGCACACATCTTATGGACAAGAGAAATCGCTTTCGGCGGTGCAGTCGGCGGGGCATTCGGTGACAACGTTTACTACCCAGGGGAAACATACGAACGCAAATTCCAACCCCCAATAATCATGAATGGACGACTGTACTACAACCTTAAACTCGGTTCGGGATCCAATTTATGGGACGGAGCTTACTGTGTAGACCTCTATACTGGCGAAACCATTTGGTACATAAATAGCACCAATAAGAACTACCAATTCTTCACATTTGGTCAACTGCTGGACATGGAAACGCCTAATCAGCACGGTGTTATACCCTACCTTTGGAGCGTCCAAGGCTCAACATACAAGATGTATGATGCATTCACAGGCGACTGGATATTAGATCTAACAGGAGTGCCTTCGGGTTCCATGGTAATGGGAAACAGCGGAGAATTTCTCATATACACTCTTAATGCAGCGGGTAACTACATGACTTTATGGAACTCAACGAAGGCAATCTATCCAAGCGTTGACACCAACTGGCGATGGATGATTTCACCCACTACTCCTAACGTGACCGCAGGTTACCAATGGAATGTTTCCATACCTGATGTTCCTGGAACACAGAGCATAGCAAAAATTAGCAATGAATACATTTATGCAAGAGCCACACACCAAACTGTACCTACAACTATAACCACTGATGTTGCCTACGACATCAAAGATGGAAAACAACCCGTTCAGTTATTCGTACAAAACAGGACATACGACGGAACAATCATGAATGGACCAATGGCAGACGGCGTCTTCACAACTTTCGTCAAAGAGAAGATGGTATGGTACGGCTACGATGTCCGCACAGGAGCTCAGAAGTGGGGTCCAACAGAACCGTACACCAGCGCATGGGGTATGTATCAACCCTACGCGGACACCAGCTATGGCTACGGTAAACTTTACGCAGGAGGATACGATGGCACAGTACACTGCTACGACCTTGCAACAGGGCAGAATTTGTGGAACTACTACTTTGGAAGTAGCGGCTTTGAAACACCCTACGGCACCTATCCGCTAAAAGACAACGCCTTTACAGTAGCTGACGGCAAAGTTTTCGTAGTAACAAACGAGCACTCGCCTAACACGCCATACTTCCACGGTTGGAGAATCCACGTAATTGACGCGCAAACAGGAAAACCCGTATGGAACATGTCCTTCATGGGTCTTGCACCAATAATAGCTGATGGTTACGCCCTAAGCTTGAACTACTTCGACAACCGCATATACTGCTTTGGCATAGGTCCCAGCGCAACAACCGTCACAGCCTCGCCAAAAGTCTCCACAGTAGGTTCAAGTATCCTCATTGAAGGAACCGTAACTGATCAATCTCCAGGCGCCAAAGGCACACCTGCAATTGCTGACGAAGATATGAGCGGATGGATGGAACACCTGTACCAGCAAAGACCTGCTCCAACAGACGCGAAAGGTGTACCAGTGAAGCTAATAGCTTACGACCCTAACGGCAACATCCAACAAATTGGCACAGTAACAACCGACGCGGGGGGTCTATTCAAGAAACTTTGGACGCCTCCTGTTCCAGGAGAATACACAATTATAGCGATGTTTGAAGGATCAGCTTCATATGGTCCTTCTGAGGCAAGAACCGCAATAGGCATAGTTGATGCCCCCTCGCCAGCCCCTACAGCAACTTCTGCACCCACAACTGCAGCGCCAGCACCGACCACCGTACCGACTGTATCCCCAACACCGGCTGTGTCTCCCTCTGTAGTTCCTGAGCCAGAAGCGCCTACACCAGGCATGGACCTCTACATCATTGCTGCCGCCGTAATAATAATTGCGATCGTAGCCATCGCCGTAGTGTTTCTACGCAAACGTAAATAACTGCAAAAATACCTTTTCCTTCTTTTTTTATTATTTTTCTGCATAACAAAGGTGTTTTATTATAAGACGTAAACTTCGTTGATACTTACCAGACCATTGTCGCCAATTAACCGTTTGAGGTCTGGAAGAAGTGGCTCCAGCCGAGCCTGCTCATCTACAACTTCGATTATCAAAGGCATATTTATCGACACGCCTTCAAGATGCAATGTTGAGCTACCTCGTTTACCAAAGCCGTTTACACCTGTCCACACAGTTGCACCGCTAACTCCCGCTTTAATGAGTAACTCCAAAAGAAGTGTGTGAAGGCGTTTTCCGTCAAGCTCGTCATTCTTTTTTATACGTATTGTAAGATTCCACATTTTCATCTTCATTGAAGTAACCTCTCAATTAATACATTCCCGACTATTCTGCCGCAAATCACAGCAACCAAAGATAGACCCACATTTGCCAAAATATTCAGTAGTGCGAGATAAAAACGGTTATTGTCTAGTAGGTTGCTCGTTTCAAGCGCAAACGAGGACATCGTAGTGAAGGAACCACAGAAACCGATGGCTACAAACAGAGAGTATTTTGCATCTAGGTTCAGTGTCAATGTCGCTATAGAGAAAAAACCAACTACAAAACTGCCAATAATGTTAACTATTAATACGTTAACAGGCAAACCGCCTATTGCGAGAGGCGACTCAACAAGTTTGTAGCGAAGAAAAACTCCAACTAACGCACCAACTGCTAAGAGGAGGAATTCAATGCCTTTCATGTCACTCACTTTTAGTCCCATCGAGATAAGGCATTATCAGCACCTTGTTGGTGCGGTTTTGACGTTAAGGTCAAGGCTAATGCCATAGCACTGCTTTCTCAGAAAAGTTCAAGTTGATATTAAACATATCGTTTGAACATTGTTAAAATTTTTGTTGTTTATACATTTTCATATCTGTGCATAAAAAAGTGACAGCGCAAATAAATAAGACTTCTTTTCGTATAAACTGCTAACTCAGTATAACCTAAATGGCGAGTGCATGCTAAATAAAATAAAAGTTACCCCATTAGCTGCGGAGAGTTTTGGTGTCCGTTCGATGTGTACTTTTGTAGAGACACCTGACGTTAAAGTTCTATTAGACGCAGGAGCATCACTTGCACCTTACCGTTTCAGTCTGTTGCCACATCCTATGGAGTTCCAAACGATCGCAAAACTCCGTCAACGTATCTCTTCTATAGCAGAGAAAGCTGAAGTGGTCACAATTTCACATTACCATTTTGACCACCACACCCCCAGCTACGAGGATTGGGTCGTTAACTGGACGCAAGCCAACGAGACCGCCCAACAGATATACGAAGGGAAAACCATTCTGGCAAAGAACCCCAGGAAAAATATTAATTCCAGCCAACGCCAACGTGCATCAGTTTTTCAAAAAATAGGTGGAACATACGCCAAAACACTGGAGTCAGCTGATGGCAAATCTTACATTTTTGGCAAAGAAACAATTTTAAGTTTTTCTGAAGCTGTCCCTCATGGCACAACTGATTCTGCATTAGGCTGGGTTATAATGGTTACTGTACATTATGGTGATGAGCGGTTCATGTTTGCTCCTGACGTTCAAGGACCAATATCTGCATATACCGCGAATTTAATTAAAACCGAAAAACCCGATGTGCTACTAATTGGCGGCCCACCATTTTATCTTGAGGGCTATAAAATTACTGCAACTTGCCTACAACAGGGCTTAGAAAACCTCAAACAACTCACTGAAATAATTCCAGTAGTAATCATGGAGCACCATGCCCTAAGAGATGCTCAGTGGCAAAAACGAGTAAAAGCAATCTATAACGCTGCTAAAAGCAAAGGACATATGCTGCTTACTGCCGCCGACTACGCAGGAGCTAAAAATACCTTTTTGGAGTCAAACCGTAAGCAACTTTACGCAAATTTTCCGCCATCTGAAGAGTTTCAAAAATGGATGAGACTCGGTGCCAAGGAGCTAACCCATGTTAAACCGCCAATTTAGCCCCCAGTCTCAGTATATGATTATTTTTGCTGCAGTTTTTGGTACTCAAGTTTTGTTTGTCTGATTAACTCTTCCATAGCAGCTGGTTCCTGCAGATCTGCAATGACGTTATTTAATTCATACTTAATCAAATAGGACATCTGCATAGGCTGAAGAGGTTCAGATGCGCCTGTTTGGTAGAGTTTAAGTGCACGCAGTCCAAACTTTACCATCAATTTTTGAAGTTCTGCTCTGAGGATTTCCAATTCATTTCGGCTTTCCGCCATGGTTTGAGAGTATTCTTTTGCCTTTTGAGGGTCAGTTAAGTTATCATGTTCAGTCATTTTTCCACCAATAATTGCTTGTAGATAGTCGCAGTCGAACCTTATAGCTTTTCCATTTTTAACTTTGAAATTGTAAAACCTTTGTCAGGCACAAACCTTTTAACCTCAATCACAGTTTCACTCTCTGTACTTTATAACAGGAACGCGCCAACATGCCTTCAGATAATATTAAATCAAAAAAAACTGTTGAGGAATTATTATCTAAAGCTAAAAAACCTGCTCAACTTGCACCTGCCATGCACAGGTTTTATGAAGGCAAAATGCAAGTTATGCCAAAATGCGCCATTACAGGTCCAACAGACTTCTCTATATGGTACACGCCAGGTGTAGCAGCACCTTGCCGAGAAATTCAAGCTGACCCTGATAAATCATTCGAATTCACTAACCGTTGGAACAGCGTGGCTGTCGTCACCGATGGCACACGAGTTTTGGGTTTAGGCGACATCGGACCTGAAGCAGCTATGCCCGTTATGGAAGGTAAAGCCATGCTTTTCAAGTATCTAGGTGGCGTAGACGCGTTTCCTATTTGCCTGAAAACCAAAAACCCTGAAGAAATTGTCCGCACCTGCGAGCTTCTTGAACCAACTTTTGGCGGTATAAACTTGGAAGACATAGAGAAGCCTAAATGCTTTTACACCTTAGAAAAAGCTCGAGAAAAACTTCAGATTCCAGTTTGGCATGATGACCAACAGGGCACCGCAACCGTAATTCTTGCAGGGTTAATTAACTCCTTTAAAATTGTGGGGAAAAAACCCAAAGAGACCCTTATAACGTTGATAGGCGCGGGTGCCGCGAATATACGTACAGCCTATGTTCTTCAGCGTTGGGGCGTAAAACCAGCCAACATCATTATGGTAGACGCAAAAGGCGTAGTGCACAAAAACCGAAAAGACATAACCAAGGAAGCTGACCCGTGGAAGTACGAGTTAACTCAAATAACCAACGGCGAAAACCGAGCAGGCAACATAGAAGAAGCCTTTAAAGGCGTCGACGCCGTTGTTGCTGCATCCAAACAGGGACCTGGAACAATTAAATCCGCCTGGATAAAAACCATGGCGGATGACGCTGTCATTTTTGCGTGTGCAAATCCTATTCCTGAAATTTGGCCTTGGGAAGCCGAAGAGGCAGGAGCACGTATTGTTGCTACAGGCAGAAATGATTTCCCCAATCAAGTCAACAACAGTTTAGGTTTTCCTGCAATATTCCGCGGTGTTTTAGATGTAAAAGCTAAAACTGTGACAGACGATATGTGCATCGCAGCAGCACAAGAACTAGCAAACTTTGCAGAGGAGCGCGGCATTAACGAGAAAGACATCTTGCCCAGAATGGAGGAGTGGGAAGTTTTCCCCCGTGAAGCTGTTGCTTGCGCCTTAAAATCAATCGAGCAGGGCGTTGCCCGAGTTAAACCTAGCCGAAACGAGTTATACGAACGTGCGACAACAATAATTCGAACTGCAAGAGAATCAACTCTGTTACTCATGAAAAAAGGCTTAATTAAGGCTCCTCCAAAAGAGCATGAACTCCTAAAATAAACCGTGTTCAAGATTCTTTTTCAGTTCACGTTTTTGAGGAAAATTATTTAAGCGCCATAACAAAAATAAGGAGGTAGTGATAGCAAAATGCGTTTAGACTATACCTTTTACATTTTGGCTGTAGTGTTCTTCTTAGTAACAGCCTTTTCATTTGTCATGGTGACTGAACAAAACGGGCGTAACCTTTACGTTGTATCCACAGCAATTTTAGGTATTTTATGTGCCATTGTCGGCTTTTTTACTAAACCAAAAACGCAAACAAAGTTTACGTCTCAACAGCCAGAAGACACCACGCAGCAAGAAGCCCCCCCACCAGTCTTAACCATAGCAGAACCCAAGCCTCCTTCACCTCAAGTTCCAGTTGCTGTATTTCCTGAAAAACCGCCGGCTGCGACAGCTGATGTTACTTCAGAACTTACTCAAATAAGAGGAATAAGCAAAGCAAGAGCTGACCAGTTGAGGGCAAGTGGCATCGAAACTCTCAAAGCCCTAGCTGAGGCATCTCCAGAAGTTTTAGCTGCAAAACTCCAAGTTTCCCCTAAAATCGTCAAAATGTGGATTGGAAGCGCTAAGAAGCTGGTAAAATAAAAAGGCCTCTGGATGAGGCAACAATATTTTTTTTACAATAATTTCACTATATTCCGCTTTTCTAGACGCTTGAGTGCATCCAAGAACTCGCTTCTTTTTTCTCCGCCCAAGTTAAGGTGATGCATTATGTCCTTAACAGAGACTTCAACTTTGCCAAAGTTCTCATGACGCTTGTGAAGATGCTTGACAATTGATCGTTCAACTTTTCCGCAGCGCCACGTTGTATTCCTAATCAGGATAACAAGGTTCCTCATGAAGGGCTGCTCACTGCTTTGCTGCATAGCCAACTTCCTTTTACCCGTATTATGAAGAAGCTAACATTTTTAAGCATTTTGTGCTCCAAGCCACTTCGTCAGACAGCAAACGAGCTTTCAATTGGTGTACCTTTATATGAAATTTACAGGTTTTTCCTTAGGTATAAACCGTGACCACTGGGATAATAGTTCTCAAGTTTAGCAACTTTGCTATAACCTGATTTTTCATACAGCTTTAAAGCTGCAGTGTTGTCTTCCCGTACTTCCAAATGGCAGGTAGTGATAGCTTGTGCCCTAAAAATGTCTTCAATTACCTGTAACAGTTTTTGGGCAATGCCTCTGCGCTGAAAGGTAGGTGCCACATCTATAGTGAGTATGTGCCCCACAGGAGTGTTCTGATCCATTTCTATTACGCCTATGATGAAACCTGCTAATTGATGGTTTACCTTTGCAACCAAACCTACCGAATTATATGCGCTCAGTAAGGCTCGAAGGTAAGCCTTTGAAAAAGCTTCCAGTTTGAAGCATTGCCTTTCTATCTCATATAACTCGTCAAGTAGTCCACTTGTTGCGTATTCAATTGTTATTTCCATTTGGGTGCCTTAAAATAAAAATAATGTAAAGCAAAAGTTTTAGGCTTTTTGCAGTGAAAATGCAGATTTTGCTTTAAAAACAGACTTCAACTCTATCCATTGTTGCACAGCAAAACCGAATCCCACTCGTATCCACAGCGTGATTATACGACTTAGAACTGTTGCGGTTGCGCTAATGCCTGCAGGTACACCCATGGAGGTGTAGAGTGTAGTCATTGTTATTTCTGGTAGCCCTACCTCGAAGGGTACACCTACAGGGATAGATTTGACAGCGACAACTATGGAAGATGTTATGAAGATTATCGTCCAGGATACTTGAACTCCTAACGAAAGAAACACAAGATAGGGGATTGCAAGACTGGAAATCCAATTTAGCACAAGCAGAGCAGTTGGCAAGATTAATGCTTGAGGTTTTCGTCCAAATTCTTTCATTGAATCATGGAACATTTTTGTTGCCTTTAATGTTTCCTCTCTAAGGGCGACGAACTTTTCTTTCCAACGTCCTCTGCTTATGAATTCTCCTGCTCTTATTAGGCCATCAATTATTTTTGTGCTCCAATTTTCTTTCCATGAAATTACCAGCAGCACACATAAGATAGCAGTTATCGAGGCTGTGAAAAGCACAATTGCATTGAAGATAATTGGATTAATGGTGGCGGTGTCAAAAAGAAAGATAATCCCCATAAGTAGAACTGCCACGTTGATCGCCATCCCCAAGATTCTCTGCGTGACTACTGAGGCGACTGTTTTGCCGCTGGTGCCGTTTTGTTCTCGGTTAACAAGGTATATCCTGCAGACTTCGCCTGCGATTGACTCTGCTGGAATAACAAGATCCATAAATATGCCGTACCATGTGTAGAGAAAAGAACGCACTATTGAGATTTTGACTTTGAGCGCTTTTAGTATAGTTTGCCAAGAAACTGCATAAAAAAATATCTCTATAAATCCTACGAGTACCGCTGCTGAGTAAAGCCACAGATTAGCGGTCTGGGCTGTAGCTATAATTTCCAGAATGTTTACGTTGAAGAGAAGGATGTATAAAAAAAAGGCAACTATCCCGATTATGGGCAACAGTATTGTTTTATGTGTCAGTTGAGCTTTCGGCGTCTCCATTCGTTTTCGCAGCCTATTGATGACCGCAGAATGAGGTCGCCCTCGATTATATGCTTTATCCTAAAAAAGGAGTTGATACCTTTTTCAAGCATTACTTTTTGCATACAGACTAATATTGTAGTACCGAAGAGTTAGTGTGTAATTTATGGTCAACTGTGTTTTTTCGAGTTAAGTTTAAATTTGGTTGTATCTCTTCCCTTTTTCCCACAGGTATGCTTTTTGAGGCTTTGCTCCAAATCTCTTCAAAATAGTTTAAGGCTAAACCTGTAATAATGCTGTTGCTTGACCACAGAGAGGAGGGCGAGTTGTCAGCAGGAGTTGAAATGCATATGCTAACTTCTCTTTTGTCCAGTATAGCCATAGTGATAGGTGCAGGGGGAATTACAAATCTAACTTCATATAATGGATGCTTCTGCAAAGTTTTTACATAATTCGGTAACCTTTTTCCATTTGGCGGTTTTTCCGTAATTGCCCTTATTCTTACCCCTCGCTGGAGTGTCTTCTTAAAGTCCGACAATCCATTTGATGTAACTCCATCAAATGCTTCCCATGTTCCTATGGAATCAATGCTTACTTGGGACGCTCGAGTCCCGTTCATGAGTTTCTTGAAGAGAAGTGATAATTCCGAGATAATTAATAACTGTGGTTCTTCTTGTACCGCAAAGGCAATCTTGAAGTTGTCTTCCTTAAGACGATTGAGAAGCGCTGTAGTTTTTTTTGTCAATTTTTCTTGTTCTTGTAAGTGGTGTTGAAGTAAGCTATAAACGCCGTTTTTTATTGGAACCGCGTGATATTTGGTTGGGTTAGAAATTATCTGTTCCACAAGACCCATCTTTTGAAGAGACGGCATAATGCGGTAGACATCTTGACGTGCAAGGTTTGAAGTTTTCGAGATAGCCTTTATGGTGGCGCATTCTAATCGGCAAAGGGCAAGGTATGCTTTAGCTTGAACCAGTGTTAACCCCAAGTCCATCAACGTTTGGAGATACTCATCCTGTAGCATCAAAGGTGTTCCCCAATTTTTAGTAGGAGCAAATATGAAGCCTTTTAGTTTTAAGCTTTCGCATTGTCGTCAGTACTACTGATTACAAACGCTTAAAACATTTTTAATCGACTACTTCCAATAAAAGGAGAAATAAAATATGAAAAAACAAGAAAAATTTGCTAACTCCGTTGCTGTTATCACGATAATACTGATGCTAGCTGTTACCTCGATATTTGCAGCAATACCTTTTGCGTCCGCTGAAACCAAGATGGTTGAAACATTCTCTTTTATTGCTGCTGCACCCAACCCTGTAGGTGTAGGTCAAAATCTGCTGGTTACATTTAGGCTTGACAAGGTCTCACCAAACGCAGGTGCATTAGGAGCAGGTACGATGTTCACAGGCTTTACAGTAAAAATCACTTTACCTGATGGGTCAGTCTTCAACAAAACTGGTCTTACTACCGACCCTACGAGTAATGGCTGGTTTATCTATGTGCCTACCATGGTAGGTCAATATAAGCTGCAGACATTTTTCCCTGGCCAACGCATAAATGGTTCATCGTTTAGCTTGTTTGGGCTATCAGTTTACGATAACACATACCTTCCCAGTCAAAGTCCAGAAATTACAGTCAATGTGACACAGGAACCTGTTTTGCCAATGCCCAACAACCCCCTCCCAACCGGCTATTGGACAACCCCCATCTATGGAGAAAACAAAGGTTGGAACGAAATTGCGGACAATTGGTTAATGGAAGGCTACGATTTCATGACGCGCTCTTTTGGTAGCGGCAACAACGCTTTCTCTCCATACACGATAGCACCCAACAGCGCACACATACTTTGGACCAAACAAATTATGCTCGGTGGCCTCGTAGGTGGGCCTTTCGGAGACGTGAACTATTACCAAGGCTTATCATACGAAGAACACTACAACCCCCTCATACTTGACGGAAAAATAATCTTCACAGAGCACTATCTAGACCAAACAGTAGTCTACCAGACTCGTTGTGTTGATTTATACACAGGGGAAGATGTATGGATACTGAATGACACCAGCATAAAATTCGCGCAGGTAGTTAATATCGATACGCCAAACGAGCACGGAGCACTTGCGTACCTATGGGACACGGGTCCAGGCGGTTTATTCTCGGCACCAAGCACCACTTGGAAAATGTATGATGCTTACACCGGCAGATACATGTGTAGTATCGCAAACGTGACATGGGGCGGTCCAGGAGGATTCGGAGTATCAACCGCGATACCAGGACCAAAAGGTGAAATACTTGCATACACCCTTGACTCAACTAGGAACAGAATGATCCTCTGGAACTCAACCAAAGTTCTCTACAATCCAACCTTCCTAGACACGTGGGGACCAACAATTGGAGCAACATACGACGGCAACAGAGGGGTCGAATGGAACGTATCAATACCTCCAGTGATCCCTGGGACATCACTTCAAGAAGTTAAAGATGGTTATGCACTGGCGACATACGCCGACAACTCAGTGGTTCCACCTACTCATGTTGACGTAATGTATGACGTGAGTCAAATGAAGAAAGACTCAAACGGAAACTATCCCACCACACTGAGCCCATTGTGGACAGCCAATAGAACCGGCATCTTGGAGACATTCTACATTCCAGGTCCCATCGGCAGTGGCATATACACTATGTATGACGAAGCCAGACTTATAATGCACGCCTACAGTCTCAGAACAGGCGCAGAAGTTTGGTCAACTGAACCTTACACCAGCGGCTGGGCAAGCTTCAATTGGCAATGGCAAATCGCCTACGACAAATTATTTGTGTCAGGATACGACGGCCATGTTCGCGCTTACGACACTTCTAACGGAAGACTGCTGTGGGACTATTACTTTGGAAGCTCAGGTTATGAAACGCCCTATGGTACGTACCCCGTCTATTCAGGCTTTACAATTGCTGACGGTAAACTGTACATAACTAACGATGAGCACTCCCCTGACGGTATCCCATGGAGAGGTGGCAAACTTTGGTGCCTCGACGTTAACACCGGTGAACTAGTTTGGAGTATATCCGGAAAGTTACGTATGGGTGCCATCTCTAATGGATACTACACGGCGCTTAATTCCTTGGACGGAAAAATTTACACTTTCGGTAAAGGACCCAGCAGAACAACAGTTTCAGCTCCTCAAATTGCAGCTCCATTAGGAACCGCAATAGTCCTCACAGGTACAGTAACCGACCAGTCGCCTGGCTCAAAAGATACTCCTGCTATATGCGATACCGACATGAGTGCGTGGATGGAATATCTTCATCAACAGAAGCCCATGCCTACTAATGCAAAGGGTGTCGACGTCAAACTGACAGCAATAGACCCAAATGGCAACTTCCAAAACATCGGAACAGCAACGACAGACATAGCTGGAACCTTTGGCATAACATGGGTTCCTCCTGTCGAAGGATTATATCAGATTACTGCAACCTTTGAAGGAACCAACTCTTACGCTGGCTCATTTGCTACAACTTACCTGGCAGTTGGGCCAGCCGCTGTTGCGCCTCAGCCAACTGAGACTGTTGCTCCTACGGTTGCTCCGTCTGTTGTTCCGTCTCCGTCTGTTTTGCCTAGTGTGGTTCCTGAGCCTGAGTCTGCTGCTGTAGGCGTGGACGTTTACGTTGTCGCCGCCGCGGTAGTTGTCATCTTGGTGGTTGTTGCTGTAGCTGCGGTGTTTCTGCGTAAACGCAAATAAAACCCAACTTTCCTTCTTTCTTTTTTCTTATAAGCGAATGACTTAAAGTGGCATTGTGGCAAGCCATAAAAGATAAAAACAATGTTATTTGTAAAATCATGAGAAGGTAGGTTTTGGGTTCCCTATTTTTTTGCTTAAGCATGCAGCGATGAAACCATAGTATTCAGGTGATGCTTTACCTGGGCGGCTTTTGAATTCACCGTGGAATTGCGATGCAAAAAAGAAGTAATGATTAGGCAGTTCTAACGTTTCCATCCTTCTGCCATCGACGCTTTTGCCTGAAAAAACTAAGCCGTTTTTGGTTAAAACTTCTCGGTAGTCAAGGTTGACTTCGAATCTGTGGCGGTGTCTTTCTTGAATTTCTTCGGCTTTGTAGAGGTTGTATGCCAGTGTGTCTTTTTCGAGCATGATTTTATGTGCTCCCAATCGCATGGTGGCGCCTTTGTATTCGATGCCGCGTTGCTCAGGCATGAGGTCTATGACTGGGTAGGGTGTGTTGGGGTTGATTTCTGTACTGTTTGCGTCTTTTAGGTTGCAGACGTTTCTTGCGAATTCGATAGTTGCTAGTTGGAAGCCGTAGCATATGCCGAGGAATGGTATGTCTTTTTCTCGAGCAAATTTTATTGCTGCGATTTTTCCTTCGGTACCGCGTGATCCGAAACCGTAGGGAACAAAGATGCCGTCATAGTTTTTGAGGTCAGAGATACATTCTGGATTTTGTTCAAGTTTTTCTGCTTCAAGATATGTTATGCAGACACGGGTTTTGCAGGCTGCGCCGGCGTGGCGTAGTGCTTCGCTCATGCTGACGTAGCTGTCAGTTAAGCCTGCGTATTTTCCTACAAGCGCAATGTTCACTTCGTGGTTGGGTTTTATGACGGCGTCGACAAATTGTTTCCATTCTGTGAAATCTGTATCTTTGCATTTATGTCCAAAGCGTTGACATATGAAGTCTCCCATGCCTTGTTTATCTAGTATAAGCGGTACTTGATAGACTGAATCTGCGTTGTAGCTACAAAATACGGCATTTTCGGGAATAGTTCCGAACAAGGCAATTTTACGTAATGCTTCAACGTCAATCATTTTTGGGCTTCGGGCGACAATCACATCTGGTTGAATGCCGATGCGACGTAATTCGTTGACGCTGTGTTGCAGAGGTTTGGTTTTCATCTCCATTGTGACATCCAGTATGGGGACTAATGCCACATGAACATAGAGCGTGTTTTCGTAGCCTTCTTCGAGGCGCATTTGCCGTATGGCTTCTAGGAAGGGTAAGCCTTCAATGTCGCCAACTGTGCCGCCTACTTCAGTTAGGACAACTTCAGCGGTTGAAGTTCGAGCTATAGCGCGTAGGCGGTTTTTTATTTCGTTGGTTATGTGGGGAACAATTTGAACACATCTGCCCAGGAAGTCTCCGCGGCGTTCCTTTTCGATGACGGATTTGTAAACTAGACCTGTGGTTATGTTGTTTTCTTGTTTTAGGCTCAAATCGAGAAAGCGTTCGTACCAGCCTAGGTCTAAGTCCGTTTCGCCTCCGTCATCTGTGACGAAAACTTCTCCGTGCATGTAGGGGTTCATCGTTCCAGCGTCAACGTTAACGTATGGATCAATTTTAATGACTGTGACTTTCAATCCGCGTGTTTGAAGCATTTTGCCAATTGAAGAAGTTAATATGCCCTTTCCGACGGAACTTAAAACTCCGCCTGTAACGAAAATATACTTCGCCATCTACGTTTACTCCGTAATAGACTACACCTTTTACCCTGTTGTAATATAACTTTTTTTGTCAACAGACGTGAATAAGCGTTTGATACTTTTCTTTTTCTCTAACTAATTGTCTGTATGTATTAGACAAATAAAATGGGGGAACTGCCTTAGTTGCTCAGTAGCGTCTCTGTTGCCGCATTACTGCTCGTGCAAGGAGCCAAATACCTACTGCAATTATGGCAAGTGGCCACCATGGAATATTTATATTATAGACCTCAGAAATCAAGAAACTAAAACCTATTATGATTATTATTACGCCCGCAATTAAAGCACCTGTACCTGCCCGTTGGCGGTGATGACGTGTTTCCATAAATCCTCTTGAGTGTTTGATGAGTATAGCACCACATTTAACGCAGACGTTTGCATCCTCAGGGTTTAATTTCCCACATTTATAACAGTAAACCATAACTTGGCCTTCTACAGTAACCCGTAGTAACGGACTGCTCATAAGACTTTTGGTGCAGCTTTCTTCAAATTGTTTATTTGTGTGTCTTTCTAGCTAAAGTTTAAACTCTGCTGTTTACAATACCTACAGGCACTCAAAGAGGAACTAAAAATGTCGCTTCCACAGCGTGCCCGTGGAGTTAAAGTTCTCAAAGCCGTTTCGTCTCCTATTAGGTTGCAAATTTTAAATCTCCTTTTTGATAAAGGTGCTCTTTCTTACACAGAGCTTATGAACGCCTTAAAGATGAATCCTGGTCGTGATGCTGGGAGGTTTGCATACCACTTAAAATTTCTTTTGAAGGCAAGTTTGGTGGAGGCTGATGTTGAAACAAAAAAGTACTTACTGACGGATCTCGGCAAAATGGTTATAGATGTAGCGGATAGGGTGGAAAAAAGAGCAGTTAAATCCAAGGGTGTGCTTGTCCGTACATCGCATTTAACTTTTGAAGAGTTTGACGCAAACAAAATCTCTAATTCGCTTATAAAAGAGGCAAAAATGCCTGTTGATTTGGCGCAGAAAATCGCCAAAGAGGCTGAAAAAATTATCCTTAAATCTAAAACTAAATATTTAACTGCACCTTTAATTCGTGAAATCGTAAACGTGCTTCTTATTGAAAAAGGTTTTGAAGATTACCGTCACAAGTTGACAAGGCTAGGCTTGCCTGTTCATGAAGTTACCGCTTTAATTGAAGCAAAGGATAAAGAGCACTCAGACGAAATTGAGGAACTGTTGTTAACCGTTGGAAAATCAGTGCTTCGAGAATACACTCTTTTGAACGTTTTTCCCCGCGACATAGCGGATGCTCACCTAGCTGGTGTGCTTCACGTTAGCGGTCTAGGTACTTGGATTTTGAAACCCTGTGAAGTTGTTCATGACCTACGTTTCTTTCTACAAAACGGTCTGCGTGTGGATAACTATAATGTACTTTATCATTCTGATGCTCCTGCCGAGAACTTCCAAGCTGCGCTATCAATGGTTTTTAACCTCTTGTTGTTGTGCTGCCAAGAAGTGAGTACAACTCAAACGATTGCCCACTTCAATGTGTTTCTGGCGCCTTACGTTAAGTGTTTAGACCCTGAAAAAGTGAAAGAGACTTTACGTTTGTTTATTTTGGACCTAAATAGGCATGTGAATGTTTCTTTAGTTCTTGATTTGTCAATTCCCACTACCCTCGCTGAAAAAAACGCTGTAGGCGCAAAGGGTAAGATAGTGGGTAAATATGGCGATTTTATTGATGAAAGCCAACTTTTAGTTAATCTTTTGTTTGACATTTTTTTGGAAAAAAGTCAGCTTAAACCTGTAGTAAATCCAAAAATTATCTTCAGAATCAGCCCTGAAGATCTTAAGGATGAGAAAAAGTACGCTATAATTCTTAAAGCTCACGGTGTAGCTGCAGAAAAAGGGTCCATTTACTTTGCTAGTGTCGTGCAAAGACAAAAAGGCGAAAAAACCACGGTTTTTTCTGCAAGTGGGCTTACACTTGAAGCTGATTTTACTGGTGACTGGGAAACAGATACTTTGAGAACTGGTTGCTTAGGGTATGTCGGGATTAATTTGCCCCGCATTGTTCAGGAGAGCGAAAAGGACAAAAATAGATTTCTGACTCTTCTCAAGGAGCGGTGTGAACTTGCGGAACGTGCATTAGGTATAAAGCAGCGTGCCCTTAGGCAACACGGTAAAACTATTTTGCCTTTTATGATGCAGGATACCAACGGCGATGTTTACTTTAGATTGGAAAACTGTGCTGGCATAATAAATCTTGTGGGGTTAAAAGAAGCTGTGGAGAACTTCACCTCAAAAGGGCTTTGTGATAAAGAAAGTCTAAGCTTCGCCAAAGAAGTCGTGCATGAGAGTTTAGCTTTTGTTAATAAGACAGGGAGGAAACATGGAAAACGTCTGTTTCTCTCTATTTTGCCCAGTCCAGAAGCCTCTTTAAGGTTTGCCCGTCTTGACATTGAAAAATATGGGATTGCAAAAACCAAATTCTCCGGTGCTAGGGAGAAGCCTTTTTATTCAACTGTACATCGGTTGCAGCTCCAACCAGGTGATTTTTTGTCTGTTCCTTCTGAACAGTTAGAGGTTGAGCGAAGCTTGAGAGGGTTAAATGGAGGTGGAAATTTAACAATTATAGATGTTGATGGAGTGGAAATTAAACCGCAAGAGTTGTTGAAGTTGACTTGCCATTTGATGGAAAATCAAAATGTGACTTTTTTAACTTACAATCGCAAAGTTACCTATTGCGTTATCTGCCAAAAAAGCTGGTTTGGAGCGTTGCATAAATGCCCTTCATGTGGGGCTATTAGTAGCGTTGTGACTTTTGACCGGTTCAAATTTACATAACGGCCTATTTTACAGCTCCTAAGACAAGAGCTAGAAGTGCCATTCTGACAACGCTACCGTTCCATACTTGCTGGAAGTAACACGCTTGAGGAGTGTTGTCAACTTCATGGGCGATTTCGTCAACCCGAGGCAAGGGATGAAGAATGATGAGGTCTTTTTTGGCGTTTGCAATGGTTTTCAGGTCCACTCTGTAGACTCCTTTAACTTTGGCGTATTCAGCTTGGTCGGGGAATCGTTCTTTCTGTATTCTGGTGACATATAAGACATCTATTTGTGGAATAACTTTCTCCAAGTTTTGCGTCTCTGTAACAGGGATTTTGTTTTGTATCTTTCTTAGTACTTCGCGTCGCATACGCAGAGATTCAGGCGAAATTAAAGTTAATTCTATGTCATATTTGGAAAGTGCATAACAGAGTGAATGGACAGTGCGTCCATAGCGTAAATCTCCAACTAATGCAATTTTTAGGCCGTCAATTGTTTTCTTTTCTTTTTCTATTGTATACAGATCTAGCAGTGCTTGAGTTGGGTGTTCTTCGGCGCCGCTACCCGCGTTGATTACAGGGATTTTTGCGAATTGCGCCGCTAGTTTAGCTGCGCCTTCAAGGGGGTGCCTTAGCGCGATTATGTCAGCGTAATTTTCTACGGTGCGGACGGTGTCAGCTAAATTTTCTCCTTTTTTAACAGAGGTGCTCTCCACGTCGCCAAAACCTATAGTTGAGCCACCAAGTTTAAGCATCGCCGCTTCAAAACTTAGCCGTGTACGTGTAGAGGGTTCAAAAAAGAGGTTGGCGAGAATTTTTCCTTTGAGGATGTCTGAGCCTTTTGCAGCGACTGGTTCCATTGTTTTGCTGATTTTCAGAATATAGTTAATTTCTTCTTGGGTGAAGTCGTCGATAGATGTTATGTCTCTTCCTTGAAACTGCAAATTGTGCACCAAAGACAAGAAGCATGACTCTGCTAAATAACACTTTTTGTGCGGGTTTACTTTTTTTTACAAATTTTTGTGGGTCCCATTTTTGCATAAGCTTTTTAATTTCGGCTTCTTTTAATATCTATAAATGTGGAGAGAATTTGTATGCCTAGAGCCTTTGTGTTGATAAATGTG
>Ga0185342_1000156_pt1 | contig 37811 bp, 30 predicted proteins | sample ConPoolayeEmetaG_FD_128045 | JGI IMG/M metagenome (GOLD analysis project Ga0185342, IMG submission 128045) | Hot spring microbial mat communities from California, USA to study Microbial Dark Matter (Phase II) - Cone Pool mat layer E metaG... ... | reverse complement strand
CTTCCTTGCATAGTCTATCGAACTTTTAACAATATCAATCCCGATAATCTTTCGAGGCTTTGCTTTGTCAAAAATAATTTTTGTAAATGTCCCATCAGCACACCCAATATCAAGAATATCTCCTTTTGCCCTTTCAACTAACTGACTAACGTTTTTAAAACGTTGAAAATGCCAAAACCGCTGGAAAGGATTTTTTTTAATACTTCTTTCGTAATAACCAGCCGGAATTAGTTCGTGAAGTTCAGTTAAACTTTTTTGCTCCATAAATAAAAATTCCTGGCAACAAAGCCAAACTTGCTAAGGAAATAACCAGTCCTATTTTAAATGATTCCGGCTCATAAATAAAGTTAATCGTGTGTTTACCTTTTGGAACAAAAACCGCCCTGAAAGTATAATTTGCCCGATAGATCTTTGTTTCTTTTCCATCAAGATAAGCCTTCCATCCAGGATAATAAGGATCGGAAACAAACAAAAGACCATCTCCGTCGTGATTAACTAAAACTTTACTGTTGCCATTTATCTCTTCTAAGTAACTAACCCCCCTAACATTTCCCTCTCTTAAAGTTCCACTTACCTGCTCCTCCAAAACTATTTTCTTTTTGAGGTCAAAATTCGAATCAAGAAGCGTCTTAAAAATTTTATCCTCCTCAGTTTCAACTTGATAATCGTAAACCAAAAAAGCCCGGGGCTTAACTTGAGTATTTTCCAAAACAACAACAGATTTATCCTCAAAAACTGGCTTAAATTTTGGCAATTGAAATTTATAGGAAATGTTCCCTTTTTGGTCCACGCGACCGGATCTATCATATTTTAAGGCAAGAATATATTTAGTGTTAGTCAAATCCATTAATGGCGAATCAAATCTCTTTATATCTCCATAACGACTAACCGAATCTCCTGCCTTACCTCCGTTAACAACATTTAGAAATTGGGCATAGCGCAATGGATAAACCGCATCATAACCGGCCGGAGATTCAAGACCAAATGCCGCCCACATGTTCATGGGGATGACATCTCCACCTAAAATTCTAAATGGCTTCTCCTGTTTAGTTAAAAATTCAATAACCGGTGTTTTTGGGAAAAGCAATTCTTTTTTAGTAAAAGGAGTATATTTCCAACCAAAGCGGAAAAGTTCGGCAATTAAAAAAACAAATACCATCCACAAACACACTTTCTCTATTTTTCTTATCTTCGCCATCAATAAAGCAGTAATAACCATCAAAAAGGTGAAGAAAAGGGGCAAGATTGTATTTCTAATGGCTACCTTAAGATTAGTTTCCCAAGTTTTAATAATTTTTAATGATTCTTCATGATATTGGAAAGACTTTTCATAATAAACAAATATTTCCCTCGCTATAAACACACCTAAAGTAATTCCCAAAAGAATAGCCATAAACAAAAATAGAATTCTGATAATCTCGGCTGACTGAACCTTAAACCTCCTATTCTCTAATTTTCTTTTATAAAGCATCTCTAAACCATAGGCTCCTAAAATGGAAATCGAAAAATTTGCTAAGAATAAAACGCGTGTCGCCGAAGCCGCTCCTAGACCAAACATCTTAATCTCTTGAAATAAAGAAGAAAAAGGTGTAGGCAACGCTAAAAGCAGCGATAAAAGCAGAAGATAAAAAAAGAATGAAACAAAATTATTCTCCCTTACACGCGTAAGCGATATCGAGGCTAAAATAAGGGGGATAATCCCCGTGTAACCAACTAAATTAGTATAATTCCCCTCTCCCCAAAAATTTGCCGTTGCCGGATTTCCAAAAAAATCGGGAATAAAAAAATTAACAATCTCTTGCCAAGGCAAAAATGCTAATCCCTCCTGTGATCCTTCATAAACTCTTTGTGAAAGGCCAAGAAATTCAACTGCCGGTATTAGATAAAATGCAACCAAAGCCATCCCCAAAAGGGAAAAAAACAAAAAGGAAAAAGTTAGCTGAAGGTTGCGTTTGAAAATTACATAAAGTAAAAGGGCTAAAAGCGAGTAAAAGGTTATTTGAGAATAACCTGCAAGAATCTGACTACCTAACAAAAAGCTAAAAATAACCCCCCAAAGCAATCTTTTCTCTGAAAATAATTTTTCAATTGATAAAAAAAGCAATGGCAGAAAAATGATTGCATGCGCATGAACGTTATATTCAAGAAAAATAATAATAAAACCGGAAAATGCAAAAGCAATAGCGCCGAAAAGAGAAGAAAGAGTCGTTTTGAGGATAAACTTAAGATATAAATACATCGATATCCCCGCCAAAAGTGGTTGAGAAATAACTTGAAGACTCCATGCCACTGATTTTGGGAGGAGAAGATAAAAAATATTTAAGGGATAAACGACTGCCGCTTGAGGGTTTGCAAAAAGCGGATAACCCGAAAAGGAATAATTATTCCAAAAAGGGAAACTTCCGTTTTTTAAGATATCCACAGCTTGGCTACGAAGAAAATAAATTACAGAAACCACATCAGAAAGAAGTGGATTTTTCACCGGCACCCCAACTACATAACCCCATTTATAGTCAAGCCAAGGATAATAAAGACCAACAACAATATCTGCAGGAATAGGCAAAAGTCCTTTTAGAAAAAATTTCCAAAAGAAAATAAAAACCAAAAGAAAAATTAAAAAAAATGGCCAAGTATTTAAAAAAATTTTTTTAAGCATTAATCTCTCTTTTTCGCCAAAAGGAAAACTAAGAAAATAGAGGCACCAGCAAAGACACTCCGAACAAGACTCTTAAATTGAAAAATATCAACGTAACGAGAGAGAAATTCAGAAAGACTTGGAGCGTTATCAAGGGCTGGCCATATCGGATTAAACAAGCCGTAAGAAAGTGATGCCTCGAATAACAAAGTAAGAAGCAGCCAGCAGGAAAAAAGAATGAAAACGAGCAGAAAATGCTTAAAATTATTCTCCACCATTTCCAAGATTAAAAAGGGTGTTATCCATAAAAACCATTGTGGATGGTAATGGGTCACGGAAAAGGTTAAAAGAAGAATAGAAATAAAATAAAAAAATGGAGTTAATTTTTCTTTAGAATAATAAGCATAAAAATAAATAAAAGTTAGAATAAGAATGAAAGGAAAGATTACTTCTGCTCCGGAAACAGGCCAACCCATAAAAAGCATTTTTTGACTTTTAGGAGCAAATAAAACCATTGCCCTAAATGCTTTTGATGATAGAAATGGAGCAACAAAAACAAAAAAAGGCAAGAAACCAAGCGTTAAAAATTTTATTTTCTCTTTAAAACTTTTTCCCAAAACAAAAGCCGCACAAGGAATAAAAAGTAAAGGAAACATTTTATAACTACCGCCAATACCTAAAGAGATTAAACCTAATGCCGGTTTTTCTTTTTTAAAAAGATACAAAGATAAAACGGTAAAAAATGTCGGTAAAAGATCAAGTTGCCCAATCATAAAAGTTGCGTATAAGGCTAAAGGATTAAACATCCATAAAATAAAAGCAAGTTTTTTCTTTTTTTCCTCCTTAAAAAAAGAACTTAAAAGAAAAGCCAAAGCAACATCTAAGAAAAGATAAGGTAGTTTAAAAAGGAAAAGGTGGTAAAAAAGTCCACGATAGGAGTGGACCTGAGATAAATTCTCCATTAACCAGGGAATAAAAGACGGATCGGCTAATGGTTTAACCAAAAATCTGAAAAATCCCAATGTAAAATAAGCCAGAGGGGGATAGATAAATATGTCGCTTACACCAAAATTGCGAACTAAAGGATGAGTTTGGGGGAGACTGGCAAGATAATCATAAACATCCCATCTCCCTTCATAGGCAAAAAAATAGGCAGTAAATGAGTGTCCCCAAAGGTCAGGATGAAGAGTGATAGGCATTGAAATAAGTCGAAAAATCAATCCCGCAATTAACCAAGGGAAAAACCACGATTTTGTAATTTTAAAAAATGATCTCATCAAATTTTTGGCAAAATCTTTCTTTAGAAAACTTTTTGCTTGATTTTACTACATTTTGGAAAAGATTTTTCATTAATCTTGGATCTTTTATTAAGTTTAGAGTCGTTTTTATCAATTGATCTTTATTATCCCAAAAAAAACCCGTTTCACCCTCTTCGATAATCTCCTTAGCACCCCCTTTTCCAACCACCAAAGGAATACAACCTGCCGCCATTGCCTCAACGGTGGTAATTCCAAAATGTTCAACTTTTTCCGGTTCTTTCTTCTCGTCTATCCCAAATCCGGAGGCAGACCAAAAAATTTTTGCCTTCCCATAAACATTCTGGAGAATCTCAAACTTTGGATTTTCCAAAAATTCAACTGGATAAGACTTAGCTTGGTACTTTAATTGATTAAAGTATTCTTTTCCACCAACATCCGTTGCTCCCGCCAAAATTAATTTCCAGCCAGAAATTCCAGCATCTATCATTTTTTTGAAAACCTCAATTAAAACATCCTGCCTTTTGACTTGCAAAAGCTGAGAAAATCTACCAACTGAAAGAATAATGTTTTCTTTTTCTCCTGGTTTGAATTTTTCAACCTCTACCGGAGGATAAATTACTAAAGAATCTACGCCATATTCTTTATCAACAAATTTTTTAGTGAAAAAAGAATTACAGACAATATATCTTATTTTTCTTAATTTTATTTTATTCCAAAAAGATCCTCCTCCAACTCCATGAAAAGGGACCTGAAAATGTAAAATATTTTTTTTGGCAAATAAAAAGGGAATGCTCCCATCACTTAACCAAAATAATAAATCGTAATTTCTGTATATTATAAATCTTTTGAGTAAATTTTTTTTAATGTCAAAAAAATTTACCCTTTTTAGATTAAAATTAAGCCTAGAAGACAATTTTTCTTTAATATTTAAATCATCCCAAAATAAATCGACCTGCCAACCTTTTTGAAGCAAATACTCTGCTAAAGTAAGAACATACCTTTCCCCGCCACCAACAGTATCCAGATAGGGATCAAAAAAACCAGCTCTCATTTTTGATTTTGAATTTCCCATAATCTCATATAAATAATCATTGTATGAAAAGATTGATAAATCGATTCAATCCAGCCTTCTACTCCATCACGAAAACCTTGCTTTCTAAAAAGTCTTTCAAATAGAATCGTTCCTCCCATACGTAAGACCCTCCACCAACTTATCCTTGGATGATCTTCTTTAAATAAAAGTTCCGCCTCGATTCCCGACCACTTAATTGATTTTTCAAGCGCTGGCTCAATCTCCTCAGGCTGAAGATGAATCATTGGATTTTTCAGTTTCCCCAATTCCCCTTTAAATTCAGGATGTTCGTGAAGTTTCCCTACCCAGCCTTTTAAATTCTCTCTTTTAAAAAGTCTTATTTGATAATCAGGATACCAACCCCCATGCCTTAATTCTTTTCCTAGTAAAAAATTTCTTCTAGGAATGGCATAAACCGCATATCGAGAACTTTCTATTGCTTGTTTAATCTCTTCTTCTAAAGGGGGAGTAATTCTTTCGTCAGCATCAACCCATAAAAGCCATTTTCCTTTTGCCTCCTCCATTCCCTGATTACGCCAAGCGGCAAAGTCTATTTCCTTTTTTCTTTGATTGACTATCCTTACCTTATATTTTTTCACTATTTCTAAGGTTTTATCTGTTGATCCGCCATCAATTAAAATGATTTCTGAAGCCCAAAGAACAGACTTAAGACAATCTTCAATAAATAACTCCTCATTTTTAGTATTAATAATAACCGAAATTTTTATATCCCTCATTTATGATTTTTCTCTCACATATAAGAACCTTTAATAAATTTTCCTAAATAAAAATCTCTTATTCCTATTTTCTGCCATTTCCTACCAAAAAACAAAATTTTTATGCTTTCTCGCAATAAGGCAAATTTTGCCCGGAAAGAAGCATATTTCATCCCAAAAAGAAGACGGTTTCGTGTTAAATAATAATCATGAAGCGGCCCACCGACCTTGCTTGAACCAGCATCCAAATGCCAAACTAAACCTAAGGGAACATAAACTATTTTGTAACCTGCCTTTTTTGCTCTTTGACAAAAATCGCTATCTTCCCAATATAAAAAATAATTTTTATCAAAAAAACCTATTTTTTCAAAAACTTCTTTTTTAACCATCATTGCGCAACCTGAAACAAAATCTGTCTCTTCAATTTTTCCATATTGGCCTTTATCTACTTCGTCTACTCCCCGATGCTTAGACAAAACATTATCCCAATCAATTTCCCCTCCCGCATAAAAAATAACTCTTCCTCTTTCATTGCCTTTATACCTTTCCTTATGATATTCAAAACCGTAAGCAAAATAAATTTTTGGTCCTAAAATGCCAATCTTCTTATCTGGCTCTGCCACTTTAATTAATTGAATTAACAAATTTTTATCGACAACAGTATCTGGATTAAGAATCATAATATAATCAGCCCCATTTTCAAGAGCGTGCCTTATACCTACATTATTTCCTTCAGCAAAACCAAGATTTTCTTTATTTTGAATAAAAATTAAATTTTTAATTTTTGTTTTTAAATTCTCTATTATTTTCTCAGAGCCATCAGTTGAAGCATTATCAACTGCTATAATCTTCAATTCAAAATTTTCAACTTTCAATTTACTAACGGAGTTAAGACAATTAGAAATAAATTTTTTACCATTAAAATTTAAGATGATCAAAAAAACTTTCATAACAAACGTTTAATTATTCTTAAAAGGGGATTTTTTTCTTTTTGAACAAGCCAAAATTTTATTTCTTTAAGAGATTTTTCTATCTCATTAAAAACGCCGGAGATTTCTTCTTTCTCAAAACCTTTTTTCTCCCAAACAAAAGCATAAACTAAAAATACAGAAAAAGCCTGAAGGAAGGCCAAAATTAAACCATGAACACCATCTTTATATCCCTCTCCCGCAAAAAAACGACTTAAAAACTCACCCAAAGGCTTTTTTATCAAATCAGACCAAACAAATTGATAGCCCTCGGTTACTAATTCTTCTGCCTGAATTTGACTATAACGAATCATCCTCTCAAGGTACTGGTTTAGAGAGAAATAATGGTGGTGGATAATCGCATTTTCCTCACTCGCTGAAAGTTTAAATTCTTTGCCCTTGGCGATCGGCTCAGAGTGAATTTTATCCCTCCAAGAAACCTTTCCTTTTTTAAAAAAGCGAACGAGATAATCTGGCCACCAACGCGAGTACTGAATCCACTTGCCAAAAATAATATTTTTTCGAGGAATTAAAACATAATCAAAAATATTTTCTTTAGCAATTCTTTTTAGTTCCTTAGTTAAGGATTTAGGGATTTCTTCGTCGGCATCCAAGACTAAAATATAATCTCCTTGAGCGCAATTTATAGCAAAATTTCTTGCTGGTTCAACAAAATTTGTTCTTTTATGTTTAAAAATCTTTGCTCCAAATTTTTTTGCCATCTCCAGAGTTTTATCTTCAGAATACATATCGCAAACAACGATTTCATCGGCAAAATCTCTGATTGAAGAAAGCGCTCGGGGGAGATTTTTTTCTTCATTTAAAGTATTAACAACCACAGAAATTTTTGTCATAACTTAGGTTAATTTTATCACAAAACTTGATATATCCGTGCTGTGCCGTTATCAAAGATTAATTTTATCCCCAAATCATTTTCTCCCAAATTTATTTTTTGCCCTCTTAAAAGATAAATGTAGTTTATTTTGTTGCTTGAAAGAAAACTCCTTGCCCATTCTTTATCATCAATTGAGAAAAATTTTTCTATTTCTTTTCTTCGCTCTTCAAATTTATAGCCGGAAATCTCCAAATTCATTTCATCTTCCAAAAAGGTCTGTTTTTGAGAAAAAGCAGAAACATAAGCCGTTGTTTCATAAGCGTAAATTGGTATCGGTGGAGTCATTCTTTTTTCAAATTTTAAGGAAGAAGAATAAGGGAAAGTCAAAACTAAACCTTTAGGTTTTTCTTGAAGAAACTTCAACGCTTCAAGTTCTCCATAGGGAATTGCCGCTGGCGGAGGAAAACCAAGATATTGTTTCAGAGTAGAAAAGGTAGTTGGCACTGTAAAAGTAATAACCAAAAACAAAAGAAAATATCTTATTTTACTTCTAAATTTTACAATCTCTGACAACGTCAAGGCCGCATAAAAGTTAGCGAAGAATAAAAAATAATAAAAAAATTGAATCGTATTCCAAGATGTCCCTTTTTGAACAAAAAGAAGAGGCATAATAAGACTAATTCCGCCGCCGACCAAAAAAAACATCTCTATGTCTTCAAATTTACCCTTGATGTTTTTTTTAATTAACGACCAAAGACCAATAATTCTTGTCCCTAAATTTCCTAAAAGAAAAAACAAAAGCCCGGCCGTTTCAACTAAAAGCAATTTTTTATATCCTCCCCCTGCTATCAAAGCGTATCTTGATAAAGCCAATCTTGGGATAAAAAGTCTATCCGGAGATTCAATCATTGAATGGATAAACCAAAATGGCTCAAAAACCAAAAGCGAGCCAGCATTTTTATTTAGAGAAAGAAAAGTAATCAAAGAAATAAAACTAGCAAAGAAAAAAATTATCATTACTGCTTTTTCTTTTTTAGCCAACTTAAGCAGAGAGTAGATAAAAAGCGCTGGTAAAACCACTATCCCGGCATAGGCTTTAATATTAATTAACAACCCGAAAAGAAAAGAAAGAAAGATAATCTGCCAAATTTTAAATTTTTTAATTGTCAAAAGAAAATAGAAACCTAAAAGAATAACTACCAATGATAAGGCAAAAGGAGGGTTAATTAAAGTAGAAATTGACTGCATCGACCAAAAAAGTGATTCACCACCAATTTCTCTATTGCGCCAAAGAGTCACAAAATAGCCAAAAGAACCAGCAAAATAATTAAAAAATGCAACCCAAAAACCAGTCCAGAAATTTTTCGTCCAATGATAACCAACCAAAAACGAAAGAAACCCCAAAGAAAAAGACAAAATGACAGGCAAAATCTGAAAATATAAATTTGAAGCGGGAATAAAGGTTATTTTTTGCAAAATAGCCACCAATAAATCAAAAAAATAATGATAATTGACCAAAAATTCTCCGGAAAAAGTCGGATGAGGAGGAGGAAATCCCCGTAAAACCTGATTTATCAAAGCCAGATGCCAAATACCGTCATGTCCATTTGGCCCCCAAAATCCCATTCCAAATGGATACAAAAGCCCACTACGAACCATGGTCAAACTCAAAATTAGCGTTCCAAACAAAATTAAAAAAATAAAAATTATTTTATGCCTTAGACTTAATTCCATAAATAACCCTTTCAATGCCCTCTATAAATTCCCGACCGGTTATTACATAAATTAAAAGGAAATAAACAACAACTCCTAAAATAATTAAAGCGCTAATTCCCAAAATATCTTTTGCTAAAATTGGGAGTAGGAAATAAAGAACAACCCCCATAGTAAAACTTACAACGAGTGGTTTGTAAATACTTTTTAAAAAATTAAACTCAATTATCTTTTTGGCGGCAATAACTGCCACCACTGAAGAAGTCGCCACTAAAGCCGAGGCCAAGGCAACGCCATTGTAGCCAAATTTTATAGCCAAAACCGGAAAGGTTATCCAGGTTAAAACCGTCCACATTACCATTAATTTAAAAACAACCTTAATTTTTCCAATAGCCGCCAAAGCATTAGTTAAAGGCGTTGTCACCGAGGCCCAAGCGCTATTTATCACATAAAGTCCCAAAGCCAATAAAGCCACTTCCCATTTGCCATATTTGGGGATAAGATTTATCAAAGGTTTGGCTAAAATTACCATCCCCGTTAAAATTGGAAACGTCAAAAGAGAAACAAAATAAAGCGTCTTTTCTATTGCTTTTTTCAACTCATATTTGTCTTCCTGCATTCTTGAATAAGCAGGAAAAGCAACTTTCATCACCGAATCCATAATAAAACGAAGCGGCATCTGCGCCCATTTTTGGGCCCATCCTAAAATCCCCACTCCTTCAGCGCCAATAATCTTCCACAAAAAAACATTCATTAACCGATCTTTAACCACTGCCAAAAAAGTATTTGCCTGATAGGGAATGCCAAATTTCAAAAGACGACGGAGGGAGGTAATTTCAAAGGCAAAACCAATTTGCCAAGGAGAAAAAATATAAATTAAAATTACACCAACCACTCCTCTTGCCAAAACTGCCAAAGTATAACTTAATACCCCAAATCCCCTCCAAGCCAACAAAACAGCAATCCCATAAAAAAGCAAAGTCTCAACAATCTCAACCACTACCAAAAGATCAAATCTTAATTTTCTCTCAAGCAAAACCGAGGGGATGGTCTTAAGTGAAGCTAGAAAAAAACCTGCCGTTAAAGCCCACAAAAGCCAAACCCCAAAACTTGTAATCCGATAGAAACTCCGCAAAAACGGCGTTAACAAGAAAACTAAAAAACATAAGAACAAAACTAAAATCTGCTGAATAGTAAAAGTACTTCGGATATCTTTTATGTCTGGTTTTTCTTTTTTTTGAATTAAGGCAGCCGCCAAGCCAATATCAGAAAAGTACCCTAAAATTGCCACCAGTTCCGAAACTGCAAAGAAAAGCCCAATTTCCTCCCTGCCAAGAAAAACTGTCAAAAGAAAAAAACCAAAAAAAGAAACAACCTGAAGAATAAAAGTTCTTCCTGTTAAAGTAATTACTCCTTTGGTCGCCCTCCTCTTAACCGTCTCAAGATCAATTTCTGGCTTTTGGATCAATTCTTCCGCTAATTCTGCCATTAAAAGTATTTTAGCACAGTTATCTCTCGGAAATTACTCTCACCAACTTATAAAAAATCAAGCCATTACCTAAATCTTTATTAAAAACAATTTCAAATGGTCGAAGTGTTCTTACCTCCCAAACACTTTCCGTTTCCGGAGGTCTTGACTTTGGGGCTACGAGATATAAAATTTTTGCCTTGTCATAATCCTCAACCGCCATTACCTTAATTCCTTTTTGTCTTAACCACCATCTCAATTCTCCTGCTCGAGTGTCAGAATCAATCGTTGTTGCCACCTCAAAATTCTCTTCATTGTCAGAGATTATCATTTCAACTACTTTTTGTTGAGTTTTTATGCTCCACCCCTTAGGATAAAAAACGACTTCTCTGCTTGGACCTGAAGAAAAAAATAATAAAACTAAAACCAAAATTAAATTAAAAAACAACATTATCTTTTCAAGGAGAAAATTTTTCCCCACCGTCTTCAAAAATATCGCATAAAGCTTACATGCTAATGGTAATAAAGAAAAATAATAATAGTAGTAGGAAAGATTAAAGGTATAACCTGGAGAAAGTTTAAAATATTTTATTTGAAAAATAACAGTTCTAAGGTTATAAAAATTATGCCTTAATTCAAAAATTAAAAAGGGAGATTCGGCAATAACCGTTCCTAGACAAAATAATGCCCAATTTAAAAACGAAAATGCCCTTTCGCGTAAATCAACGGTAAAATAATAAATAATTATTAGCAACCAAAGAAGAGCACTATAATGAGCACTCAGCCCCAATCCAAAAAACAAACCCACCAACAAATAATTCCTCAGCCTTCTCCTTCTTTCTTCTAAAGTCCAAAACAATAAAACACCAAAAAGGGGTAAAAGATGAGGATTCCACATCAATCGAGAATAAGGAATAAACAGCGGCAAAAATGACAAAATCGCATAAATAACCAAAGCAATTAACTGACCGTAGCGACGTTTCAACCAAAAAAAGATCAAACCAAAAATTCCTATAAATAAAAAGGTAAAAAATCCAGTTATCAAAAAAACATTCCAATTAAACAAAATTCCCAAAATTGCTAAAAGATAATAAAAAACAGGACCAGTGAAAAAGCCTCTCCCTAAAGTTACTTTACTTAAAACCATTGGCCCAACTAATCTTGGTTTCCCCGACTCTACCATATCTTTTACTTCGTGAAGGAAAAATGGAGGATCGCCAAAAAAATTCACCAACTCTTGGTAATTCCAAAAGCGAATAAAAAGGGAAATGAAAGTAATCAAGGTAAAAATAATTCCCACTAGCAAGATCTCTTTGTTCTTTTTCAGTTTTTTCATCTTTGATTAATTCTCGCCACAATCGGAAAAATTTCTTCTTTTTCTGGTGGTTCTCCTAAATCCTCATAATAAACGCGAAGACTAAAATCATCATAGATTACCTGTGGTCCGTTTTCGCCGGATAACACATAATAAGCCTGAGTCGATGAACGTCCAAAACCCAAAATCAGAGGATAGGAAGGATCATTTTTAAAATATAAAATAGCGCCTTTGGGTATTTCGGGATATTTCTCCTTTAAATCATAAATCAGGTTGCGGGAAATTTGTGCGCGAGTAATTGCCCAATATGTTCGCCAATAAAGACGAATAGTGGTAAAAGAAACAACAAAAAGAAGAAAAACGGCAATTCCAACTAAAAATCTCGGCAAGTTATTAAGAAGAATTATTAAAAAACCGATCAATCCCAAAAGGGGGAAAGTCAGATAAAAAGAAAATTTATGCCATGGCCAAAGAATAGCTGGTAAAAGCCCAATAATAAAAAGAAAGAGGAAAAAAGCCTCTTTTAGTTTTTCTTCTTTCCGCGATTTAATAATAGCACCTGTTAACAACAAAGCAAAAAATAGTAGGGCTCCAAAAATTATTTGCATTTCCCGACGATAATAAATAATAAGTCTTGGGTCGATTTTAAAACCCGGACCCACAAAATCCACCACAAACTCCGGCAATCCCAATCCCCAAAGAAAATACCAAAAATAGTTATTAAGAATTTTAAAAGGAGAAAAAACCGGTTTGTATTCGGAGATATTGGGCAAACCTGAACTAATTCGGAAAAAGGAATAAAAAATCAAAACAACAAAGAATGGAAAAATTCTTCTCCATCTTTTATTTCCTAAAAATAATTCGTAAATGGCTAAAATTAAAGGAAAAATAATAGCATTTTCTTTAGATAAAAGGCTAAAGATAAAAAATAAAATAGCAATTTTTCTCCCTTCAAGGTAAAACCAAAAACTTAAGAAAAGAAAAAAAGCCGCACCAATTTCTTGAAAATTAGAGATATAAGAAAGATTGCCGAGATTGGCAGCACTTATTCCGTATAAAAAACCAGCCAAGAAACCTAAAGATCTTTTCCTTAACAACTTTTCAACAATTTTAGAAACTAAAAAAATATTAGCCAGAAAAAAAATAAAACCTACCAGATGGAAATAAAAAGGTTGAAGACCAAATAAAGATCTAACTAAAAAGGCATAAACTTGAGTCGTTAAAGGTCGGTAAAAAAGATAACCATGGGGGTTTGAGAAAGAAAAAAACTCAAAAAAACTAGAAATTGAATCCGCTCTCCCCATTTTTAAGATAAAGAAATCATCTTGGAAAAAGTATAAAGAAAAAACAGGATAATAGATTCCTAAAACAACAAGAAAAATTAAAAACAAAGGCCAATTTTCCCTAAAAATTTTTTTTAATTTTCCCCTCCTCCTTTTTAAAAAGAAAATAGCCAAAAGAATAAATAAGGAAAAAAAAGATAAATAATTCGAAAAAAATCTCAGAGGTGTCTCCTTAAACGAAAAAATAATTCTATGTTCACCGGCAGGAACCAAGACAGACATATCCCCATAAGGTTTTTCAATTTCTATTTTTGTTTTTTTCCCATCGATTTCTGCCTGCCAACCGGGATAATAATAATTATGAAAGAAAACTTTTGTTTCTTTGGGAACATTAACTTTTGCCCTAAAACGAGTTGGTGATTCCTCAAAAAAACTTAACTCTCCTTCCCCGACTTCAATTTTTTGCCAAGGTAAAGAGTTCGGTCTTTTTTCAGTCCAAATTGTCAAGGGAAGATAATCTTCACTGTTATTTAAATATTCTTTGGAAAAATCACTTCGTTTTCCGGAGATGGTTCTATCAGCAAAAAAACGACGCAAATAATAATCGTCATCAACCTGAACCTGCTTTCCCGGTTTAAAATAATTGAAGGTTAAAATGATTGCCCCGATTATTATTAAAAGTGGCAAAATTTTTTCCCATTTCCCTTTTCCAAAATTTCCCAGAAAACCTACCATTAAACTTGAAGAGAAGGTCGTTATCATTAAAAACCGCCAAGGGAATTGAATATAATCTCCCACAGGAATCATTTGCCAGATAAACCAAGAACGGATATTCATCATAAAAATAGAAAAGAGAAAAGAAAAAAGACAGAAGAAAAAAAGAATAATTTTTTCTTTTTTCCAAAATCTTCTAAAAAACAAAAACCCAAAAAATCCCAGAAAAACCACCAAAAGATTCATAACTCCTATTTGAAAGGAAATTTCATCTGTTGGCCCCCAAACCGAGGCTCCATATCCCCAAGAAGGAAAAATTAACTGTTTAACAAAAGGAAAGTGATCATAAGGATTAAAAGGGGTTCCTTTTTGAAGAAATTGCTTCTCAAAAATTGCCGGCAGCCAATAATAAGAAGAAATTGAAAGTCCCAATATCCCGGCAAACAAGCAGTAGAAAAAAGAAACCAGTTTTTCTTTCTCCTGCAAAATCAGTATCCCCAGAAAAATTACAAAAAAGGGCAGAAAAATTATTGGAGTAAGATTATGAGTTAAAATTAAAAAAGCTAAAGAAAGGGCAGCAAAAGAAAGATTAAAAAAATTTTTATTCCTGATTAAATTAACAAAACAAAAAGCGGCCAAAGGCATAAAAACAAATCCCCACATCTCACCCACCGCTCCCCGAACATAAAGATCGACTGCCCGATAGGGAGTAAAGATATAAAGAAGGGCACCAGCAAAAGAAAAAATTCTTTCAAAAAATTTTCGCATTAAAAGATAGAAGAAAACCCCCGAAAGGAGAACGCTTAAAAGAAAAACCAATTTCAGAGACCAAATAAGAGTTGTTCTAAATAAAAAATGAAAAAAACTTCCAAGGTAAAATGGTAAAGGATAATAAAAGATAAAAAATGGATGGCCAAAATTAAAACTAAAATCCGGCGCCCAACGGGGAGGAATCTGTCCGCCGGTAATTGCCCTTATCATTTCATAAAGATTGGCAATATGGGGTTCATCGGAAAAGGTATAAAAACCCGGGGGGAACAAAGGATAAATTGCCAACAACGAAAAAAGCAAAATTAAGACAATCCAAAAAAAATCTTTTTCAAAAAGTTTTTTTATTTTTTTGGTCCACATAGACTAAAAATAAAATTAAAAAAGCAAAACTTAAAAGACTTAGAAAGTTGGCAAAAGTTCGCAATTTTGTGTCAATAAACCAGCCGACAACCGTATGCTTTCCGGAAGGAACCCAAACTTCAATTATCCCCAAAGGATTGTCGCTTGAAAAGGAAACTGGCTTTTGGTCGACTAAAACTACCCAGTTTGGAAAATCAAAAACAGGAACAGAAACCAAAACCGGCTTCATACCGCTAGTTTCAATGGTAAATCGCCAAAAATTTGATCTTTTTCTAAATTCGCTTATTTTTGCTTCTCCTTCAACTACCCAAGGGTTAGAAGAGGCAAGTTCTTTTGGAAATTCTTGAACTTTTTTAGGCAGATAATCAAGAAGGGTGGCCATTGATTGATTTTTCCATTCCTCGCCGGAAAGTTTTTCTTTATCAGTCATAGAAGGAAAGTGTTTTTCTGGCTTGAAATAACCAAAATTTAAAAGAATCACCAAAATTATCAAAACTCCTCCAAAAAGATATTTTAATTTCCCTCTAAGGAAAAGGATTGTTCCGGCAGCCAAAAAAGAACTAGCAAACATCGCCATTCCCAAAAATCTCCACGGAAACTGGACAAAAGATAAAAGAGGAACCATCTCCCATAAGAAGAAAGACTTAGCGTGAGTCATAAAAACAGAAAAGAAAAATAACAAAATCCAAAAAGAAAAAAGGTAAAATTGCTCTTTCTTTTTCTTAAGTAAAAAGAAGAAAGCAATAAAAACAGAAAAAACTGCTAGCCACCAATGAGGCCAACCAAGCTGAAAAGAGATATCATCTAGAGGCCCCGGACGCGACGGGCCATAACCAAAACTGCGATCTAAAAATAATTGTCTCAAAGTAACAAAATGATGGCGGAAATTGTAATAATCAGAAATCAAAGTTTCTATCTTCACAAACGGCCTTTCCAAAAAAGCCGGTAGGATAAAAAAGGCCGCCAAACCCAAAGCCCAGATAAAAACGAAAAATAATTTCCAAATCGTCTTCCATTTTTTAAAGAAAAAAATCCAAAACATTCCCCAGAAAAAGGCAATTGGCGTAAAAATTAAAGTCATTATATTATGGGAAAGAAAAAGAAAGGTTAAAGAAAAAATACTTAAGACAAACCATCTTATCTTTTCTTCTTTAACGAATTTATAAAAACTTAAAAATATCAGCGGAAAAAAAGTAATTCCCCAAGATTCGCTTAAAGCCCCTCTAACATAGACATCAACGGCATGATAAGGGGCATAGATAAAAAACAAAGAACCCAATAAAGCGGCAAAATTCCCAAAAAATTGGCGAACCAAAAAATACATAAAGATACCGGAAAGAAGAATGGCTAAAAGAAAAAGAATCTTTGAAATATCCAAAAAACTTAAATTAAAAAGACGAAAAATGATTCCTAAATAATAGGGAAAAACCGGATGATAGTTATAGAGAGGATGGCCATAACCTGCTCCCATATTCGGCACAAGACGACAAGGCAGTTGACCGTCCAAAAAACAGCGTTCCATCTGATAGAGTCTCATTACCTGAACATCATCGTGCATAGAAAAATATCCTGGCTTAAGAAGTGGCCAATAAGAAAAAATAGACAAAATCAAAAACAAAAAAAGACCAAACCAAACTTTTTTTAATTTTTTAATTTTTGGAATAAAATTTTTCATAGGCAATCCACCCGCCAAAAGATAAAATACTCAATAATGTAAAAATATCGGCCAAATTTCTAACCGGAGTATTTTCAAGTTTTGCCAAAAATTGATGCTCGCCTTGCGGAAGATTAAAAGTGATTAATCCTAAATCGTTATTATAACTAATTGCCGTTTCTTCCCCATCCACCCATACCTTAAAGTTAGGAAAATAGAAAAGGGGTAAACGCACCATTGTCTCACCTTCTTTAACCAAAATTTTTCCCTTTTGCCAATTAGTTCCTTTATGAAATTCCTTAATTTCTCCTTTACCGAAAATTACCTCCGGTAAATCAGGTGCTTTTTTCGAGGGTGGAGCCTTGGCAAAAATTGGTAAATAATCAAAAATTGAAGCAGTTAATTGTTTCTCCCACAAAACACCGGAAAGTTTCTCTTTATCGGAAATATCATACCATTCATTTGGCCGAAAATAAAAAGCGTTTAGAATAATAACCCCAAAAACCATCAAGAAGGTAATTAAAAACGAAATTTTCGGAGTTTTCACCTTATTTACAATTAATCCTGCCAAAGTTGAAGCAGAAAAAATCACCAAAACCAAAAACCTCCACGGGAACTGAAAATAAGAAAGAAAAGGTAAACTGTTCCAAATAAAAACGGAACGCTGATGGGTCATAAAAGCGGAAAAGAAAAAAACTAATCCTAGAAAAACCGCTACTAAAAACGAAAATTCATCTTTCTTTCTAAGAAAAAAAGCAACTATAATTGCCAAAAACGCAAATAACCAGTGAAAAGTCCCGATAGCAAAAGACAGGTCGTCATATGGACCAAGTTCGCTTGAGCCGTACCCCCAAAAAGGAGAAAAGAAAAGTTGTTTTAAGGAAACAAAATGAGCCAAATAATTAAAGTAGCCATAGGTCATTGTCTCTAAGTGAACAAAGCGTCTTTCAAAGATCAAAGGCAAAACAAAAAATGAAGCAAAACCAATCCCCCAGAGTCCACCAAGAAAAAGTTTTACCAAAAGTCTTTCTTTTCTAAAATAGAAACATAAAAAAATCCCCCATAAAACCGCTACGGGAGTAAAAGCCAAAGAAGTAAGATTGTGAGTAAGAAGAAGCCCCGCGTAGGAAAGTGCCAAAAAGGCAATGTATTTAAATTTTTCTTTTTTGACAAATTCAAAAATTGCCCAAAAAACCAAAGGCAAAAAAACTAAAGCCCAAAATTCGCCTACTGCTCCCCGACTATAAACATCAGAAGCCCGATAAGGAGCGTAAACATAAAAAAGAGCACTTACCAATCCTCCAAGATTTCCCCACAAAGATTTGCCTAATAAAAACATAGAAAAACCTGAGAAAATAAAACTTAAGATAAAGCCAATCTTTACAGAATCAATAAACTGAAACCCTAAAAGATGAAAAATCTCCATCACATAATAAGGCAGGGGGGAATAGTAAATAAATTGAGGATAACCATAACCATAACCCATATCCGGGACGAAACGGCAAGGAAGTTGACCATCACGAAAACATTTATCCATTTCAAAAACCCTAATTACCTGAATATCATCATGCATTGGAAAATAACCAGGCCGAAGAAGAGATTTATAAGAAAAAAATGAAAGAAGAAAAACAAGAAGAAGAAAAAAACCCGTTTTTTTTAACATAGACTCTCTTTATTTTATCACAAGAACGGCAAGAAGAAGACCTAAAAGAAAGAGTAAATCAGAAAACGACTGAATAGGCGTCTTCGTTAATCTAACCTCAAGAACATGTTCTCCTCTGGGAATTTCCACCTGAATAAATCCAAAAGGTTTACCAATTCTAAAAGGCACTTCTTCCCCGCCTAAATAAACTTCCCAGCCGGGATAAAAAGTTTTATTCACCCGAACCGCCGCTTCATCTTCAACTTTAATTCTACTCTTAAGATAAGCAGGCTTTTCCTCAAGCAATAAAAACTCTCCCCGACCGGAAATAAACTCAATCGTCGCAGAGGGCGAAGATTGAGGCCTTTCTTCAACCCAAACCGGCAAAACCTCATCGGCAATCAATGTTGTCCCCAAAGCCAAACTTTTATTTTTTAGATAATAACTATCATCATATCGCTCAAAAAAACCAGGCCGCAAATAATTCCGGCAATTTAGAAAAAGCAAAGGAATTAAAATAATTAAAAAATACTTTTTTCTTCCCTCAATTAAACTTCCCGCTAAAAATGACAAAGAAAAGATAGTTAAACTATTAAAACGCCAAGGAAACTGAACCTGAGAAAGCAAAGGAACTATTTCCCAAAAAAATAAAGAAATCTTCAAGGTCAGAAAAACTGAAAAAAGGGTCAAAGCAAGAAAAAATAAAAGATGGAAATTCTTTAAATCCCTAGAAAAACCAAACCTTAAAATCTGCCAAAAAAGAAAAAATAACACTAAGAGGAAACCAATCTGATGAGCAATCCCTAATTGAAAGGACATCCCATCCTTTAGCCCCGGCTCTGAATATCCATAACCCCAAGGAGAATAGAGAAGTTGTAAAAAAGAAGGAAAATGTTCTCTAAAGTTAACGACTACTGCCTGACCAAGTTTTACGTATCTCGCCTCAAGCAATGCAGGAATAAAAAAGAAAGCAGAAAGACAAAAGCTTATTAAAAAGAACAAAAAAAAGATTTTAATTAGATTCTTATTTCTTGTTGTCAAAAGCAAGAATAAAGAATAGAGAAAAATTACGGGAACAAAAATAAAGGCCAAGATATTGTGAGAAATTAACAAAATTACCAAAGAAAGGGAACCAAAAATAAACATCTTTTTATCGGATTTTTCAGATAAAACCAAAAGAGACCAAAAAACAAAAGGAGCAAATGTTAAACAGACGATCTCGCCAATTTGCCCTCTTACATAAACATCCAAAAAACGATAAGGGACAATAAGATAAAAAAGTGCAGAAATAAATCCTCCAAAGGTTCCCCAAACTTTTTTTCCAAAAAGATACATACCAAAAGCAGAAAGAGGGAATGATAAAAAAAGAACAATTTTTAAGGAAGTAGTTAAAGGAAATCCCGCTAGGTGGAAAAGTTCTGCTAGATACAAACTGCCCGGATAAAAAAAATTAAAAAGAGGAACACCATAACCGTAATTTAATCCTCCTGCCCAACGAGGAGGAAAATGTCCACTTTTAAGCGCTTTATCAAATTCAAAAAGGCGAATTACAAAAAAATCTCCATCATGGGTATGAAAAAAGCCATGACTGAAGAGAGACCAAGAAAGGAAAATAGAGATAACCAAGAAAAGAAAAAAGAAAAAAATATCTATTTTTTTCCTTCTTCCCATAAAACTCCGACCCCATGGAATTCTCTCATCGATTTTATCCCATGGTAGCCTGCTGGCGCGACAATAGTATAGATTTTATCCTTAAGATTGTCTGAAAGATTTGCTTTATAAAACCAAAAAAGATAACGATAACCCGTATCATAACCAGGAGCACACGTTAAAGAAATCCTAAAAGGCTTATTACCTGAATCATTAATGATAAAAGAAACGGCAGCTTTTTTATCAGCCAGACTTAGAGGTTTATCATATTTCCACCAAAAGTTAAGATTAAAAATTAAAAGCAAAAAAAGTAAAAAGATAAGAAAAAAATTCGGCAAGAAAGAGAAAATAAAAGAAACTAATAAAACTAAAATTGGAACTAAAGGCATCAAATAATACTCGGTAACATGTCCGGGATAAAAAGAATAAAAAACAAAAGTTAAAAAGATAGCCAAATAAAAAATTGCCAAAATTTTTCTTTCTCTCTTTCTGAAAATCCAAAGAAAAAGGAGAAAAAACCAAAAAAAGAATAGAAAAATTTTCTTAAGAGCTTCTGACCAAAAATAAACCAGAAAAGAAAGAGTTTCATTATAAATCATTTTCCCAATCGAGAAAAATTTAGTTTTCTCTAAAGAAAATTGACCGGCCTGGGAAAAGAAAAAATTAAAAAGCGATTTGGTATTATGAAAGTTATGACGTATATCAAAAAGAATCAACGGAGAAAGGACAAGAAAAAATGCCAAAAAGGAAAGGAAAATAGTCCTTTTTGAGGGTACCGGACGAAAAAAAATTAGAATCAAAATGGTTAAGGGATAAAAAATTAAAGAGGCAAAATGGAGATGAAATCCCAAACCTAAAAGAAGAAAAAGAAAAATTAAGTATTTTTCTTCTTTTAAGGATTGGTAAAGACAAAAAACTATCAGCAACGCAAAAAGATGAAACGGAGCGGGATTCCAAGCAATCAAGTCCCAGGTAATAAAAGGGAGAGAAAATGTATAAAAAAAGGCGGCCAAAAAAGCCGTTTTCTGATTAAACATTTTTTTCCCAACCAAATAAAAACCAAAAATGGTAAAAATCCCAAAAATAATCGACAGAATTCCTGCTCCTTTTGGATCCATCCTAAAGAAAAAATAAAAAATATTTGAAAGATAGGTGTAAAAAGGTCCGAGATGAATTCCACCAATACTTGTTGGCGCACCAATCAGAGTAAATTTACGGTCAATAAGCATTTTCTTTGCTTCCCAAGCGAAGTTTTCCTGATCCCAATCAAAAAAAAGCCTTTCTTCAAGTTTATAGATTCTCAGAAGAAAACCGACAATAAGTAAAATTGCCAGAATAATTTTTTCTTTTCTGCTCATTTTTCTTGAACTTTTTCTAGTTTCAAAAGAAGTAATGATTGGCGGGTTCCGTTTTCTCTTTGAGTTTTAGGATAACTGGCAATAAGTTTTAAACCATGCTCTTCTGGTCTAAGTGAAAGCCTCTCGTCGTTAATAAGCAGATAAACTTCATTATCTTTAAAGCCTTCAATTAAAGGTAAAGGCACTTTATCAGGATAAAGCCCTATTCCAATAATATTAATGTTTGGGACTTTCTCCAAATAAATCATAAGCCCATCAGGCAAAGTGCCAAAATATCCTTCAGTACCAACTAAAACTTTTTTCTCTTTTGCCCTTTCTTTTAAAAAACTAGCCGCTTCTTTTATTCCTGTTCCGGCAGTCCATTCTTCAAGATATCCGGCTCTTTCGTTTCTTGGTAAAGGAGCATCATTAGGGCTTTTTAAAATAAGAAAATCAAATTTTAGGGGGAGAAAAGATAAAATTAAAAGAATAAAAAAAATTAGAAATGATGATTTAACTTTTTCGAAAATAAATCCCAAGAAAAAACCAATAAAAATTAAAAAAAATGGAACGCTAAATAAAATATAACGAGCAGTAAAAACCTTAGCAAATTCTGCCTGAAATAAAAGCGGAATAAACCACCAAGAAAAAATTAAAATCCCAATCTTCCAATTTTTTTTCAATAACAAAAAAATTCCCATCAAGCCAAGAAAAAAAACTGGCCAAGTTAAAAAAATTCCATACCACTGCCAAATTTCAACAATATGAGATTTAAATGGATCAAGCGGATTAGTAAATAGATGACTTAAGGGAAAAACATAGTCTTTGTTCCGAAGAGCAATCATCTGAAAATTTGGCCCAAGACGTAAAATATTGTAAATAGCATAAGCAATAAAATAAGAAACCAGCCACAATCCCACCAGTTTAATTAATTGAATTAATAAAAATTTATTTTTTTTAAAGGGCAAAAATACAGCCGTAATAGGTAAAAGTAAGACAAAAAAATAAGCAGGCGATTTTGTTAAAAGTGCTCCTCCCAAAATTGCCCCACTTATCATCGCCAAATCCAATCTTTGATACCTCACCAGTAAAATCCCAAAATATAAAACCCAAATTCCAAACATCGCCAAAAGCGAATCAACCAAAGCCATCCGGTCAAAAAAAACAGTAAACGGAGAAATAACATAAAAAAGGCAGGTTAAAAGAGAAATTTTTATATTTTTAAATAATTGAAGTGTTAAAAGAAAAATACCTATTAAACTGCCAAATCCCGCTAAAACAGAAACCATTCTTCCGGCAACCAATGGATCGAAGAAAAAACTTAAAAATGGAATCATGAACCACATAAACAAAGGTTGCTTTCCGTCAGAAAGAGGCAAAAATCGCAAGGTTGGTTCAAATCGCATTATCTGAGCCCACCTAATATAAATTGCCTCATCGCAAAAAACCGGAAGAATAGTTAAATTAACTAATCGAAGAATAAAAAACAATACTACTATTCCCGACCCGCAACCAATCGCCCAACCCCAATTATTTTTGATATTTGATATTTGAATTTTGATATTTTTAATCATATTTCCCTTTTAAATCGTTTATTTTAACCCTTAAAATTTCCAAAAACATTTCTTTTGATTCCCGTAAAAAATTTTTCTTTTTTCCTCTGGCAACATCTTTATCTACCCAAATTACCGGAATTTCCTTAATTTTATAACCAAGTTTTTTGGCAACAAATAAAAACTCGACATCCCAGGCACCAACCCGCCAACCCTTTCCTTTTTTTTGAAAAACAGTCATCCTTTTGAAAATATTTCTTCCGGCATCAGTTTTAAATGATTTAAAACCACATTGAGTATCAGCAATTTCTCCAAGCAAAAACAGCCTTCTTAAATTCCTAAATCCCCAAGATAAAATTTTCCGATACCAAGGAAATTTTCTTCTCTCTTTCCCCCGTGAACCAATAACGATATCAAATCCCTGATTAAAAAAGGGCAAAAGTTTGTCCATTTCAGAAATTGGTGTTGACTGGTCCATATCAGTAAAAAGACAAATTTCGCCTTCTGCTTTTTCTACTCCAGATCGAATAGCAAAAGGCTTACCCCCGTGAGGGTTTTTTAAAAGCCTAAAACCAGTCGTTTTTTTAACAAACTCCTCAACCAACTTTTTGCTTTGATCAGTTGAACCGTCATCGGAAATAATCACCTCCCAAGAAAATTTCTGCTTCTTTAAATAGTCTGCTACTTCTTTAAGAACGCCTTTTTTTAAATTATTTTCCTCGTTATAACAAGGAATAATGACAGAAATCTCTATTTTTCTTTTCATTTTAAATGGGTTAGTTTAAAAAGCTTTACTCCCCAAGGAAACTGCCATTCCTCTTCTATTCTCGCCCAGCCAAAGTTTGCAATTTCTGCTTTTGGATGACCAACAGGTTGACAATCCGTATCTTCGCAAACGACAAAAAGTTGATCGGTAATAGTCTCCTGGGCTTTTGCTGGTTCAATTTCTACCATTTTTGCCTTCCATTTTTCAAGAAAGAAGGCATAGCCATCTTTATAATTCTGCTTGGCAATTAAAGCCAAATTAAAAGGCTCACCTTCCGATTCAGCCAGAATTTTTCTATCAACCTCTTCACTCCTTCGCATCTGAAAATTGGGAATTTCTCTTAAGGGAGAATTTTTAAAGTTCAAAAAAAACAAGAAAACTAAAATAAAAAATACTAATAATTTCCCAAAATTTCCCTTTTTAAAAATTATCTCTAATAACATCCCTAAAATAAAGAATGGTACCGGAAAAAGAAATCCAAAATAATGGTCATAAATATGCTGTTTATAATTTCCTAAACCAATCAAACCAAAAGAAAGCCAAATTAAAATCAAAATTAGGGGCTTAAGCTTTCTTTCTCTTCGAGCAAGAAAAAAACTGAAAACTAAGCCAAGAAATAAAAAAACAGAAAAAAACATTCCCCAAAAACCTTCTTTGGCGGCTACTAAGCGAGTAATCATCATCTGCCAAATAGGCCAAATTTTTGGTAATGCTTTATAAATTTTAAAATTAACCGTCTCTTGCCTTTCAGAAAAAAATTTATAAAATGCCTGATAATTTATAAAGTTGTGGCGAAAATCAAACCAAACTAAAGGAAAGACCGTCAAAAACAAAAAGAAAAATAAACAAAGAAAAGAAAAGAAAAGAAATTTCTTCCTCATTTTTGCTTTGCCTATCCCCAAAAAAGTTAGAAACCAAAAAATCAAAAAAGTTGGGATCAGTAAAAGCCCTAAATAATGAGATTGGATAGCAAAAGAAAGAAAAACTCCAATTAAAGGCAGCCAAAAAAAATTATTTTTCTTCCAAAAATTCCAAATTCCAAAAATTGTTAATAAAGCAAAAAATGGCATAATATTTGGATTCCACGAAGAACGGCCATAAAATATTGCTACCGGAGAAATGGCATAAAAAAGAGCGGCAATAAGACCTGTTAAATTACCAAACCACTCTTTCCCCATCCACCAAATTAAAAAAATTGTCGCCAAGGAAAAAAAAGCAACCCCAACTGAAGGACCAACCGGACTTAAACCAAAAATAACAAAAAATGGAAGCATCAAATAATAATAAAGTGGCCCAAGATACATATTACCAATTGAAGTGCTCGGCCCAATTAAAGTAAATTTACCTTTATAAACCATCCTCAGCCAAACCAAAGCATCTCTTCCCTCATCTCCCAAAAAAGTCATATAATCAGAAATTCTATACAATCTTAAAAAGGCAGCCAAAAGCAAAAGAAAAATAACTGGGAAATAGCGCCTTAGCCTCAAATCAATATTTCCCCAATTTAAAGAGACCGCCATAGTTTAAAAAGATCTATAAAAGATTTAACAATTACCTTTAGGTTTGCTCCCGTTTGTTTTCCGGCAAAACGAGGATAATGATGTACCCCAACTTCAGCAATTTTAAAACCTTCTCTATGGGCTTTGGCCAAAAGTTCAGGAGAAATCATCCCCCCTCGCGTTGATTGAAGACGAGGAATAGTCTCGATAACTTTTCTTCTAACCAATTTAAAAGAACAATCAATATCTCTAACTTTAAGACCAAATAATAAATTATTAAGAAATGTCCAACCAAAACCAAAAAGTTTCCGAAAGAATGGGTCTTTTCTTTTTAGGCGATAACCAATAACTACATCTGCTTCCTTGCTTTTTGCCCAAAGATTTTCTAATTCCGAAAAATCAAACTGACCATCAGAATCAGTCGTTACTATCCAATCATATTTTGCATTATAAAATCCGCTTTTGAGGGCCTCCCCATAGCCTTTATTTGGAGAATGATGAATAACTCTTATATGAGAATCTTTTTCTGCTAATCTATCGGCTATTTCGCCAGTTTTGTCAGTTGATCCATCGTCAACAATAATTATCTCGTACTTTGTGGCATATTTTGAAAGAAAATTTTGAGCCCTTCTAACTGTTTTTTCAATATTTTCTTCCTCGTTATAAGCAGGAAAAAAAACCGAAATTTCTTTTATCTTTTCCATGAGTTAAAAAAATTATAACACAAGATTATCATTTTATGATATCATTAAAGCATGAGACAAGCCAAAAAAGACCTTGTCCTCCTTTCTTTTTTTACTATTTTTTCAACACTTATTGTTTGGCTACCTTTTTTTCTAGGATTAGGAGGAAAAAATATGCTTACAGTTTTTGCCAACTACGATGGTCCTTATTATCTGGTGGTTGCTAAAACTCTCTACGAAAAATCAAAAATAAGTTCGACCTTTTCTTTACCTACTCCCCTTGAATATTATCCTGCCCATTTCCCCGCCTATCCTCTTCTTATCAAACTTTTTAATTTACTTATACCCGGCCCCTGGGCGATGCTTTTGGTAACAGTTTTAAGTACCTGTTTTGCCGTCTCTTTTTTCTATCTCCTTCTTAAAAAATTTCGCTTGTCTATTAATCCTTTCTGGCTGTCTATTTGTTTCCTTTTTCTTCCTGCCAGATGGCTGGTAGTGCGATCAGTCGGAAGCCCAGAACCATTATTTATTGGTTGTATTTTAGCCTCCTTTTATTTCTTTAAAAGTGCTTTCAATAAAAAGGAAAACGATCTACTTTTTTCTTTCAAAAATACCACCTTTGATTTTTTTCTTTCAGGGCTTTTTGGCGCCTTAGCCATGGCAACCAAAACTCCGGGAATCCTACTTTTCATTTCTTATATAATTTATCTTCTCTTATTCAATTCCTTAGAAAAAAAATTTAACAAACAACTCCCCTCAAAGGTCACAATTTTAAGCGGCCGCGTAAACTGTGACCTAATTAAAAAATTAAAAAATCTTTTGTATACGTGGCCACTATTAATCATCCCTTTCCCGATTTTACCTATTTTTTGGTTTTACAAAATCAAAACAGGAGATTTTCTTGCCTATTTTCATTCAGGCGACAACTTCCACTTAGTTTTTCCACCTTTCCAGTCTTTTATTACTGGACGAAACTGGATAGGAGATTTTTGGCTTGAAGATATGGTTTATATCTATTTTTTGGGAGCGCTAGCCATCTTTCAATTAATTAAACTAAAGCATTTAGACCTTGCTACTTTTGCCGGTGTTTTTTTTGCTGCCACTTTATTTATTTCCCATCGCGATTTGTCTCGATACAGCCTCCCTCTTATGCCCTTTTCTTTAATTGCTTTCTCTCCTTTATTAGAGAAAAAAGAATTCAGGCCAGTCTTTTTCTTTATCTTAATCCCAATTTATCTTTATTCAATAAATTTTATTTCTCAGAATATCGCTCCAATTGATAACTGGACTCCTTATCTTTAATTTTTTTCTTTTATTTCTTTGAAAGAAAAGGAATCTTCCAGGTTTTCCAAATAAAAACATTATACATTGTATAATTATAAGGAATTACCAAAAAAATAATTATAAAGGGCAAAAGAATTTGGCGAAAAGAAGGACCTAGAATTTTAACCCCTAAGGTACCTGCCGTTGTCTGAATCAATAATGCCCCAATTGAGGTCCCGTTAAATTGGAAAAATTTTTTAATAATATTTTTAAACCCCCTAATTTCTACTTCTTTAAATGTCCAAATATTGTTCCAAGTGAAATTAGAAATAATTGCCAATTCGGTTGAAAGCGCCCAACTTAACCACTCAGCAAAATGTAAAATATTGGCAAAAAGAAAAAGAGTAGAAGCATTAACTAAATATCCCACAAAACCGACAATTCCAAATTTAATAAATCTTAGCATTTTAGGATCGGTAAGACGCAACTCTATAACCCCCAAAAAAGTCCTTAAAACTTCCTGAGAGGAAATTTTACTTTCTCCCTTTTCTCGAATCTTAAATCGAATAGGAATTTCCGTTATCTTCACTCCTAAATTCACCAGTTGATAAAGTATTTGAGTTTTATAAAAAAATCCATCACCTACCCTTTCAAAATTAATTTTTTCCAACACCCCCTTTACCCGAGTTAATTTCAACCCCGTAGAAACATCTCTTACCCTATTTATATTAGGAAAAAATAAAACTGTTCTTGAAAAAAGACCACCATATTTAGTTAAAAACTTCCGATATAAACTCCAATTAGAAGGAATAGACCCACCCTTGGCAAATCGAGATCCAATTACATGATCATAACCTTCGTCAAATTTTTTAACCAAATCAATAATATAAGCTGGATCGTGCTGGAAATCAGCATCAAATTCAACAACAGCATCAGCCTTCATTTTCTCCATCGCATATCTCATCCCTCGTTTATAAGCCGCTCCCAATCCTTTTTTCTCTCCCAAAGAAAGCTCAATACCAGAATACCTCTTCATTTTCTCCCTAACCACTTCAGCGGTACCATCAGGGGAATTATCATCAACTATCAGAATCTCCATCTTATGATTCTTAATTTGAGGGAAAATCTGCTCTTCCAAGACCTCAATCATTTTCTCAATATTTTCTCTTTCGTTGTAGGTAGGAATGATAATCACAATTTTAGCCATCATCTTTAATATGCCACAATCGTGTGGTAAAATCAACTAAAATGAAAATTGATATTTTAACCTTATTCCCAGAAATGTTTGAAGGAGTGTTTAACTACTCCATTATTAAACGAGCGCAAGAAAAAGGTCTTGCAGAAATTAAAATCCATAATCTCAGAAACTGGGCAATTGATAAAAGGGGAACAGTTGATGATCGACCTTATGGAGGCGGGCCAGGGATGATCTTAATGATTGAACCCATCTACAAAGCCCTAAAATATCTTAAAGCAATTCCCCACTATGACACCAAAAATGCCCCAGCAAAAATGACACCCAAAATTGGAAAGCAAAAAATAATCCTTTTATCTCCTTCGGGCAAACTATTTAACCAAAAAAAAGCCCAAGAACTAAGTAAAATGAAAAGAATAATTCTCGTTTGTGGGCATTATGAAGGAGTAGATGAAAGAGTAGCGGAATATTTAGTTGATGAGGAAATTTCCATTGGCGACTATATTCTAACTGGCGGCGAGTTGCCAGCAATGGTTTTGGTTGACGCCATTGTTAGATTAATCCCAAATGTTTTAGAAAAACCCGAAGCAATAAAATCGGAGTCTTTTTCGCCTCTTTTAGAATATCCCCAGTATACTCGACCAGAAAACTTTAAAGGCTTGAAAGTACCCGAAATTCTTCTTTCGGGAAACCACCAAAAAATCGCCCAGTGGCGAGAAAAAATGGCTCTTGAAAAAACAAAAAAAAGAAGACCAGAATTATTAAAAAATTTTAAATAATTAAACTACCCTTTTAAATATTGCTTTCTAAAATAATTCTTTTCTTTTTCTTTTAAAGGCTTCCACCAATTTTTATTGCTCTGATACCAATTCACCGTTCTTTCGAGCCAACTGTCAAAATCACGACGTGGCCGCCAACCTAAAAACTTTTTAATTTTTGACCAATTGACGCTGTAACATCGATCATGACCTGGTCTGTCTTTAACAAAATCTATCCATTCTTCTTCTTTCTTTTTCATTATTCTCAAAATTTTTTTAATTACCTCAATATTAGAAACTCTTTTTTTCATTCCCCCAACACAAAAAGTTTCCCCTATCGTTTTTGAATTATGAACAATTAAATCAATAGCCAAACAATGATCTTCAACGTAGAGCCAATCTCTTACCTGCATTCCATCTCCGTAGACCGGTACTTTTTTGCCTTCTATTAAATTAGTAATCGCCAAAGGAATAAGTTTTTCAGGAAATTGATAAGGGCCATAATTATTAGAACAATTAGTAATACTTATTGGCAATCCGTAAGTTTTAAAATAGGCTCTTACCAAGCAATCTGAGGCTGCCTTAGATGCCGCATATGGAGAATTTGGTCTAAAGGGAGAGTCTTCATTAAACTTCTCTTCGCCTTCATCTGACAATGAACCAAATACTTCATCGGTGGAAACATGATGAAAACGTTTAACTTTTGCCTTAAAAGCAGCTTCAAGTAAAACCTGAGTGCCCAAAACATTAGTTTTAATAAACAATGAAGGACCAATAATCGATCGATCAACATGAGACTCAGCCGCAAAATGGACTACCAAATCAACTCTTTTCATTAACTGACTTACCAGATTTTTATCGATTATGTCTCCTTTAACAAACTTATAATTTGGATTATCTTCAACTTCTTTCAGATTTTCTAAATTCCCAGCATAAGTAAGTTTATCAAGGTTAATAATTTCATCCTGAGGGTATTTTTTAAGCCAATAATGAATAAAATTAGAACCAATAAAACCAGCTCCTCCCGTTACTAAAAGTCTCATTTCGTTAAATATACTACGATATACTAGTATACTAGAGTAGCCTAATAATCATTAATAATTTAATTTTATAATTTCAATTCAATCAACCAAATTATTTCAAATAACCCCGGCTTTGCTAGCCCAATACTTACTTGCTTCAAAAAGTGATTTAAAAGTCCCGGCATCGGACCAAAAACCTTTAAGTTCTTCCCACCGAAGACTCCCTTCTTTAATATAAAAATTATGAACATCAGTAATTTCCAACTCTCCCCGTTTGGAAGGCTTACACTTCTTAATAAAATCAAAAACTTTATTATCATAAATATAAAGACCGGTTACGGCATAATTACTTTTTGGTTTTTTGGGTTTTTCTTCAATTTTGATAATTCTTTCTGGATTCTTAGGATCAAAAACGGGGACGCCAAATCTTTGAGGATCAGAAACTTTCTTTAAAAAGATAACTGCCCCTTCTTTAAATTCTCTTACCGCCTCTCCTATATCGGCATCAGTAGTATTATCCCCTAAAACTACCGTTAAAGGCCCTCCGTTTGCAAAATCTTCTGCTAAAGACAATGCCTGAGCGATACCTCCTTCTCCTTCTTGATAGGCATACTCAAGATGCTTAACCCCCAATTCTTTGCCATTTTTCAAAACTCTTAAAAAATGACCAGCGTGAGGGCCGCCGGTAACCACTAAAATCTCTTTTACCCCCGCTTTAATTAAAGTTTCAATTGGATAAAATATCATTGGCTTATTGTAAACGGGAAGAAGATGTTTATTAGTAGCAAAAGTTAAAGGATAAAGTCTTGTTCCTAAGCCACCTGCTAAAACCACACCTTTCATAACAATTTAAAATTGTAAAACAAAAATTCTAAATTTCAAGCCTCAACTCCACCCGGCGGGATCAGGTGTGTTTGTCAGCAACAACTGAAGCACCATAACTCTCAGGCTTAGTTTTAGCGGTAAAACCATTTCCGGTGACCATTCCCACCACCTCCTTAATCATCTCCCTTGTCGGGCCAACCTCGCCCACATCAATATGAATTTCCAACTCATAAGGAGCCAAAGGATGAAGAGAATTTTTAATAAGAGGGACCAACGACTGAGCCAGTTCAAGCGAATAAAGAGTTTCGGTATAAATTTTTTCTCTTAGAGAATAAATTTTTCGCTTTTTCTGAATTGTCCAAAAATATCTCCCTCCCTTCCCATGTCGATAAATAACCACCGCAGTCACAAAGTCTACTTCCGAAACTCCGTTTAATCTCTTTTCTTGAGAATCGGTGCCAATAACCAAAGTATAATAAACCTTTCTATCCTCGCCGATAAAATTTACAATTTCGGAGACAACCCCGGAAAGGTCCAGCTTTCCCTTAGAAGGACTGATAAAAACTAAATCCATAAACTTGATTATACCAGAATTCATGATAAAATTAAAATGAATAAATGCTTCAGGTTAAAAGTTTAGGAATAATTCTCGAAAAAACTACTCTCCCCTTTGAAAACAAAGGGGTTTTAAATCCTGGATGCATTGAATTTAAAGGAATAACCCATCTTTTCTATCGTGCTATTAATGATCAAGATATTTCTTCCATAGGGTATTGCCAAATTATCGACAATCAAGTAATTAAAAGATTAAAAAAGCCAATAATTTTTCCTTATCACGATTTTGAAAAAAAGGGGGTTGAAGACCCACGAATTGTTTACTTAGATAGCTATTTTTATCTTTTATACACCGCCTTTGATGGCCAAAATGCCTTAGTTGCCTACGCAATCAGTAAGGATTTGAAAAAATTTACCAAAAAGGGGTTAATTTCTCCAAAAATTACCTACGATGAAGCAGAAGATATTTTCCGTAATTCCGGCGTAGGAAAAAAATATATTTTTTTTGAAAAACTTTACAAAAGAAAAAAGGGCTATGATGTTCTTCTTTGGGAAAAGGATGCTTCGCTTTTTCCTCGGAAGATAAAAGGAAAATTTGCTTTAATACACAGGATTTTGCCAGGAATTCAAATAGTTTATTTTAACAAATTCTCAGATTTAAATTATGATTTTTGGCGGAAATATTTAAAAAATCTTAAAGACTTTATTATAATTGATCCCAAATATCCATTTGAAAACCGAAATGTTGGTGGTGGCTGTCCACCAATTGAAACCCCTTACGGATGGCTTCTTATTTACCATGCCGTTGAAGATACCAAGAAGGGAAAGGTGTATCATGCCGGAGCCGCTCTCCTTGATTTAAATAATCCCCAAAGAGTTTTGGGGAGGCTTAAAAAACCGCTTTTTTCGCCAACGGCTCCATGGGAAAAAACAGGAATCACTAAAAATGTAGTCTTCCCAACCGGAGCAATTATAAAAGGAGAAAATCTTATTATTTATTACGGAGCAGCCGATACCGTCATTGGAGCAAAATTGGTTAATCTCGAAAGTTTAATTAAAGAAATTAAAAGAAAATAAATTATGAAAAAAAATTTAGAAAAAATTATAACTTTAAAATCAAAAGCAATTAGAGTTATCTATATTTCTTCTTATATTCCCCGCCGTTGTGGTATTGCTACCTATACTAAAGATTTAACTAACGCCATAAATCTCCTTAATCCCCACGCCTTAGCAGAAATTATGGCCGTTACAAAACCTGAGGATAAAATAGATTATCCTTGGGAGGTAAAATTTAAAATCGATCAAGACGAACTTGAATCTTATCTGCAAGCAGCCTTATACATTAACCAATCAGGAGCAGATTTAATTTCGCTTCAGCATGAATTCGGCATATTTGGAGGAAACTGCGGTGAATACATCATTCCTTTGGTCGAGTCTATAAAAAAACCATTGATTACCACCTTACATACGGTAATAGACGATTCAAATTCCTACTATGGAATGATTCTTAAAAGACTAATTAAAAAATCAAAAGCGGTAATTGTGATGATGAAACAAATAAAAGAAAAACTAATTAAAGACTATGGGGCCCTCTCAAATAAAATTGTTGTCATCCCCCATGGCGCCCCTGATCTTCCCCAAAGCCCAACCGAAGAATATAAAAAGAAAAAAAATTTGAATGGAAAAATTGTCCTTGGCAATATTAATCTTCTTTCTAAAGACAAAGGAATTGAATATGCCCTCGAGGCGGTATCCCTAATCAAAGAAAAATATCCAAATGTTTTATATCTTGTCATTGGTCAAACCCACCCCGTCGTTCTTAAAAATGAAGGAGAGAAATACCGCAATTTTCTCGAAGAGAAAATAAAAAAACTTAAAATTGAAAAAAATGTAATATTTATAAATAAATACCTTTCTTTAGACGAATTAATTGAATGGCTAAAAACAATTGACATTTACATTACCCCCTACCTTAATCCTCAACAATCAGCCTCAGGAGCCCTAGCTTACGCCATCGGTTGTGGAAAACCATGTATTTCTACTCCCTATCTTTACGCAAAAGAGGTTCTTTCCTGCGGGAGGGGCATTTTGATCCCCTTCAGAGATGCAAAATCGATTGCTAAATCTGTTTTCTTCCTCTGGGAAAATCCGGAAAAGAGAAAAGAAATCGAAAAAAAGGCATATGCCTACGGCAGATTAATGACATGGCCAAATGTTGCCTTAAAACATCTCGAACTTTTCCGACTCATCTTAACAAGTAATGAAAAATAAAGTTTCCCCGCTTTGGAAAATTAAGCAATTAACCACTAAAATTGGAATTTACCAGCATGGAAAATTAAATCTTCCCGATCCCCAAAAGGGTTATGCCTTAGAAGACCAGGCAAGAGCCTTAATTATAGCCCACGCGTTTAAAGAAAAAAACCTTGAGAAAATTTATCTAAATTATATCAAAAAAGCCCAAACACCAAATGGACTACTTTACCATTACTTTTATGAAGACAAAGGGGGCTTTTGCGATAAAGAATTATCAGGAGAAAAAAAATCATCAATTCAAGAGGCTTACGGGATAACTCTTTGGGCTCTTCTGAAGACAAAAAACTTTAGAAAAGATCCATTCAAAAAAATCGTAAACAATTTAAAAAACCATGCTCGTTCTTGGACCTCCCCACGGGCAATTGCCGCTGCCTTGCTTGGAATGGCTAGCCTCTCCTACAACGATCCTCTTGAAGAAAAATTCTTAGAAAAACTTCATCTTCTTTTTGAAAAAACTGCCCAAGAAGACTGGAAATGGTTTGAAAATTATTTAGTCTACGCTAACGCCATCATCCCTTGGGCCCTTTGGGAAGAAAATCTAAAAAAAGAACGCCCTAATTCTCTTTCAATTGCCGAAAAATCAACTATTTTTTTAATAGAAACTTGCCAAATAAAAGGAATCCCCGCCCCCATAGGAAATAAAAACTGGTTTCAAAAGGGACAAGAAAAACCATTTTATGATCAACAACCAATTGATGCTGCTTATATGGTTTGCCTTCTTGAAAAAGCATATCAAAAAACAAAAAATAAATTTTATTTAGTCTGGGCCAAAAAATGGTGGAAATGGTTTTGGGGAGAAAATATTCAAAAGAAATCTTTAATTGACAAAAATTTTGCCTGTTTTGATGCTTTAACAGAAAATGGAGTTAATTTAAACCAGGGAGCCGAATCCAATATTTGTTTTCTAATGGCTTATCTTGCTGCCAAAAGATTAAAAATTGAAAAATGAGAATTGCCATTTTATCTCCAATCCACTGGCGAACACCCCCAAGAAAATACGGCCCTTGGGAATTAATCGCCAGTTACGTTGCCGAGGGAATGGTCAAAAAAGGACATAAAGTAACACTTTATGCCACAGGAGACTCCAAAACCAAAGCCTCTCTTCGTTGGATCTGCCCAAGACCAATTTTTGAGGATCAAAATCTTGAGCCTAAAGTCTATCAATATCTTCATGCTGCTTTGGTTTTTGAGGAGGCCTCGCGATTTGATATCATTCATAATCATTATGATGCCTATCCTCTTGTTTTCTCCAAACTAACAAAAACACCGGTGGTAACCACTATCCACGGCTTTTCCTCTCCGCAAGTAGTTAAAATTTACGAAAAATACTCCAATACTTTTTACGTCTCCATTAGTTTTGCGGACCGAAAAAATGCTCCCCACTTAAACTATATTGCCAATATCTATCATGGAATTCCTCTTGAAGATTATCCTTACAACCCAAACCCAAAAAATTATTTTTGTTATATTGGCAGGATTTCGCAAGATAAAGGAATTCATCTTGCTTTAAAATTAGCCAAAAAATTAGACATTAACTTTAAAATTGCCGGATTAATTTCCGGCGAGAATCAAGAATATTTTGAAAAAGAAATAAAACCCAATCTTAATCAAAAAATTCAATTTCTAGGACTTATTACCAACAGCCAAAAGAAAACACTTTTGAAAAACGCCTTGGGATTCTTGCATCTTAATACTTATCCTGAAGGGTTTGGTTTAACCTTAATTGAATCAATGGCTTGCGGAACTCCAGTTATTGGCGGAAATTTAGGTTCAATCCCTGAGGTAATCGAAGACGGAAAAACAGGCTTTGTAGTTAAAAATTTAAATGAGGCTATTGAAGCGGTCAAAAAAATTGTTAAAATTAAAAGAGATTTTTGCCGACAAAGAGTAGAGAAACATTTTTCCCTCGAAAGAATGATCAATGACTACGAAAATGTTTATCAAAAAATTTTAGAAAAAACAAAAAAATGATAAAACTCAAAAAGATTGCCAAAAACAAATATCAATTAGAAAAAATCCCCGGTATGAAAGCCGAGGCAATAGTCTATGTTAAGGAAAAAATGCTTCCCTATCTTCAAAAAGATCTCTCTTTAGAACAATTAGCCGAAGCGGCAATGCTCCCTAAGGTTATCTCTCCGGTTGTTGGCATGCCTGATATTCATGAAGGCTTTGGTCTCCCTATTGGCGGAGTAATGGCAACTGAAGGATTGATATCAGCAGGAGCGGTTGGAATGGACATAAATTGCGGGGTAAGACTAATCAGCACTAATCTTGTTTATGAAGAAAAAAAATTTCCCCGAGAACTTTTGCGAACCATCGTCCACAAAATTGAGCGAGAAATTCCTATTGGTTTAGGAGGAGAAAGAAAAAACCTTCCTCCAAAAATTACCCTTCAAAAAGTAATTTTGGAGGGAGCAGAAGCAATAGTTAAGGCAGGTTATGGTGATAAAAAAGATCTTGAATCCATTGAAGAAAATGGCAAAATGACTGAAGCCCGCCTTGAGGCTTTGACGCTCCGGGCTTTAAAAAGAGCCGAAAAAGAAATTGGCACCCTTGGTTCCGGAAATCATTTTATTGAAATTCAAAAAATCGAAGAAGTTTACGATCAAAAAATTGCCCAGCAATGGGGACTTTTTCAAAATCAAATCTGTTTTATGGTTCACTGCGGATCAAGGGCTTTAGGACATCAAACCTGTACTGACTATACAGAAATTTTCTGGAATGCTCGCGAAAAATATAAAATAGAAGTTCCCAGAAAAGGGTTGGCGGCTCTGCCTTTAGAAACTCCTGAGGGTCAAAATTACTTTTCGGCAATGTCAGCCTCGGTTAATTTTGCCTTTGCCAATCGCCAACTTCTAATGTACGAGATTGAAAAAATACTTGCTGAATTTTTCCCAGATATTAAATTTAACCTTGTTTATGATGTTGCCCATAATATCGCCAAATGGGAAACCCATCACGGCAAAAAAATTTTGGTCCACCGAAAAGGAGCAACCAGGGCTCTTCCTGCCGGTCATCCCCAAAACCCAAAAAAATACCAAAAAACCGGCCATCCAGCGATTGTCCCGGGAAGCATGGGAACTCCTTCTTATGTTTTAGTAGGAACAGAAAAGGCAGCAGAAACTTTTTTCTCGGTAAATCATGGAGCAGGAAGACTAATGAGTCGCCAAGAAGCTTTTAGAACTATCTCCAAAGAAAAGTTTGAAAAAAGCATGGGGGCGGTAATTTATAATCTCCCTTATCAAAAAATTGCCGATGAAGCCCCTTTGGCTTATAAAAATATTGAGGATGTGGTTGAGACTTTAGTTGAAACAGGATTAACTAGAAAAATCATAAAACTTTTTCCTCTGGCGGTGATTAAAGGCGACTAGCTAGGTTAAAATAATTTTGCAATGATATTCCCAATCAAATAAATAATAACCTATTTGCAAAAAACTAAACCAAAAACATCAAGCACGAAAAAGGAGGAAAAAAATCACCAAATTTGCCAAAAGGGCAATCAAGATATATTCCAAAATTACCTTAAAATGCAAATCGCCGGAAAGAAGATGATGAATCACCCCCCAAATAATATAAAAAACTCCTAACGCCCCTATCACCAACATCTGAGACAGCCGATTAAAAGAAAAAAGAAAAAAGGATGCCACCCCTAAATTTAAAATTACCAAGAGGACTAAATAATGCAGGGTATCTTCTTTCATAGAATCTCTCCTTGAGTTGATAAAACTATAATTAAAATTACTCCTATCAAAAACAAAGTATGGGCTAAGGAACGGCCAGAAAGCCTAAAAATTTTCCGTCGAAAAACAATAAACCCATCTAAAGCAACCACAGAAACTATTATCCCCAAAATCCCTATTCCAAAGTTTTTGGTTAACAAAAATGGATTAACTAAAAGTTTTTCTTTCCCTGAAGCCTGAGAAAGAATTGGTACTTCGGCAGGTTTTTCAGAAACTAAAGGTTTTTCAGAAACTAAAGGTTTTTGGC
>Ga0185342_1000155_pt1 | contig 37979 bp, 31 predicted proteins | sample ConPoolayeEmetaG_FD_128045 | JGI IMG/M metagenome (GOLD analysis project Ga0185342, IMG submission 128045) | Hot spring microbial mat communities from California, USA to study Microbial Dark Matter (Phase II) - Cone Pool mat layer E metaG... ... | reverse complement strand
TTCATTTCTTCTTAGAAAGTTAAAACCGTTTTGCTTTCCTCAGCCATCTGCCACATGGTAGCTCCACCGACAATCTGAGCTTCAGGGATAAGGTCTTCTATCTTCAGGTCGTGGAGTTCAAGGGAGGCGGAACAAGCGGTCATCTTGACCCCAGCTTCTATGGCTTCTCGCATAAACTGACCGGCTGATTTGCCCCCTTCTTTTGGATAAACAGTCTCAGCCAGACCTTTTTTGAGCAGCAGCGTTCCGTCAATGGTAAAAAACATGGTCACTTCATAATCCATGGCCGTGGCCAGGGTGGCAAAGAAGAAGGGTGTAGCACAGCGCCGCGGGGTGTCGGGACCGCTGGTCATGATGATTAAAATTTTGTCTTCAGCCATTTTTGTATCCTTTTCAGTTAGAAGGTCAGGGTGATGGCGTTCTGGCTGGCAAACTCTAAGAAAGTGGCGGCCCCGCCGATTTCAATACCATCAATCAGGTCTTCTTTTTTGATGCCCATAACGTCCATGGTCATCTGGCAGGCAATGAGACGGACACCCATTTCCTTAGCTGTTTCCAGCAGCTCGCTCAGTTTTGGAACCCTGGCTTTTTTCATCCAGGAGTTCATCATCATGGTGGCAGCGGGGGTCATACCTGGGAGCATAGCCAGGATGTTCGGCATTTTGACCGGCATGGCTGGATTAGCGACCGGTGATACCTTTAACTTATCAATTTTCCCTTTTTTCAGAATCTCAAGGCCGTAGAAAGTGAAAAAAATGGCAGCTTCCATGTCCATGGCTGCCGCGGCTGTGGCCAGAATAAACGGCGGGTAAGCCAGGTCCAGTGAGCCGTGCAGGGCAATTATGGCCAATCTTTTGGCTGTTGGTTCAGGCATTTTTGTCCTCCTTGCGATTAAAATTATTTGGTCTTACGAATGTAGAAAATGAATTTCTCGCCTTCCTGCTCGTATTTCAGCAATTCGTGGCCCGTCTTGCTTGCCCAGGCCTGAACGTCGCTGACTGAACCGGGGTCGGTGGCTATCATTTTCAACACCTGGCCGACCTGCATCCCATCAATGGCTTTCTTGGTCTTGATGATGGGCAGGGGACAGGCCAAGCCACTGTTGTCCAGGGTGACATTTGGAGAGATATCAGACATTCATAACCTCCTGTTTTTGGTTTGTTTATAAGATAAAAAGAGTAGTTGGTCTTTTTTGAAAACGAGGGAAGAGCTATGGCTAATGGTTTAGAATGGAAATTCAGGAAGGCTAGGTCATATAGCTTTTTAGCTAGATTAAAAGGGCAAAGCCAGGAGTTCAGAGAGGAGACCTGTCGGTTAGTATTATTGTCTTTACCTGGTCTGGCCATAGCTTTATTATCCTATAATACTTATAAGAATACAAGGATTAATTTAATTCCACAAATTTGGCGCTTCAGCTCAGATGATGGGGAGAGAATAAAAACGACAGAAGGCCAGAAAGAGTTAAATCTGTAAATTTGGTCCAGAAAGCAAGAAGAGCAGATAATGGTAACTTTCGGTTAAAGCCGAAAAGAAGAAATTTAGAAAAAAGAAGACCCTCCCTCGTAATAAACTCTTCTGTAAGCATTGCCTTTAAAAATTAATTAATCCCTGGTGAAATAAATGTCAAGAATTATCACCTTCCGAGGAAGTACCTGGAGGGTAAGGATGGGAAGAAAGAAATTGGGTGACATATCGCTCAACCAAATGTTGTAATTGGTAAAGAGCCAGGATTTTTCTTAATATATTATCATCTGGTGAATGTGTGCGGATTTTAATTTTTTGATAGTTTTGCCAGTGCTAACAGATTGGATACAGGGGTATATATAATATTTTATGTCAATAAGTTAGCTGGAGGAAGAGCAGAGAAATGAAAAATCGGTCAGGAAAGATTTCCCGGGTTATGTTAATTGTTTTGGGGATGACGTTGGCGGCAGCCGGTTTCTTTAATCAGGAACAGGCTGCAAACGAACAGCTCTTAAATCGGGCGAGAGAGCTGGTGAAAAATCTCAGTGAGGGGAATTATGAAGAAGCCATCCGAAATTTTGATCAGACCATAAAGAAGCAGGCTACTCCTGCTCTCTTGAAAACATCTGGGAAGGAGTTCTGGCTCAGCTGGGAGAGTTTAAGGGAATAAAGGGATTCAGGTTTGAGTCCCAGAGACCTTATGGTATTGTTTACCTGGTCTGTAATTTTGCCAGACAAACGATTGATCTTAGAATTGTTTTCAATCAGCGGGCTGAGATAACTGGTTTTACTTTTGTCCCTCATCTTGAAGTTAAGGAAAGCCCGGCACCTTCCTATGCCCGGCCCGATCTTTTCAAAGAAACGGAGGTCCAGATAAAAACTGGAGAGTGGGTTTTACCAGGGACTTTAACCATGCCAGTGGGCCAGGGGCTTTTTCCGGCGGTAGTGCTGGTTCACGGTTCCGGGCCTCAGGACCGCGATGAGACAATTGGTCCGAATAAGCCTTTTAGAGATCTGGCCTGGGGGCTGGCTACTTATGGAATTGCTGTCCTGCGGTATGAAAAGCGCACCAGAGTTTATGGACAGAAACTACAGCAGGATAAGAAACTTTTAACTTCCTTCACAGTCTATGAAGAAACGGTAGACGATGCGGTCTCAGCGGTCGCCTTGCTAAGTCAAACTCCAGGTATTAGGCCGGATCGGATTTTTGTTCTTGGGCACAGTCAGGGTGGGATGACGATACCGAGGGTGGCGCAAAAAGATAAACAGGCTGCCGGATTTATCATCATGGCCGGCCTGACCAGACCACTGGAAGATGCCATTCTGAAGCAGAACAGATATTTGCTGTCAATTTCGGGATTGTCGGGCGAAATGAATATCTTTACCGGGCTGGCAATGTTTCGGAAGAAGTGGTTAAGGATATTGCCGGCTGGATAAAATCCCTGTTTTGAAGGATTATGGCTGAAAAGCAGGAAAAACCCTGGCTTTATGGTGATGTTGTTAGCTGGAGAAATCGCCTCGCCAGCCCAGAAAAAAAATTTGATATTTTTCTGGATTTTTAGATAATATTACAAAACTCATTTAAGGAGGCATGAAATGAGGAGAATGATGTCTCTTGTAGTGATGCTGGCCATCCTGGCCTTGAATGCCATGGCCGGGGGTATCCTCACTAACCAGAATCAGAGTGCTGGTTACATCCGGCTGCTGGCCAGGAATGCTTCCCTGGATGCTGATGCAGTCTATTTCAATCCAGCAGGGCTGGTAAAACTGGCTGATGGATGGCATCTGGCTCTGCACAACCAGGTAATCTCTCAGGATAAAACAATAGTCAATAGCTTTCCTTTGCTGAGAGACCCCAATTATCCTGGAGAAGTTCGGGTCCCGATTTTTCCCGATTTCTATGCAGTTTATAAGAAGAACAAACTGGCAGTCTCTTTTGGCTTCGGGCCAAATGCCGGAGGTGGTTCGGCTGAATTTGTCAGAGGGTTACCTTCCTTTGAGATTCCATTTTCTACTCTCCCAGTTCTTCTGACCAATATGGGGGTGCCGACAACTTCCTATACTATAGACCTTGCTTTCAAGGGGAAATCGGTCTTTCTGGGTTATCAGCTCAATTTTTCCTATGCTTTGAGCGAGGCAGTTGCTCTGGGTGTGGGTGCCAGGATGATTCAGGCTACCAATACCTATCAGGGTCACATCAAAGATGTAAGGATTAATCCTGGTGGCAACTGGGTCTCGGCCTATACTTTCTTCATGTCGATAGGTCAGCCCGGCTACGCCGCGATGGTAGCTGATAAAGAGGTAGATGCCAAGCAGACTGGCTCCGGGTTCACTCCCATACTCAGCCTGAGCCTGACTCCCACCGAAGCTCTGGTCTTTACCCTGAAGTATGAATTCAACACCAAGCTGGAGCTGACCAACAAAACCACCGTGGATGATGTCGGGTTGTTCCCTGATGGTTATAAATTCCGCAATGATATTCCGGCCATCCTTTCCGCCGGTCTCAGGTATGCTATCATCCCCAAATTAAGAGCTCACGCTTCCTACAATTACTATTTTGACAAGAAAGCCAACTGGGAAGGTTCTGAGCAGTTAGTTGAAAAGAATACCTATGAACTGGCTTTTGGTCTGGAATATGACTTGAACCAGCGTATGACCGTCAGTGCCGGTTACCTCCGGACCCAGTTCGGCTTAAGCCCGCAGTATCAGGATGATATCAATCATGAGCTAACTGCTGATTCGGTCGGTGGGGGTTTTAAGATTAACTTGAATGAAAAATTGAGTCTGGATATTGGGACCCTGTATGTTTTCTACAAGAATTATCAGAAGACAGAGACTTACGGTAGCTTTCCCCCTTACAATGTAACTTATAAGAGAAAAACCCTGGATTTTGCCTTCGGGCTCAATTACCGTTTCTGAGAAGATAAGTTTTTTACCTCATAGCTCAATAACAGAGTATCTGCCCCTGTTCAAGCCTAAAGACGGTTGAACAGGGGCAGGCTTTTTCTGTTATTAAGATATCTGCACTTTATTTGGTCTTTTTAACTAGCAATCTGAAGAATCTAAGCTGATAATCAACCGGTGATTGTAAGACCGACCTGTTCTTCCCGGGCCTCACCTGGACCTAAATATTCTTCATGAAGGAGATGAAGAGCCCGACCTGCTTCTTGTTTTTTGACCACCAGATAGAGAGCTACCTCTGAACCGCCGCTTGAGAAAAGCTCCAGGTTTATTCCTTTTCTGGCCAGGATGGACAGCAGGTGGCTGGCCACTCCCGGGGTTTCTCTGAGACCTTCACCAACACAGGCTATTAAGGCCAAGTTTTTTTCCAGAGTGATTTTTCTGAAGGCTGGTTCTTTCAATTCAACCAGCCTGTTTCTGGCCAGTTCTGCTGCTGCCGGGCTCATCAGCAGATTAATGCAGGTTTGAGAAGTCAACACGGTCAGGATGTTCAGGTCTTTCTCAGCTAATCTGGAGCCAATTTTCCCAATCAGGCCAGGCTTAAAACCCACCCCGGGTCCCTCCACCTTCACCAGAGCTATGTTTTGATTGACCGAAAGACTTTTAATGATACGGGCGGTGCTTTCAGCAGAGTTGATTATGACCGTCCCCGAAGATTCTGGTCGGTTAAAATCTCTGATTTCCAAGATGGTTTCAAGGTCTTCCAGCGGTTCCCAGATTTTGGGGTGGAGTATTCGGGCTCCAAAGTAACAAAGCTCGGCAGCTTCTTTCCGGCTCAGTCTGTTTACCGGTCTGGCTTCCGGGACGAAATCAGGATCGGCTGTTAGAAACCCTGGGACATCCTTGTAAGTCGTCAGGACTGTGGCCTGGAAACCACGGGCAATGACTGCAGCACTGTAATCAGAACCATTTCGGCCAAAAAGGGCAAGTTTTCCTTCTTCGGTAATTCCAAAGAATCCGGTGAAAACGGGAATGTAATCACCCTGGTTTATCTCCTCGGCTGTCTTTCTGAATAGAAAGTCGAATTTTTCCAGAACAACTTCTGCTTCTTCTGAGGGTTGATTGGCAACGAGACCCACCCGGTCTGTCTCGAACACCCGGCACTTGAAACCGGCTTCCTCCAGCACCGCGGCCAGCAAGAAGGCAGAGAGACGCTCTCCCGCACTCAGGACCCTGGCTTTCAAGGATGGGGTGGATTCACCGGTTAGAGAGAGACCTTTAAGTGTTCTTTCCAGCTGCTTGAGGATTTCCTGGCTTTTTGCCTGGTACTGACCAAAGTGGCTTAAAGATAGTAATTCAGAAGCTAACAGTAAATGACGGTTTTTTATCTGAGCCATGATTCCCTGATAATTCCGGTCCTGGCTCAAGCTCAGATGGTAGGCATCAATCAGAAGGTCAGTTATTCCACTGACTGCTGAAACTACCAGAGCTACCCGTTCTTTTTCCTGCTTTAGGATTGAAACGATATTTCTTAAAGAGCTGGGTTCTCTTAGACAGCTTCCGCCAAATTTAATTATTTTCTTAATTGGTTTGAGGTTTTTTTTAGGCTTCTGGTTTGACATATTTTCCTCCTTTTAATTTAAGTCAGGTAGCCAAGGGCCAGTGCCAGTTCAGCCGCCAGAAGGCAATTGCCTGCGGCCCCTCGTATCAGGTTGTTGGTAAGGAGAAAAAAGCGGACCGTGCTGTTTAGCTGGCGGACCCGTCCCAGGCTCACGGCCATGCCCCGGGCTCTTTGAGGATGACCTGCCCAGAGGTCGCTCGCAGGCTGAGGACGGTCAGGTTCGAACCGCAGGATTAAGGCCGGTTGTGGAGCGGACGGCAGCCTTAACCTGACCAAACCCTGCTGCTGACCTAAAGCTTCAAGTACTTCATTGAGAGAGGGCTCTCGCTGAAAGTCAATTTCAACATCAAGCAGGTGACCCTGCAAAATCGGAACTCTAACACAGGCTGGATGTACTTCAAAACTTTGTGGAATAATGGAGGACTGGTGAAGAAAGCCCAAAATTTTGGGGGTTTCTCTGATGATTTTTTCTTCTTCCTGTTCAATAAAGGGAATGAGATTTCCGCTTATGTCCAGGGCCGGCAGGCCTTTTCTTCCTGCTCCAGAGATTGACTGGAAAGTGGTTACCCTGACTCTTTTGAGGCCAAACTCCATTAAGGGCTTCAGAGCCAGGGAAAGTCCGGCCACACAGCAGTTGCTGCCAGCGGCTATGAACCCCCCGTATTTTTTCTTCTGAATCAGCAAAAGCGGCAGGTGACTGAAACTGACTTCCGGAATAAGAATGGGAACATCCCGGTCCATGCGATGGGCTGAAGCGTTGGTAAAAATAAAAAAACCTGCCTGCCTCAGCTCGGTTTCGATGGTGCTGGCTTCTCCTGCTGGCAGAGCACAGAAAATTATCCGGGCTCCTGATTCCTTGATGGTGTTTAAACTGGTCTTTCTGATAGGCATATTTTTAATAGTTTGAGGCACCTCGATTGCAGTGAGACCGCTTATCTTATGAATTAAATCCAGGTCCCCGATTTTTTTCCCTTCATTTTCGGAAGTGGCAGTAGCCAGGACCAGTTCAAAAAAGGGATGGTCGCTGAGTAGCTGAATAAAAACCTGCCCTACCAGACCAGAAGCCCCGAGCACAGCGACCGGAATTTTCTGGCCTTTCCGAAATTTTCTTGAAAATAACTGGCCGGGGAAAGAGAAGCCTTCTTCCAGGTCAGGCTTTTCTTTTAAAAAGTTTTTTGAGCTGGCCGGGAATTCTGACCGGTTTGCCTGGAGTTCGTTTACAAAACACTCCTGCAGAGAAAGTTTATTTCTGGCCGGCTTTTTCTGGCTTTTTCCTGACATGAATTACCTCCTTAAGGCATAGAAGTAATAGACCCGTTTTCCGGGTTAAGAGGCGGGATTCCCGAATACCTGCCTTCACTCAGGAAGGCAAGCATTCGGGCTTCACATTATCATGCAGGGGAGATGGAGGGGAGTATAAAGGAGGGCTGAAGAATCAATGCCTGGCAAATGCCCGTTCACTTCATTTCTCTCCACTTTTTTCATCTTATTCAGAAAACTGCTAAAACTATTAGCAGAGAAAAAAAGCTCTGTCAAGAGGCTAACCTTCTGAGCAAATAGGGCAGGTCAGGTTAAAGCTTTTGAAGATAAAGTTTTAATGGCTAATTTTTTCTCCGCCGGTAATATTTAGCCAGAAAGGCTGATTTAGGAGTCAGGTCACAGAGAATAAGGCTGATATTCTCTGAAATAAAGGACCGTTTGCTAAACTGGGAACCAAGCCAAACCAGGTTGCGTTTTTTCTATTTTTTCTCCAGCGCAGACAGCAATTTACGAATTTCTGGCTGATCCGGGTTCAAACGGAGGGAAGCCTCCAGTACCTGTCTGGCTCTTTCTTTCTGATTTGTTTTAAGATAGACCTGACCTAGGGCGTTAAGGGCTCTAATGTCGGAGTCGTAAATGGTAATAGTCTTGAGAAGTTCGTCAAGAGCCTGATTGTAATCTTCTTTTCCCAGGAAAGCCAGTCCCCGGAAAAGGTGATAATCAAAAGCCTGGCTGTCTTCAGCTTTTAATTGCTCGGCCATTTCCAGGGTTTTATCAAACTGCCCGGTCTTGATTAAAAACTGACAGTAATCCTTGAGCCCTTCGCGATAGTTTGGATTGTGTTTGAAGGCTTGCTCGTAGTAGAAGCTGGCCTTTTCGTTCTGATTGAGTTTGTCATACTGACTGGCCAGCATGTAGTAGTAGGCAAAAAGATTGCTGAGAGCGAAACTCTTAGCCTGAATAATGGGGTGACCAATTATCTTTTCGGGGGAGATAATAAAGGTTCCCTTTTTCTGGTCAAGCTGATTGCCCGCTCCATCCTGGAGAGTCAGATTAACTTCGTAGTAATCAGGCATCATATCCCTTAAGGATATTTCTCTTGAGTAGTTGGTTATCCTGGAGAATTCTTTTTCTCTGAGGTTTACCTCCAGTTCTTTAACTGACTGGTTGTTGGGAGCCAGGCCTTTAATCTGAATAAGGGCTTTTCCATTCTGTCTTAGATTTTCACTGAGATTTACCACGTTAAAGCTTATTATCAGAGGCTCGTTAGCCCCCAGGGTGTTCCGGGGGTCAACCAGGAATTTGGTGTTGTTAATCTTAAAGGGCAGGTGCTGATTCTGGGGGAATTGTTCAATCCGGTAGCCTATCAGGGGACCGGCCAGGTGGGGTTTACCAGCCGGTTCGCTTATCAACACCTGTTTTTCCAGAGTGGTAAACTCTTTGGAAACGGGATTTCTGAGGAGAACAGTCAGCTGGTACTGGCCTTCGGCTGCCGGGAAAGTATCTTCCAGAGCCAGTCCATTACCCCGGATTCTTTCCAGTTCGCTTTCTTGAAAATAAAAGGACATATTGCGGTTATACTGAAAAACGATCTGGTCCTGTTTTCTGAGGCTAACATCCATCAGCCAGGGAATGTAATACTGGTTTCTTGGTTCGTAATAATCCACCGAAAGCCTTTTGGGAGCTAATGAGAAGTGGATAAAATTCAGGCCGGTTATCGGGTCTGGAATTACCTCTACCAGACCTTCAGAGTCAACATAGTTAGTTAGATATTCGGTAGAGACCATACCCTTGTAGTTGAGAAAATGGGTGGCATATGATGGATTGATATCCTTTTTGGGAGAGTTCAGGATTTCAGCCAGTAAAATGTTGTAACGGGGCGAAGGAGAATAATCGTGGTGAAATTCACCGGGAATCAGAGAAATGGCCGTGTTGGCCAGAGTCGGCGCAATTTCCTGAATCTTTTCGTAGAGTTCTTCATAAGTCAGGCCGTCCAGCCCTCTTTTGTCCTGAAGGAGGCTGGCCGGTCCGTCAGCAGCCGGGTCGTAAAGTTTATATTCTGTGCTTCCGTGCCGCTGAAAAAACAGGAAAGTAAAAACAGGTGGCAAACCTTTGTTGGGGTCGCCATGATAGGTCCAGGCCTGGCAGGGAACTATACCCAGAACCCCTTCAAATCTTTCAATGCTCTCTGGCGGGCCCAGAATCATATAGATCCGCCCCATATCTGTCTGCCAGCCTTCTCTGGTTGAACCCCGCCTGAAGTATTTATTAACGTAGTTAAACCGTTTGATTATTTCTTCTTTGTATTCATTTTCGGGAGTCCCGGGAGTTGGGTCTCTCATATTCCAGAAGGTTTCTATAAAAAGGTCTCTTTCCCGGTCGTTGTTCAACTTCAGGAAAACTTCTCGCTCCTGTGGCAATATTATGTAATGAACCAGTTTAAGCCATTCCTGATATTTTTGGTTCAAATTCTTGATTATTTTGTCCTGGCTTTGGGCCGGAGCAGGTAGTTGCAGCAACAAAATAATAATCAAAAAGACGATAAAACTGACCCTGATCATTCTTACTTTTTTCATATTTTCGCACCCATAAAAGCTTTATCCAATCTACTCAACAGGCAAATCAATCCTAACCCATGGCTCATAAGGTGTCAAGAAAACTTATGCCTTCAAGAATCTCTCTTCTCCTGTCAGTAACTAAAACTCAAAATTCTACAAACCAGTTGCCCTGTTTATTCAAAGAGCCATTCTGGCTTTCATAAATATATAATTAAGGCGGTGGAGAGCTTCTGTCAATCAGGAATGAGGTTTAAGCCTGAGGCTGAATGAGCCTAAAGCTTAAAGAAAGGGTATCTGACGTCAGCTAATGCTTTTGCCTGTAATGGAATTGGGTATCTTAAAGAGCTTGAAGCTTTTAAGTGTTGGGGCATCGCGGGCTTGTTTAATCACCAGTCGGATTTTCTCGGAGGTAAACGGCTCAAAAGTTATAATCCTTTTATAGCCAACAGTAGTGCCCGCTGCTATTTCTACCCAGTCCTGGTCTCTATAGGCCTCAAGGGCAAACTCTTCGATTCTTTGCCCCTGGCGGATGTCTTCCTGAAGTTCAACGCAGTCAAAAGTGACTCCAGTCTTCAATAAAAATTCTATGGTTGCCCTGGTCCTGCCCGGCGCTGCTCTCCAGCCGGAATCCCGATTTCGGTCTAAAAGCAATCTGGCCGGATAATCAGGATGATGGTGATTTGAGGTTACCCCGGCTATTTGGAGGCGACCTTTCTTAAAGGTCTGGTCCAGTAATTTCTTAAAACCAAGCATGGACCTGACATCATTTTCGGCTATGAGTCCCCTACGGTCGGGTGGAACATTAAGCAGAAGTACAGAATTCCGTCCAACTGATTTGAGATAAATCTCAAAAAGCTCAAATGGGCTTTTGACCTGGTTGTCCTGGTTTGGGTGGTAGAACCAGCCCGGTCGGATGGAAACATCAACTTCAGCCGGATACCAGAAAAGGGCTCGGGCCCTGGTTATTTTTTCCCGGCTGCCCAGGTCTGAAGCCATCAGGTCTTCGGGCTTAAAAACTCGCTCCAAGGTATATTGGCCGGAGCGGAGAAGGCGGAGTGAATCCTCAGGAAGATCCAGCGGCAGGACGCTCCATTCACTCTCTCTGGCCAGACCTCTTTCATTCCCCACCCAGCGAACATCCGGACCCATAATGGCAATGACGGCTTGTGGCTGCATTTTTCGTATTAGCTCGTAATATGAATTCCAGTCATAGACCATCTTTCTCCCGTCAGGACCTTCTCCGCAGTATCCGTCAAACCAGACTTCTGCTATCGGTCCATAATTGCTCAGAAGTTCTTTAAGCTGGGTAAGAAAATAGGTATTGTATTGAGGGGTACCGTAGCTTTTTTCATGACGGCCCCAGGGTGAAAGGTAGAGGCCAAAATCCAGGCCTTCTTCCCGGCAGGCCATGGCCACATCTCGCACTACATCTCCCCGGCCTTCTTTCCAGCGACTTTTTTTTTTAACTGAGTAGTCGGTGGTTTTTGTTGGCCAGAGACAAAAACCATCGTGATGTCTGGCTGTCAGGACAACCATCTTAAAGCCAGCTTCTTTCAGGACCCTGGTCCACTGTCTCGGATTAAAATGCGTTGGGTTAAAGAGAGAGGGGTCTTCAGTTCCCTCGCCGTGTTCTTTATCGGTAAAAGTATTCAGACCAAAATGAATAAAGGCAGAGAGCTCTTTACTCTGCCAGTCCAGCTGGCGTTGGGTCGGAACGATCCGGGCTGCTTTCCAGGCAATAATTTCCGGTGAATCATCAGGGTCAATAAACTGGAGGTGACCGAAGCCTTTATCATCTAATTTTTCTGGCAATTTAAGTGGGCTGGAGGCAGAAGAGTTTTTTTGAAGAAGAAAAAGAACCAGAAGCCCCAGAATAAGAGCAGAAGCCATAATACTGACTTTCAGCTGGGACGAGGCCGATTTTTTGGTTAGCGAATTGTCTGATTCGCTGGACCCAGGGCCTTCAAATGAAAATAGAAAAACCGATTGTTTTCTCTGGCTTTGGGCGACCTTGCCGATTTGAGTTCTGTTATCCATTTCTGGCTGGAGATTTTATAATTATTGGCTTTGATTCTGCCCTTATAATTAAATCACTAATTATATTCTTTACTCACCAAAAAATTATATAGAGGGTAATAGTCAACAGGATGATAGCGGCGCTGAGGTACTTCAAGGCCGGGCTGGAACGCAGGTCGAAGTTTTCCTGCACAGGCAGCGTTTTCGGCTCTTTAAGCGGTTTGAGCAGAGTTATAATTGCCATAACCAGGATAAGGACCAGAAAATTTATGGCAATTCGGTTAAGGAAAGCAATGTGGCCAAACTGCCATTTCAGAAATCCATAAACCGGCACTGTTAGAATCAGAGCCGAAACACCCGCTGCTGGCGGTGTTTTTTTTATGAAAAGACCGAAGACAAAAGCGGCCAAAACTCCCGGTGAGACAAAGCCCTGGAATTCCTGAATATAGTTAAAAATACCCTTAAACCTCGGGTCTCCGAGTTTCGGAGCCAGCAGACAGACAGCCAGCACAAAGACAATGGTGGCTACTCGTCCTATCTTTATCAAGGATTCCTGGCTGGCGTCTTTTTTTAGGTGACGTTTGTAAAGGTCCATAGTCAGAATGGTGGAAACTGAATTCAACAGCGAGCCCAGGGTACTGATCACAGCTCCAGCGATGGCAGCCAGAATAAAACCCCTCATCCCCGGTCCTACCAGGTTTCTGATGAGCAGCGGATAGGCTTGATCAGTGGTATGACCTGGAGCCAGAAGCTGGTCTTTGTAAAGCTGGTAGGAGATGATTCCTGGTATCACTATTATGAACGGGATAAGAAGTTTGAGAAAAGCGGCAAACATGATCCCCAGCTGACCCTGTTTTAAGCTCTTGGCGGCCAGGGTTCTCTGGGTTATGAACTGGTTAAGACCCCAGTAATAAAAATTGGGAATCCAGAGCCCAACGACCAGGGTAGTCCAGGGTATGACCGGATGGTCTGCCGGCATAATCATGTGGAGCTTATCCTGGTTGGCGGCAAAAAAGGCTCCTACGCCACCCACAGCTTTGAAACCGAGGACCATAGTCACCAGACCGCCGATAATCAGAGCTGATCCCTGAAAGAGGTCCGCCCAGGCTACTGCTTTAAGACCGCCCCAGGTAGTGTAAACGGCTGCAATTATTCCAATCAGCCAGACAGCTTTGACCAGGTCAAAATCGAAAATGGTGTGAAGAGCCAGTGCCCCGGTATAAACCACAGCTGCTATACTAACCAGCGTGTAGATGAGAATCATGTAGAAAGCCATAAGACCACGGGCGGCCGAATTATAGCGATATTCAAGAAACTCAGGTATGGTATAAATGCCGCTGCGCAGAAACTTTGGCAAAAAGAAAAGGGCTACGAAGACCAGTGTTATAGCGGCCATCCACTCGTAACTGGCTACAGCCAGACCGGCAATACCTGCGGCCTGTCCGGACATACCGACGAAGTGCTCGGTTGAAATGTTGGCGGCTATCAAGGAGAAACCAATTAAGGGCCAGACCAGACCTCTTCCAGCCAGGAAAAAATCGGTTCCGGTCCTTTCTTTACGGCTTTTGTACATGCTGACCGAGACCACCACCACAAAAAAGACTATGAAAACTGAAAGGTCCAGCCAGTGAAGCTGCATGACCGACTCCTTTTTATCAGATAATAATTAGCTTAAACATACAAGCCATATTATATGCAAATTAACTTTGAGGGAAAAAGAAAAAAAGTTAATAGGCTGGGCCTTCAAAAGTCCCGGTTGGAGTAAATAAAATATTGACTTTTAAGTCATTATTCTGGTAAAAAGCAAAAGCTGGGTAAAGAAGTTTTTACTAAGGAGTTTAACAAAAAGGGGATCATTTATGAGGCTAAAATTTAAAAGCAACCTTTTTATCTTTTTTTGGGTGATTTTTTTCTTTAGTCTGAGCGGACTATCAGGTCTGGAACCACCAACCAGAGAGCAGATCCAAAAGTACAAACAGGATGGTACTTATGCAGCTAGAGTAGCTGCGGCCAAAGCTATTGGCAACCATCTGATGGACCCTGAGGTGGTGGCTCACCTTAATTACAAAGTGAGAAGACTGGCTCTTGAAGCTCAGGGGTTGAGTGAAAGTGAAATCAACAAAATTTTGGCTCCACCCCCGAGCCGCCGGGGGATGCCGACCACGGGGGTGGTCAAAGTCCTGGCTATCTTGGTTGCCTTCAGTAATTATCCTCCAATAACCAGTGCCAGTTTTGTGGAGGAAAAACTTTTTGGCCCGGCCAATGTTTATGACCCGACCTATCCCTACGAAAGCCAGCGAGCCTACTACCTCCGGGCTTCCTACAATCAGCTTGATATTCAGGGCAATGTTCTCGGTTGGTACACAACCTCATACCCACGGTCTCAAGTTTCTGAGACCACTGCAGGCCGGGAAAACCTGATTAAAGAAGTCTTGAATTATTATGACCAGCAAGGACATGATTTTACTCAGTATGATAACGACAATGATGGGACAATAGATTACTTTTTGGTTTTCTGGACGGGCCCGCATGGAGAATGGGCCTCTTTCTGGTGGGGTTATCAGACCAGCTTCAGCGACTCTACTTACAGACTGGACGGAAAAAGACTGCGGAAATACTCCTGGCAGTGGGAGCTCTATAACTATCCTTCGGGACAGTTTTCTCCAAGAACTGCCATTCATGAAACTGGTCATGCCCTTGGTCTTCCCGATTATTATGATTATGATGATTCAATAGGACCAAAAGGTGGGGTGGGCGGTTTTGATATGATGGATAGCTCCAACTATGACCATAACTGCTTTTCTAAATTTGTGCTGGACTGGATAAATCCGGCTGTTTTCAGTGCCGGGAATCAGGTCTATAACCTTAGAGCTTCTGGGGCTTACCCTGAAGCCGTGATTTTCTTTCCTGGAGCCAGCTCTGGAGATATTTTCAATGAGTATTTTATGGTGCAGAACAGGTATGCCACTATGAATGATGACCGTCTGGTTTCCATAAACAGCGGAAATGTGGGGCTGGCTGTCTGGCACGTCAATGCCCGATTAAATACCTCAGGGACCAATTTTATGTATGATAATTCATACACCAGTCTGAAATTGTTGAGGCTGGTTCAGGCCGATGGTCTGGATGAGATTGAGCTGGGTGTCCGGGGTTTTGATAGTGGAGATTTTTTCCGACCAGGCAAAGAACTTGGTCCCTCCACCTATCCCAACACCTCCCGCTATGACGGCACTCCGACTGGAATGGGGATGACAAACATCCAGGGTTCAGGCTCTCAGATTAGCTTTCGTTTGTTCTCCGGAGCCAATCCTGACATTCGGTTATCCACTACTGCTTTGAATTTCGGGCAGGTCAATGTCTGCACTTATAAAGACCTTTCGCTTACAATTTATAACGATGGTGATGCTCCTTTAATCATCAGCAGCCTCAATAGGCAATCGGGAGCCAGTGATTTTATTTATGCCGGACCAGCTGTGCCCTTTTCGGTGGCTGCTGGTAGCAGCCGGAACGTAACCTTCAAGTTTTCTGTTTATAACACCGGTCTGTTGAATGCTGTCTTCATTTTAAGCTCAAACGACCCGGAAACCCCTCAGATTTCGATTAATTTAAGTGGCACTGGTTTTGTGCCGGAAATAGCCATCAACCTCCAGGTCCAGAGAAAAGTGGAAAGAGCCTGGATATTGAGGCGGGGTTTTGCCGTCATTTCGGTTCAGGTCAGCAAATCAGCTCCTTTTGAGGTAGAAAGCTACCGTTTGACCAGAAGAATCAGCGGTAGCAGCGGCAATCCTCAGATTGTTAAGATTTTCAGGGAATCTGATTTTCAATCTGGCCGGCTTGAATATGTTGATAAATACTTAGAGATTGACAGAAGCTATGTGTATACCCTGGAGGCTTTAGATTGTTACGGGCGGGTTATTACCCTTACCACTCAAGAAAAATCAGGGACTGAACCAGGGAGAGTGCCGACCATCAAACCGATTTACAAGAGAGGTTAGGATGAAAAACAAAATTATAAACAGGGCAAAGATTTTTTTGATCCTTTTTTCGCTCTTTTTGGTTTTAACTTCAAATTTACGGGCTGATACTTTGATGCTCACCGTTAGCGGTGGTTATTTGTTTCCGGCTGATGCCGGCTATAGAGAAGTTTATGGCCGCAGGGTGATAGTTCCTGAGTTTAAAGTGGGACTCCGCGTGCTCAGCAACTTCTATTTCTACGGCAACTTCTTCTCTTTTTCTAAAAATGGTCTAACCCCGGAACTGCAAGAGCCGGCCAGATCCAAGCAACAGTTTTTCGGAGGGGGGCTAGCTTATTCTCCCTATCTGAATAAATATTTTAAAGCTTATCTGGGGGCTGGAGTGGTGGCTGTGACTTACAGCGAAGAAGCCATGGGAATTACGGTCAGCGGTAATAAGGTAGGCTTTTCAGTAGAGGGCGGCTTATATCTGAAAGAAAAATTTTTGTTGATGGGAATTAACGCTGCTTATTGTGCAGCCAGCTCCAGTTATGAAGAGGTGAATTTTAAGATCGGGGGAGGCAGAGCCTCGGTCCTTCTGGGCTTTATTTTTTAATAATCACTAGCCCCTGATAAAGTTGAAGAAAGGCGGAGAGATTGAAAGAGGCCCTGGCCCACAGCTTAAAGCAGCAAAATAGGCGTGAAAAAACCGATGGTTAGCTGCTGCTAACTGAGAACAAAAGCAACTTTGAGAGCTCCGTCAAGGCGGTTGGCGGCGGTGTTAAAAGCAGCCTGAGCCTCTTCAAGCTTGAAACGGTGAGTTAACAGCCAGCTGACTTCTATCTCTTTTTGACCGATCAACTGCAGCGCCTTTTCCAGACATTGATTCTGCCGGCGGACATTTATGATGGAGATTTCTTTACGCCGCAGCCGGCTAATCCGGTAAGATACTCTCTCAGGAAGGGGAATTCCAATCTGGATTATCTTGCCCCCGGGTTTTACCAATTCTACTGCCTGGTCTATTGCTTCCTGGTCTCCGCTGACTTCAAACACGGCTTCGAGGCCCAGGGGTTGACGTTGACTGATTTCACTGACCACATCCTCCTGTTCTACCGAGGCGGACCAGTTAGCTCCAGCTTTTAAAGCCGCTTTCGCTCTTGCTTCGGAACGGTCAGTGGCAAAAATAGAAGTAAAGCCGTACTTTTTAAGTAGAAGAATCAAGGACAGACCGATTGGACCACTGCCCAGAACTCCAACCCGAGCTGTGTTTTCAAGGCCGGCCAGGTTGAAGGCGTGAAGGGCTATGGATAAAGGCTCGGCCAGCATTCCTTCTTCCAGGGTGAGTGATTCCGGAAGCTTTAATAAATTTCTGGCCGGCATTACAAAATATTCGGCAAAGCAGCCATCCAGTTCTCCGGGATGGCCGAGAAACCTGATTTTGCGACAGGTATTGAACCTTCCAGCCAGGCACTGATCACAGACGAGGCAGTAAATTGAGGGTTCAACCGCTACCAGATCACCACTTTTCAGATGTTGAGCTTCAGAGCCAACCTCAACAACTTCGGCGGCTACCTCATGGCCGACAATAACTGGATACGGTACTTTTTCTCCGCCCACTGAATCAGAGATGAAGTAATGGAGGTCACTTCCGCAAATACCAGCTACTCTGGTTTTCAGAATAGCGGAACTCTTATCAGGAAGATGAGGTTCAGGTTTTTCCACAATCTGGACATCTCTGGGACCCTTTAAGACTGCTACTTTCATTTTTCTTTATTCTCCATTCTGCTCTCGTGGCCTAATTAATAATAGGAACGCCCGAAAGGGTAGTCAACATCAAAATTAAATTATACCTCAGGATTGGGAAAAAGGGAGGAAGGAAAGCAGAGAATTCCTAGTTCCCGAATGTCGATTCGCCTGTCATTTGACTAGGCGGGAAAATCTATTTTGAGCAAAACTCATCAGTTTCAGTACAGGTGAATGCCTATGCCGCCAGGCTTATAAATTTTTTCTTTATTCTGGTTCAATTTTTGTATATTTTAAGAAAAGGATGAAAAGCCAGGAGGAACGGGCTTAAAATGTTTTCTAAAAAAATTCAAATAAATCCTTTTCTTTATATTCCTCTTGTGCTGGGTCTGACCTGGCTGCCCTGGGTAATGGCAGTTTCTACCGGTCAAGGAATGGAGAATCTCGCGGTTAAAGTTCTACTTCTTTCAGGGCTTCTGGTCCCGGCCCTTGTGGCTCTGGTTTTCATATTTCTGGGTGAGGAAGCAGAGTACCACTGGGATTACTGGAGGCGGGTGTTTGACCCCACCCTGATCTCCAGGAATGGTTATCGTTTCGTCTTGCTTTTTCCTTTGCTGATTACAATGCTGGCAGTTTTGCTCTCTCTGGCTTTCGGGCAGTCATTGAACCAGTTGAAAATAGTTCCACAGGTGAGATCTCATCTTCCTTCAATCTTAATATTTATTTTTTATACTTTTTTTATCGGTCCTTTTCCTGAAGAACTGGGCTGGCGTGGTTACTGGCTCGATAAACTGAAAAACCATCTTTCCGGGTTTAAAGCCAGCTGGCTTATCGCTCTGGTCTGGGCTCTCTGGCACTGGCCGCTTTTTATGGTTAAAGGATATCCGCTTCAGGCTAAGACTGCAGAACCTCTTCTAATAGTTTTTTATTTTATAGACATTTTTCCAAAGTCGTTTCTTTTTACCTATGTTTTTTTAAAGAATAATCGAAGCACCCTGGCGGCTATACTTTTTCACTTTATGATTAATTTCACCGGGCAGCTTTTTGAACTGCAGGTTTTGACCGAAGGTTTAATAACTGCTTTTTATATATTAGCTGCGGTAATAATAGTGGCAAAAAATAAAGAAATATTCAGATAATCTTTTCCGGCAGCTCAGAAACCCTGATTAATTTTCCAGCCGGCCAGGTAGAGTGTTAGTCTACTGGCTGAGGTCGGTTGTTTGGGGATAGCTACTCATGAACATAGAACCGGCCTGGATGATTATGTAGACAACAAACGCCAGAATAAGAATGCCAAAAATCAAAAAGAGTATTGATTTTAAGCTGGAGACTTTTCTGGCTATTCCCTGGGGGAAAAAGACATCAAAACCCATTTTGCCGAGCATAATAATCATTATCATCAAACCAAAGGCCAGACGATAGACAATGATTTTGCCTTGAGTGTAATCGGATTGGTCGATTTTGATAAAAGGAAATAGCAGCCATAGACCTGCTAAAAATGCAATTATCCCCGGCAGGTGCATAAGAATTTTTTCTTTAATTTTGCTTAATTCCATCATATTTTATTTTACCTTTCTCTGGATTGCCCTGGCAAATGATTTAGCTTAATGCTAATATCAGCCTTAAAAACGGGTCTTCCAAACTATCACCGACCTGATTTCCCGCCTTTAGTTTAGACGAAAACTACCGCAAATCTTCCAGTCTCTGGGTGTCAGGATATTTAAAAAATGAACCCGAGCTGGACAATTGGAATATAGTGGTATATAATGGTCCATAACGGTATATATATAAAATATAGAGAGGTTTAATATGGATTTGAAATTATCAATTGATAAGAACAGTCCAGTTCCTGCTTACCGTCAGCTGGTCAAGCAAATTACCTCACTGATTAGTGAAGGGAAGCTTAAGCCCGGGGATAAGCTCCCCACCGAAAGGGAACTGGCCACGCTTCTAAAAATTGCCAGGGGTACGGTTAAGAAGGCTTACGAATTATTATCAAAAGATAGAATTATTGAAACTACTCAGGGCCGGGGCACTTTTGTTTCCTCAGTTCAAGACATTATCCCGACCGGCCGAAAAGAAAAAGCCCAGAAGCTGGTAGACAACCTGCTTGAAGAATTGAGAAAGATGAATTTTTCCTTCCAGGAAATCAGAGCCTTTATAGAACTTTCTATTATTCAGAAAGAAGAAAAACTGGAAAATTTTAATGTGGCGGTTATAGACTGCAACCCGGAAAGCTTAGCCATTTTTGAAAGGCAGTTAACCTTTTTGAAACATGTCCGGGTAGCCAGGTTTCTTCTGGATGAAGTGGTGGCTGACCCTGAAGCCCAAAAGCGGCTCAAACCCTTTGACCTGATTTTAACCACCAGTACCCACTACAGTGAGTTACTGGGCAAACTTCCAAACCTGCGAGATAGACTTATCCAGGTAGCTGTCTCACCGAGTCAGGAAACCATCATTGAAATGGCCAGTCTCAGTCCGGTTCAGAGAATTGGTGTAATCTGTGAAAGTGAGAATTTTTTGAATAGGGTAGTCTCCAGGTTAAAAAATCTGGGTCTGGTAAAAGGAAGTGTTCCTTGTCTTTTTATGAAAGATGAAGATGAATTACCCGAATTTCTGGAAAAGGTGGATGTAGTTTTAGTTCCTCCCGGGTATCAGCTGCAGAGGAAAAAAGCCAACCTATCAGCAGTTCAGGCATTTACTGAAAGAGGCGGGAAAATTATTGCCTTTGATTATCAGATTGAAAGAGGCTCGTTGCTTTACGTTGAAGAAAGGATCAGCCAGCTCCTGAACCCCTGAGACCGGGTAGAGTTGCTTACGGTCTCTTCAGCCTCAACCCGAGAGATTCTTTAAGGATGTAAGAATTGGAACAAGCTGAGGTTATACCAATGAAAGCCTGTGAAAGTAAAAATGAAAAACACACCATAATCCTGGGAGTAATTGGGTCTGATTGCCATTCGGTGGGGAATAAAATCCTGGAGCTTTTCTTCACCGCTGAAGGCTTCAAGGTGGTCAATCTCGGAGTAATGGTTTCCCAGCAGGAATTTGTAGATGCGGCGATTGAGACCAACGCCAAAGCTATCCTGGTCTCTTCACTATACGGGCATGGCGAGATTGACTGCCAGGGTTTTAGAGATTTGTGTCTGGAGAAAGGTCTTGACCCGATTGTTCTCTATGTTGGTGGCAATCTGGTTGTGGGAAAAACACCTTTTGCTGTGGTTGAAGAGAAGTTCAAGAAGATGGGCTTTGACCGGGTTTTTTCGCCTGATGTTGATCTTAAGAAGGTAGCTGAACTCTTGAGGCAGGATATTGAGGAAAAATTCGGGTCGGTCAGAAAGCCAGAGACGGCAGAAAAAAATCAGGAGAAAAAAAGTAACAAGTGACCAGCTGAATATTTCAGCCATGAAAACAATAATCAGCATTGATATCGGTTCCACCTGGACCAAAGGAGGTCTTTTTGTCCTCTCACCTTCAGGGCTGAAGCTTAAGAGCAAATATTCCACTCCTACAACTCAGAATAATCTGATTCAGGGTTTTAACGAAGTGCTTAAGGGCCTTACTGGCCAGGATATAAATGGTGCACTGGCCGGTCTCAATGATTCAACCGAAGTTTTCTTTTCTTCTTCGGCCAAGGGCGGTCTGAAAATTGCTGCCATCGGGCTGGTTCCTGACCTGACTCTTCAATTAGCCAGACTGGCGGCCATGTCAGCCGGGGGCAAAGTAGTTGGGAGCTTTGCTTTTACTCTGACCAGGCAGGATGTAGAAGCCCTGGAGAGGCTTCAGCCGGATATCATTCTCTTCAGCGGGGGAACCGATGGTGGTAATACCCGCTATGTTCTGGATAATGCCCGGCGGCTGGCCAGTTCAGGTTTTAGCTGTCCGGTGGTCTATGCTGGCAACAGGGCAGTGGCCGATGAAGTAGTTGAAGTCCTGAAAAATAAAGAGGTCATCTTAACCGAAAACCTGATGCCAGAGGTTGGTCAGGTAAACATTGAACCGGCCAGGGAGAAAATCAGAGAAATTTTCTTGAAAAGGATCGTTCAAGGCCGGGGATTATCTGAACTGGTTGAAATTTTCGGCACTCAGCCCCGACCAACTCCTCTGGCTGTTTTCGAGTTGATACAGGCCATACCCAGGTTCAATCCAGACTGGTCTGACCTGGCGGCCATAGATATAGGGGGAGCTACCACGGATTTTTATTCCAACACCGAATCTTACCTGGAAACTGATTCGGTAATCTTAAAAGGGATTCGTGAACCAAGAGTAAAAAGGACAGTGGAAGGGGACTTAGGAATGCGAGTGTCAGCTTGTTCTTTGCTGGAAGCGGGAAAACCCTACCTTGAAGCTCGACTGATAAGTCTGGGCCTGTCGCTGGAAGCGATGGAAAGATTTGTTGAAAAAATTTCTGTTGATAATGATTACCTACCAGAAACTGAAGAGGAAATCTGGCTGGACCGGATTCTGGCAGAGACCTGCGTCTATTACTCTGCTCTGAGACATGCTGGCGGCTGGAGAGAAACATATACTCCCCAGGGCAAAGTTTACATTCAGACCGGAAAGGATTTAAGGGCAGTTAAGGCGGTGGTGGGAAGTGGCGGTTTTCTCTCGGCCGAAAATTCGGCTGAAGTATTGCGCTTGCCTCTGGAAAGACTTGCCTTTTATGGAGATGAGAGAAAGCTTTTGCCGGAAAAACCATCTTTCTTTCGGGATAAAGATTATCTTTTTCCTCTTCTGGGAAATCTGGTCGAAAAATATCCTCAAGATGCGGCTATTCTGGCCGTGGCTTCACTTGAAAAATTAGGTTGAGAGGTATAAAGCATGATAAGAAACGAGAAATTGGACTTAAAGGAATTTTTTGAGATAAGGAAAGAAGTTCTCCAGAGCTGGCCTACGGGTCAAAAAGTATCTCTTGATGAGGGAATTAAATACCATCATACCCTGCCTGAAGAAAAACGATTTGTCCTGGCAATGAAGAAGGCCCGGGAAGGGCGTAAAACTCTGCTCCAGCCCAGAGCTGGGGTAGCTTTGATTGAGGAACATATCAAGCTTCTCCGCTACCTAGAAACAGAGGGACAGGCTGACCTGCTGCCTACTACCATAGATGCCTATACCAGGCAGAATCGGTATGAAGAGGCGGAAAAAGGAATAGAAAAATCAAAACAGGCAGGCACCTCGCTGTTGAATGGTTTTCCGGCAGTTAATTACGGGGTAGAAGGCTGCCGTCGGGTGGTAGAAAACCTCAGCCGTCCGCTGCAGGTACGCCACGGGACCCCTGACGCCCGGCTACTGGCAGAAGTAACCCTGGCGGCCGGGTTTACCAGTTTTGAAGGTGGCGGAATTTCCTACAACATACCTTATGCTAAAAGAGTCCCGGTGGAAAAATCTATCAGAGACTGGCAGTATGTGGACCGACTGGTGGGCCTTTATGAGGAAAATGGAGTGCAGATAAACCGTGAACCATTCGGACCCCTTACCGGAACTCTGGTGCCGCCCTGCATTTCTATTGCTGTGGGAATCATCGAAGGTCTTCTGGCCCTGAAACAGGGAGTAAAATCTATTACCCTGGGTTACGGACAGGGAGGCAACATTATCCAGGATGTGGCGGCTATAAAGGCACTCCGGGAGCTGGCTGATGAATATTTCAGGCAGGAAGGGTTTGAAGATTTTGACCTGACCACAGTTTTTCATCAGTGGATGGGTGGATTTCCAGAAGATGAAGCCAAAGCCTTCGCGGTTATCGCCCTTGGAGCTATAGTGGCCAGATTTTCGGGGTCAGAAAAAGTTATTGTCAAATCTCCTCATGAAGCCATGGGCATTCCCACAAAAGAAGCTAATGCCCAGGGATTGAGAGCGACCAGACAGGCTATCAGCCTGGTTGAAGACCAGGTTATATTTAAGCCCGAAGACCTCCAGGCAGAAGTTGATTTGATTAAAGAAGAAGTGCGCTGTTTGTTGAACGGAGTCTATCAGCTCGGGCAGGGAGATATAGCCGCAGGCACGGTGGCTGCTTTCCAGGCTGGTGTTCTGGACATACCTTTTGCTCCTTCCGTGTATAACCACGGCAAAATAATCCCAATGCGGGATAATGAAGGTTTTATCAGGATTTTCAACAAAGGTAATCTGCCATTGACCGACGAGATTATTTCCTACCACCGCCAGAGGCTTCAGGAAAGAGCTAAAGCTGAGGGTCGGGTTATTTCCTTTGAAATGGTTACAGACGATATTTATGCCGTAAGCAAAGGCAAATTAGTAGGGAGGCCGAAGTGAAAATAAAAAGAGTGTTTTTCGTACCGGGTAAGTCAGCTTTCTTTTTTGACGACCAGAGAGCAATAAAGAAAGGAGCTAAGAGCGACGGTTTTGTTTATCAGGGCCGGCCTGTAACCAGGGGTTTTGAAAGTATCAGGATGGCTGGAGAGTGTATCTCTATCGTCCTGGAACTTGAAGACGGCCAGCAGGCAGTTGGGGATTGTGCAGCGGTTCAGTATTCCGGGGTGGGAGGCCGGGACCCGCTGTTTCTGGCAGCCCATTACTTGCCGTTTCTAAAACAGAATCTTCAACCACTGCTGGAAGGACTGGAAGTAGATTCCTTCAGGGGATTAGCAGAGAGATTTGAGCATCTGAAATTTGAAGGGAAAAGACTTCACACGGCCATCAGATACGGCCTGTCTCAGGCCTTGCTGGATGCCCGGGCCAGGGTCTCGAAAAAATTGAAATGTGAGGTCATTGCGGAAGAATATAATCTGACGCTGGTTCCTGAAAGAGTTAAGGTCTTTGGACAATCCGGAGATGACCGATATACTAATGCCGACAAAATGATTTTAAAACAGGTGGATGCTCTTCCCCATGCTCTGATCAACAATATTGAGGATAAACTGGGCTGGCAAGGGGAGAAGCTGAGAGAATACATTCGCTGGTTGGTTGATAGAATCATCAAACTAAGACCGCGCCCTGATTACCGGCCCGACCTGCACATAGATGTTTATGGCACTATAGGGCTGATTTTTGAAGGAAACCTCACCCGGGTTGCTGATTACCTGGCCTCGCTGGAAAAAGAGGCCGGGGAGTTTAACCTCTACATAGAAGGGCCGGTGGATATGGAGGAGAAATACAGGCAGCTGGAAGCCCTGGCGGAAATTACCAGAAAACTTCAAACTCTGGGTTCCCGGGTTAAAATTGTGGCTGATGAGCACTGCAACACGATTGAAGACATCAAGGAGTTTGCCGAGGCTAAAGCCTCCCATATGATTCAGATTAAGACCCCTGATCTGGGTGGCATCCAGAACGTAGTAGAAAGCAACCTTTACTGTAAAGCTCATGGAATAGAAGCTTATCAGGGCGGCACCTGCAACGAAACAGACATTTCGGCTATTGCCTGTGTTCATGTGGCTATGGCCACCCGCCCCGACAGAATGCTGGCTAAACCAGGCATGGGTTTTGACGAAGGTTTTATGATTGTGAATAATGAGATGGAAAGGATAATTGAGCTTTTAAAGATTAAACAAGGGGAGAAGATTTAGATGAATAAATCGAAAGCCAGATCAAAGCTCGCTCCCTTTAAGATACTTTCAACCACGGCCATTCTGGGTTACGGTTTTCCAGAAAGCTCTTTTCAGAGAGGTTTGAGGAAAAAACCTGACCTGATTGCTGTTGATGGTGGTTCAACCGACCCAGGTCCCTACTATCTTGGGGCTGGCAAGTCATTTACCAGCAGAGCAGCAGTTAAAAGGGATTTAAGACTTATGATTAAAGCTGGATTAGAGCATAATATCCCGGTTGTGGTGGGTACCGCCGGCGGCTCTGGAGCCAGACCTCATTTAGAATGGTGTTTGGAGATAGTGAGGGAGATTGCCCGGGAAGAAAATCTTCATTTCAAACTGGGGATTGCTTATGCCGATGTGGAAAAGGAAATGGTGCTGGAGGCGTTTAAACAGAAAAGAGTCAAACCGCTGGCTTTTGTTCCTGAACTTACCCCGGAAGTGGTGTTTGAGAGCGAGAATCTTGTAGCTCAGATGGGGATTGAACCTTTCATCAAATTACTTAATCAGGGATGCCAGGTGGTTATAGCCGGACGTTCCTATGACCCGGCAGTTTTTGCGGCTCTGCCCATCTCTCTGGGGTATGACCCTGGCCTGGCCCTGCACCTGGGCAAAATTCTGGAGTGTGCGGCCATTGCGGCCACTCCGGGTTCAGGCTCGGATTGTGCCCTCGGTATCCTGGAAGAGGATTCTTTTATCCTGGAAACTCTTTCGCCGGAACGAAAATTCACACCGCAGTCAGCGGCTGCCCACACTCTTTATGAAAAATCAGACCCTTATGAACTGCCAGGGCCTGGTGGCCTGATCAACCTGAGAGGGTGCTCCTTTGAGGATATTGGCCAGGGGCGGGTTAGAGTTAGAGGAAGCCGATTTATACCGAGTGAAAATTACTGGGTTAAAATAGAAGGCGTTCGGATGATTGGTTTCAGGTCCATAAGTATTGCTGGAGTGCGGGACCCGATCATGATAGAAAAGATAGATAAAATCCTGAAAGAGGTTGAACTGAAGGTCAGGGAAATTATGGGTAAAGACGGGAAAAATGGCCAGATTTATTTTCATGTTTACGGAAAAAACGGAGTGATGGGCGAACTGGAGCCGGTAAAAAGAACCCTTTCTCACGAGCTCGGGCTGGTTATTGAAACTATTGGAAAAACTCAGGAAGAGGCCGACAGCCTTCTGGCCCTGACTCGCTCAGCTCTTCTTCACTACGGTTATGAAGGCAGAATTGCCACTGCCGGCAACCTGGCCTTTCCTTTTTCGCCTTCTGATATTTCCATGGGAAAAGTCTATGAATTCTCTGTCTATCATCTGATGCAGGTTGACCGTCCGGACTTTTTCCTCAGCCGCGTAGAAGAATTGTGAGGGGAAGAAAGATGAGAGTAACAAAGCCAACAGCCGCAAAAAAGAAAAACAGCCTTTTGAAAGTGGCCCGGGTCATTCGTTCTAAAAATTCTGGACCTTTTGAGCTGACTCTTGATATTATGTTTAAGGAAAGGCGCTATTTCGAGCTATTCAAGAAGAAGAGGATAATAACTGCCAGAAAGATTGCCCGGCTCTATGGAATTCCCGAAAAAGAGGTTTTGAAGGTTGTCTACTTTGAACCAAGTCAGGCCATCAAGGTGACGTTGAAGAGAAGAATTCCCTCCGGTTCTCCTGGAGATACCGATGTATACGGAGCCCAGCAGCATGCGCCGCTACTTAGTTTGACTTTTTAGGAGCTTAGATGGACCCAAAACAGCTGTCCCGAGTGGATACTCTAATCTATGCCGTTTATTATGCACCACGGGGACGCTACCGGCTTTATATGGTAGCCAGCGAAATTGCCAGGCGCTACCTCTCTCCTACCGATTATCTCATAGGAATAATAGGGGAAGAGGGTTCGGGTAAATCGACCTTGATTCGAGGTCTTTTCCCCGGGCTGGAACTTACCAATGAAGATGACGGGGTCAACCTCAGCCGGGCTCCGATTTATTCTTTTTCGCCAGAAGACTTTTTTTCCGGACACACTTTTCACCTTGATGTCAGATATGAACTGGCCTTCAAGCAGAAATATAAAATTAAGGAGGCCATAAGAAAGGCAGTGGAACACAAACGTCGGGTGGTGGTGGAGCACTTTGATTTGATTTATGACATCCTGGGAATGAATGCTCAGGTTCTGATAGGAATCGGGGAAGAGATAATTGTGGCCAGGCCGACGGTTTTTGGCCCCTTTCCCCAAAACATAAAAGCCATAGTTGACCGGACGATTAAATACCGCTTGATGGCCCATTCAGCCGAAGACATCACCACTTACATTCTGGAAAGAGACTACAACTATAAATCTCGTTCACCTCTGATTCATTCTGACATCCGCCACGGGTTTGTCATCAACTTTCCGGAAAGACCGGAGATTGACCTGGATGAACTTGAAGCCAAAGTCCAGGCCGTGATAGATGCCGATGTTCCCATCAGTCAGTGCGGAGAAGACACAATTTGCATAGGTGAGTTCAAGATATACTGCACCGGTCCACGGACTCATGTCAACCGCTCGGGAGAAATAGAAAATTTCCGTTTATTGAAAGAATTCAGGCTTAATCCCCTAACCAGCGAATTTATGCTCATAGGGATGGTCGGGCATAAAACCATTGCCGGCTTTGAAGATATCATTGAATATATGGACATTGAAGACTGAGATCTTTCCGGAGTTGGAGGCTAGCCGATGAAGTTTGTCTATTCTCCAGTTTTGCCTCTGGAAAAAGACCGGACGAAATTTGAAAGATTAACCTCAGAGCTGGTCAGAGAAGTAAAATGTCGGGGCAAAAAGTTTCTGGAAGTAAAACCCGAGGCGCTCCGCTTATTGGCCCGGGAAGCTTTTGCCCGGGTTAATTTTTATTTCCGCTCATCTCATCTGGAAAACCTGGCTTCTATCCTGGACGACCCAGAGGCTTCAGAGAACGATAAATTTGTGGCTGCTATGCTTTTGAAGAACGCTGTCATCTCAGCCGAGGGCTTGCTGCCGTTGTGTCAGGACACAGGAACGGCTAACATCATTGGTTACCGGGGAGAGCGGGTTCTGACCGGAGTAGAAGATGCCAGGTATCTAAGCCGGGGTGTTTTTGAAGCCTACACCCGTCTGAATCTCAGAGCTTCTCAGAATGTGCCGCTAAACATTCTGGATGAAAAAAATACCGGAAATAATTTACCGGCTCAGATTGAGATATTCAGCACCAGAGGCAGTGAGTATCATTTTTATTTCATAGCCAAGGGTGGAGGCTCGTCTAATAAGACGGCACTCTATCAGGAGAACAAATCGCTTCTTAAGGATGAGCAAACCCTGCTGGATTTTATCAGAGAAAAGATTAAAGCCATAGGAGTGGCCGCCTGTCCCCCTTACCGATTGGCTGTAGTTATCGGCGGTCTTTCACCAGAGATGAACCTGAAAACCGTTAAATTAGCTTCGGCCGGTTTTCTGGATAATCTGGTAACCAGACCGACCGGACTGCCTCACGGCTATCGGGACCTGGAATGGGAAAAAAGAGTTCTCCAGGTAGCGAGGGCGACTGGGTTGGGAGCTCAATTTGGCGGAGTGGCCCTGGCCCTGGAAGCCAGAGTCATAAGGTTGCCGCGCCACGGCGGTTCTCTACCGGTGGGAATTGGTCTGAGCTGCAATGCTGACCGGAACCTAAAAGCCGTAATTAACCGCCACGGAATTTTTGTCGAAAAGCTGGATATTAATCCGGTTCGGTTTCTAAGGAAAATAGAATCGCTGAAGATTGAGAAAGTTCCAGCGATAAACCTTGACCAGCCAATTGAATCTCTTGTGGCTGAACTCTCAAGACATCCGGTTGGCACCAGGCTGAGCCTTTCGGGCACCTTGATTGTGGCCCGAGACCTGGCCCACCTCAGGCTGAAAAAGCTGCTGGAAAGGGGCGAACCATTGCCTGATTATTTCATAAATCATCCGGTTTATTACGCCGGTCCAGCCCGAACACCTCAAGGCTGGCCCACAGGTAGCTTTGGTCCAACTTCAGCTCAGAGAATGGATAGTTATGTGGAAGATTTTATGAAAGCCGGTGCTTCCCGGGTTATGCTGGGGAAAGGTAATCGCTCTGATAAAGTGGTAGAAGCCTGTCGGAAATATCGAGGATTTTACCTTGGAACCATAGGTGGAGCTGCCGCTCTGGTGGCCAGAGAGCACATTGTTTCCTCTGAATTAGTTGATTTTGAAGACCTGGGTATGGAAGCTATCAGAAAGATTGTGGTGAAAGATTTACCGGCCTTTATCATAATTGATGATAAAGGAAACAGGCTATATTAAGCTTGCCTTCTTAGCGCTACCTTTCTTTTCAGAAGACATATTTCTGGTTTTGTAAAGGTTGATTTTCTGACTTCTTTCCTCATTGCCTGCAACCTCAGGAGATTTTTGGACAGACTGTCGGAATAATAAGTAAGTCAGTTTCTTTTTCTGTTCTGAGCAGCTTGGGGTCGATTTGGCCCGGGTATTGGCGGTCTGGTAGAGCTTCAAGCTAATTAAGTTTATTCTATTGTTAGCTTTATCTGTATAAAGGGTAAAATTTATGGGATAAAAATAAGATGATAAGGCAAAAAAGAAGTTAACAGACTGCAATTGGAGTTAGCAGTTGGGTGTAGTATGAAAAGTACACTATGTATCAAAAATAAGACAGAAAAAATTTTTATATCCGCCCCGGTCATTCTTAAAGGAAGGGTAAAAAACATTGACCTGGCATGCTTTCTGCAGTATAAGTTTTGGTGAGGTTAATATGATATGAAAAGATATGTCTTGAGGCTTTTGTTCGTTTTCGGGTTAGGGATTTTTCTAATCCAGGCGGTAGCGGCCCAGTCCAGACATTATAGCCTGGTTACCGGGGAGATAGATTTCTACTATGGGTTTATTAGTTACCTTCCTGAAGACAGGGGAGGAAAACTGCCCGAAATAATCCGCCCGGGGCTGGCCAGGCCGGAAATTGCCAGCTTGAATTTTCCGCTGGGACCAGGAGATACGATTGTTACCTACGACCAGCCCTGTGAGGTCCAATTTGATAGCGGAACGGTCTTTCGTCTTGGTCCGGAAAGCCGGCTTAGAATAGAAACCATTATGGCCCAAAGTCTGAGTTCAGAGGGACAGTTTTCAAACCTTTTCCTGGAGAAAGGTCAGCTCTTTCTTATGTACACCGCTTATAATCAATGGGAGATATTTCAGTTGCTGACAGCTACCAGTGCCATTAAGATGAAAAACAAAACGGTTCTTCTGATGTCAGTCAATCCTAATGGTGAAACAAAAGTGGCTGTCAAAGAAGGGAAGATTGACCTCCTTTACGGACCGGCTACTGAAAAGTTGCAATCAGCTAAAGCCAAAAAAGGAGACAGCCTGTTAGTCACTGCTGACCATAAACTGAGCATAAAGCCCGATCTCTTTGACCTGGCTGGTTTTGAAGCCTGGAGCGTAGAGTTGAATAAAAATTTTCTGGACTTACATAAAGGGGTAACGCCCCTGCCTAAACCAATTCAGAAATTGCCTCCTGCGGTATTTTATTTTGCTCAATTCTATGGCAACAGGTATGGAGAATGGGTCTGGGATGATTACTACGGCTACGTCTGGCGCCCCTTTTATAACGACTATTATCCATGGGGCAGCTGGGCCCCTTATTATTACGGACGCTGGACTTACCTGAACGGCCAGCTTTTCTGGGTACCTGAGGAGCCCTGGGGATGGGTACCTTACCATCTTGGTATCTGGCAGTGGGATAAGAAGAAAGGCTGGATCTGGATACCGGGCTCGGCATTTGCTCCGGCCTGGGCTGTTTGGGATTTCTATTTTGGTTATTATTCCTGGCGGCCCTGGAGCCTATTTGATTGGCTGGGTTATGGCTATTACGGATATTATGAAATTCATGGACCAGGTAACTCCCTTCCAGGTCAGATCGGGCAACCTGCCGAAAGAAATATTCTGAGCAAAATAAACAAGGACCAGCTCAAAAAACCGACTGGCTCTTCTATACCCTTGCCAGAAAGCTATAAAAAAGTAGTGGCCAGTTTTGCCAGAGCTTTGAAAAATAAGGACCCGGAAGCCCTGAGCCGGGTAGGAGTGAAGCCACCAGAACCGATAGTAGTTAAAGCTGAGGACCTGGGAGTAATAAGGGTTCAAGAAAAAAGAATTCCCTGGAGTGAATTCAGCAGACTTATGAATAGCCACAAACAGACTGGCGGAGAACCAGAAGCAAAGAGGGGAAACATTCCATCCCGCAATCAGGCTGTTTTTCATTTTATGCGACATAAAAATCAGGCTGGTTTAGAGGCATTTGAGGAAAAAAGCTATACTCCCAACCTCAATCAGGAACCTGAAAGACAAGGGGGCACCCCGCCCGCCGGCTCTCAGTTAATAAAAAGGGGGCAATCGGAAGCAGTTCCAGAAAAAACAGGCCTGAGGCTCCAGGTTAACACTGAGGCTCGCTTCAGAGATTGGAATCCTGACCTAAAAGTAGCCAGGGAATTAAAAATCAGGATTTTCTATGACAGCCTCAGCAACCAGATTGTTGCTCCCCAGCTCGGGCTTACTTCCAGAGAAGCCAGGGGAATGGGACTGAGGATTACTCCCTATGGAGTGGTTCAGAGGGTTCGTTACCGGGAAGATGGTGGTGGCTACGTTCTGAATTCTTCATCTTCTGCTACCTCGGGCAGTAATGATTCCAGTGCCACTGCCACTGCCACCCCAACCAATAACTCTGGCTCATCCGGGAATTCGGGCAAGTCTGGAGGTAATGCTTCAAATGCTGGCCGGACTAAGCATTGAGCTAAAGTCCGGTTAGAAAAGAAAGCTTTGATTTCAGGATTTAAGAAGCTGCTTGTTTGCTTAAGTCCGGGAACGAGCTTGAATTCTCAGTTCTTTAGTTTAAAGGAGGGGCTTATAATCAGAGAAAGCTTCTCTGTAATCTATTTCCTTAATCTTCTATTTCCTTTGATTGGACTAAAGAAAGGATATAGCTGACTCTGAAATTAGCTGGTGAATTTACCCTCAAAAGATAACAGTTTTGCCTTAAATCTTTGTCTTTTGCCGAAGTTTGGATAAAATATGAGAGCATCTTTTCCCGGGAGCGGGAAATCAAAATTTCGGAGAGGAAAATGAAATCGGGTTTTGTGGCAGTGGTGGGCAAACCGAATGCCGGTAAATCAACTCTTATCAATTCCTTAATCGGCCGAAAAGTAAGTATCGTTTCCGAAAAACCTCAGACCACACGCTTCAAGCTGCGGGGGATAATAACCAGACCGGAAGGTCAAATAGTGTTGGTTGACACGCCTGGTTTTCATCAGCCCAAGGATGCCCTCGGAGCTTTCCTTAATTCTCAGGTAACCGGGGCTTTAAAAGAAGTGGATCTGGTGCTTTTTCTGGTGGATTCTTCGAGCCAGCTTACGGATGAGGACAGGCACCTGGCTGAAGAGATCAGAAAAACGGCTTTACCCTGTCTTTTGACCCTGACCAAAAAAGACTTGGTTGAGGAAAAGCAGCTGGAAACAGTCAAGCAAGCTGTCCTTAAGGTCTTACCTGTAGAAAATTGGGTTGCAGTTTCTGCCTTGAACGGTTATGGCCTTGAAGAACTTATAAATAAAATAATGGCTTATCTTCCGGAAGGACCGGCTCTTTATCCGGAAAATATGACTACTGATTACCCTCTGACCATTCAGGCGGCCGAAGTGGTGAGGGAAAAGGTCTTAAATAATACTTACCAGGAGGTCCCTCATTCGGTAGCTGTTGAGGTCTTGAAAATAGAAGAAAAGCCAGAAAAGAACCTTCTGGCAATTTATGCCGAGATTTACGTGGAAAAAGATTCTCAGAAAAAGATAATCATAGGGCGTGGAGGCTCTATGATTAAGAAGATAGGAAGTCAGGCCCGCGAGGAGCTGGAATTTCTGACCGGGAAGAAAGTCTTTCTCGACCTTAATGTAAAAGTAAAGGAAAAATGGCGGGATAAAGAGTCTTTTGTCAAGAAAATATACAGGTTATGAGCAAAACAAACCGGGTATAGACCAGGTCAAATCAGGCCCCAACCCTTATCAGTAAACAGGCTCCATGAATAACCTTGAGTCCCCTGGCCTGAAGGTACTGGATTACTGAAGATGATTCGGCGCCGGGCTGGAACCAGAGGTGGGTGTACCCGGTTTCAACCGCCTGTCTGGCTATTTCAATAGAGATTTCTGGAGGAACTACAACCACTGCGGCCCTGACCGAGCGGGGCAGGGCTTGCAGATCTGGGTAGGACTGGTCCCCGTCAATGTAATGAGCCAGGGGGTTTACGGGGTAGACTTTATACCCCACCTCTTTTAGTCTTTTGTACACTATGTAACCGTACTTAGCAGGATTTCTGGAAGCCCCGACCACCGCGATTTCCTTATGGCTCAAGAATTCTTTAACCAGGCCTGAATGCTCCATATGCTCGTAGTCCATATCCAGTTATAAATTTTAAGAAATATCTTACATTACATTTTAGTAAGAAACGTACCGTTTTGGTAGTTATTTGGGTCCGTTGCCTTAACAGGCTATGGAAGGGTAATATGTAATAAAAACAAAAAATTTAAAATTTCAGCTTTGTGTCTTTTTTACCTTAATAAAGGGCCGATATTTTCATAGCAATAAGAAGGTTCCCCCCTTCCTTCTGCCATTGCCTCCACCTGCAAAATATTATGGATGACGAAAATTGATTTTGCAGAAAAATCTGGCAAGAATTTAGGAAAAAATCTTAAAAATTCAGCTTTTTATTGCGGACTGGATAGTTAACCAGAGCTTCTCCATCCCAGTATCTTATTATGTCTTTTAGACTTCTCAGTTCGGTCAAAGCATGTGGGGGCACAAGGCCTGAAATTACCAATTCTTTTGTCTTTTCGATAAGGGAATCGGCTGGTCTTGATAGCAAGGGGTTAAGGTTAAAGTCAAAGCTGTATTTCATTCCGCAGTCCATCTCGCTTGAATATTCTGAAGTTGTGACGTCTATAGTCCGGTCCTCCCGAGAGATTTCGACCAGGGTTACATAATTTCGAATGCCCATGACCTTATTGATAGTAGTTCTGGGAAGCAGCAGGTAATACTCCTGCTTCCCAGGTGGCAAATCTTTGAACTGAAACTCGGGATTACCACTTGACGGCGAACAACCGATTATGGCTCGCGGGTCAAGAACCAGAAGACAGGCTGATTGGAAATCGTTATTAGTCCCGGCCAGAATTATTTCTTTCCAGCCGTCCCCATCCAGGTCTTCTATGACCAGAGTATCCCGACCGAGGCGGCCGGCCTGCCAGTACTCTCCAAGAATTTCCCCGCGGCTGTTTAAGAGGGTTATCTGAGTAGGATACCAGGTAGTATGATTAGCTATTATCAGCACCTTTTTCTCAGGTGAATTCTGGTTGAAAGCGGCCACCTCAAACCTATTAATAATGAAGTGATTGGAAAATTCATCGGTCAGGGTCTGGATTCTTTTTCCTGGTCTGAAGCTCCACTGAACCTCTCCTTTCTTGTTAAAGCAAAAGATTTCTGATCTCAATTTTTCATCACTTTTGTAGTTACCGCTAACCAGAATTTCTGGATTTCCATCTCCATCCAGGTCTTCAAATTTCTGTTGCAGACTTTCAGCTACTATGGGTTTGGAGGGTCTGTATACCCAGAGAAGCTGCCTTTCCTGATTCCTGGCAAAAAGATTACCGTTATGTAATTCTAAAACTACTGGATGCCGTATTTTCCAGAAATGATAAGAGGGGTTTCGGTTTATTAAAATAAAAGAGGAGATTACAAGTCCGGCTGCCAGCAAGCCCAGAAACCATTTTCTCATGGTGAATTTCTTTTTTCTGAATAGGTAACGGGCATATGAATCTATTTTTTTTAAGGTGATTCGACTGTCATTAAGGACATCTTCCAGGGTTCTGGCGGGGATTAATTCCAGCTTTCTCCAGGGGTGTCTGGACAGCAGATTGAACAGAACGCCCCTGGCTTCTTTAAGATTGGATGCAGGAATTACCAGATACTTAATTCCTGAATAAAAGGCAGCCCTGATTTTCAGCCCCAGGCCCTCAGCTTCAATAGGTTTAATTTCTCCAGTAAGATCAATTTTCCCGGTGAAGGCTGCCTCTCTGGAAAAACTGAGATGATAGCGGCTTTCGGCTGAAAGGAGCTTCTGGGCAATAGCTATAAGTGCCAGGGGGAGCCCCAGGCTTTCTCCGGAGTATCTGAAATTTTTTTCAGAAAAAGAAAAAATCAGGGTACAGGGAGGCAAAGTCAAACGGAAGTGTTTGTTTATAGAAAAGTCAGCGGCTTCCATGGCGTCAGTGGCACTGAGGTAAATTTCTTCCTTACTGAAAGCCGGAAGGTTGGAAAACCTGACCAGGTTCTGGCTCTCAACGGCAGTCGATTGACGGCAGCGACTTTCTAAAGAAATTATTCTGGCTCGTTCAGCGGATTTCAAAAGGCCAGAGCTTTCTACCAGGCTGCAGTAAATACTATCGTCACGCCAGCCCGAAAAGCTCTTCCATTTTTCCATAACTAAATCAAGATCCTGGCCCAGTCCAGCAAACTTCTTGAGGTGGTCGAACAATACCTGGGCCATCAGTTCGTTACTCTGAGCATTCTGCCTTATTTCAGGGATCGCAGGTGTTAATTCTTTTTTAAGTTCTTTAAAATCCTCTTCACTGGAGAAGCTACTTGACTTATTATTTATTTTCTGTCTTGAAAGAAGAGCGGTCAGTCCTTCCTCCAGCTCTCCCAGGTATAGATGATTGAGGGCCAGATAGAAATAAAGATTATTCTGGGATTCCCTGAAAAGGTTTTCTTCCAGTTGTCCGACAAACCTGGACTGCAGATATCGGGATGCGCTTAAATAAATCTTTAATTCTTCAGGTGGGCAGCAATCTGGCTGAAAATTGGCAGTTAGATACAGGAATAATCCTGCCAGCTGAAGGTGGAATGAGTAAGTAAGATTTGCCGGCAGAGGCCTGGTTGATTCCAGAAATTCAGCTATTAACCAAACTTTCTCTCGATCATTAAGGGCTGAGGAAATGTTAGAGAGGGTCTGATTGAAAAGATTTTCCATATGCAGGGGAGAAATACTGCCTGGGCTGTGGTCTTGATTATTCATATAAATTGGCCTGAACCGGAATAACTTTTTCTGGCAGCTCAAACAGGGCCAGCTCCTTCGTTGGGACAGCTATTAGTTTCTCCTGATTACTGAGTATAAGAACTATTCTCTTCAGTTCAGACTCCACTTCGGGCTTTTCCACCTGGATTTTCAGGGTAAGAGGAGTTTGTTCTCGAAATAATTCCATCACAAGGCTTGAATTTTTCCAGTTTTCATTGGCGTAAGAAGGAAAAAGACGCCTGGCGCTGTTAAGAAAGGAAGGCATCTGAAATATAGCACAGGGTGGACAAACGGAAGCTTTAATAGGATATAACTCCATGTCAATTCTATCCAGTCTGGCCTGCCCTTGACAATCGGTGAGAAATTCTTTCCAGGAGTGTTCGAAAGTTATAAAGGTGTATTGATACTTGTGAGACTCCTCGTGAAGCAGATAGGCCTGGTGTTCTCCCGACAGGGTGTTTTTAAGAATCCTCAGAAGGAATTTTCGGTCGGATGAGGCCAGAATAATTTTTTCGGCGTAAAATTCAAATGGAGGTCTTCCTGTAAATCCGAGCAGGTAAGGAAAGGGAGAAGTCTGGGTGTGCCAGTAGAAGAGAGACACAGTCTCTTTAAATTCAGCCTTCTGACATAAAGAACAGCAAAAGTCCTTAGATTCGGATTTTTCTTTAGGCTTTCCCGCTTTGCTCATAATTCCCCTTTTTACGCCTCAGCCTGAAGTTTATTTTTGAAGAAATTTTTAGAGTTTTTTACCAGATATTCAAAGATTTTTCGCTTCTCTTTCCTGTAATCTTCAGATTGAAGATCTGGCTGATACTTTTTCAGGTAGTCCAGCAGGGGTTTTTCCTGTCCTCCGTCATACCAATCCAGAATCAGATCATTAAGGGCTTTCAAGTAGTTCTCTTTTTCCGAAACAGTCATTTTGTTTTTTCTGATGTATTTGTTAAGGAGCAAAGCATTTTTTTCCTGAAGTTCAGACTGCCATTTCTGAAAATTTTCGTAAAAGCTGACTGACCAGTCAGTTTCCTGCTGTCCGACAAGGGGAAGAGACCGAAGTCCAGAAATTAGATAATTTTTCTGGGTTTCAACATAAAGATCAACCAGGATGGAAAGGGAGATTTCCAGAGCTATCTGCTTTTCTCGAAGAATTGCAGCCAGTCGTTTGAGAAACCGCGGAACCTGGAGACCACCCAGACAGCCGTTAAGGCAGAGGTATAAAAGATTACTGTATTCATTTTCGGCTGAACCCTCTGGCCTCTGGCTCAGGTCCCCATCAGGGCAAAAGCTGACCAGGGTTAAGTGGTTTTTTTTGTTGATTCTAAAGCCCGGATTTTTTTTCAAAGAGTAAAGGATTTCCTTTCGAATGCGGGCTCTTTCGGGCCGGATTTCACTACTCAGGTAATAAAAAGTCTGCTTCAGTCGTCGACTGAGGATTTTTTTTAGGTACCTCTGAAAATCCCTTTCCTCCGCAATCAGGAATTTTTCAGTTATTTTCCAGTTGAACAATTTTTCCAGCACCGGAAAACGCCCCTTGGAATCTCTGATAAATAGAGATGAGATGGTTATCAGGGCGATATCTCTTGGCTGATAGCTGGCCATCCTTAAGTAAGGTCCAGCTTCTCTCTTGATGGTTGGCAAAAGCAACTCTACCAGAGCTATGATAAGTTCTTCAAGATCTTTTTCGCGGTAGTTGTTATTTATTAGGTAAAGAAATTTAATTAGAAGCTTCTTCTCGCCTGCCAAGCCTTCTTCCTCAATCTGGCCAGACTTTCCAGCGCTTCCATAATTAAACGCCAAATCCCACCCTTCTGTCAAGAATG
>Ga0185342_1000153_pt1 | contig 38901 bp, 37 predicted proteins | sample ConPoolayeEmetaG_FD_128045 | JGI IMG/M metagenome (GOLD analysis project Ga0185342, IMG submission 128045) | Hot spring microbial mat communities from California, USA to study Microbial Dark Matter (Phase II) - Cone Pool mat layer E metaG... ... | reverse complement strand
GATTTAGTAAATCTCTCCTGTAATCTTGGATGTACATGGCCGTCATTAAGAATTTTTGAATATCCATCGCATCCATTCTGTCTATATACCTAAGTTCTTTTATGTATTTTCTTAACTCTCCGAGCTCCTGACCACCGACGACATCCTTCTTTTCCAAAAGAACTAAAGCGTAATACGCTTTTAGGTACGGGTCTAGGTCGGACCTTGTATATATGTCTCTAATTGTTTCAATAATGCGTTTATATCGCGGGCCAAGTTTATCTATTCTATCGACTATGTTCTCTAAATCTTTTATGGCTTTTTCAATAGCCGCATCATCTTTCTTAGCAATTCCATCTTTGAGCGCACTGAAAATTTTGTCGATTTCCTTCCTCCTAACGCCGGCCTTGTCCAGAACCCTGAGGAGCATATAGGACATTAACTCCTTTGCGACCTGCTCTTTTGTTGTTCTATACAGTTCTTCCCCAAAAACTAAAGGATCAAAAAGCCTGTTCACCGGCTTTATTCCTTTTTCTTCTCTGTACCGCATTAACGCGGCTTCAGCAGTCTTTCTCTCCTCCGGTGTCGCTGCCCTTTCAACAGCTTTTGCGCGTTTTAGCTCTCCGTACCTAACAAATGGTGCCTTGACAACTCTTTTTACAAACCTAGATGCCATAGCCGTTGCCTGAAGCGCCGCGGGTATCTCCATGAGCAGATACTGTTTTCCCATCCATTTCAGAACCTTATTAACATATTTATTCTTCGAAACCCTTTGCATCTCATCATAAGCATCCAACATTTTTCTCATAAGAAGGTATTCCCGGGCTTTTACCAGATATGGATCGTCTTTTTCAAAGTGAAGAGTGGCAATACTGAACGGGCTGTTGCTTTTGAGAAGCCTTTCAGCCAATGGTATATTGCCCTCCTCAAGAGCCTTAAGCGCGAGCAATTTTTTCCATGGTTCTGCTTTATCGTACAGCGAACGAAGATCAGCTAGGGCTTCTTTAACTTCCTTTTCTTTTTCCTTTATTTGTTTATCGAGTGCGGATATTACCTTGGCCGCATCTTCCTTCATCTTCTTGTGTCCAATGGTATGCATCCCGGCTGTATAAGCAAACCTCCTCGGCTTGGGAAGCATGGGCGTTACCATGTCCAAAAGGGCAAGCGGAGACCTTCCTGTAAAAAACAGCGTGGCAAGAAGAAGGCCAAATATTATAAACATGGAGATGCAAAACGGGTCTTCTGGATTTATGGCGGTCGCGAGTATCCCTCTCAACGCTTCAAAAATAGTCGGTTTTCCCGTGCAAACATCAACGGTTGTTTCTGTTGGTGGGATGGACTCGGTAGGGAGAGAAATTCCAGGAAAGTAAAAATGAATCCCTCTGCACGTGTTGTTGAAGTATTTTGAGTACAACTCTCCTTCTATGGTGCATTCGCCAAAATAAACAACCTTGCCGTCCTCTTCATAGCTTTTGTTTGTTAAAATGGGGGAGCAGGGAAGAGGAACAAGGGTTTGTACAGGTTTTCCTTCCTCGCTGTAGGAGGTATTGTAGAATGAAATGTACACTGTTGCGTTCTCAACAGAGCTTATGTTTGTCTGCTCCACTATTTTCGGAGGTTGGCCTGGCCCTTGAGGAATTTCTATCTTCGATGTGTTGAAGTAAAGCACTGTGATGTTCAGGAAAATTGTGCCGTTTGATTCATCCACCTGCTTAGAAACAACTATAGACGTGTATTTTTCACCGGCAGAGTAGGAAAGCTGGGTGAAAAGAAGGAGGAGTAGAACGCAAAGCTTCATGGATTTTTCCATACATTAATTTTGTGCTTATAAGGAATTAAAAACCTTATTATTTTTATATCAGCTTCACGAGCCCCCTTCCCACCTCTGGAATGTTTGCGCCGAAAAGGCTTGAGCCGGAATTTACAAAGGAAAAGGTTATCATTAGGGCAACAAAGGGAAAGATGCACAGATTGAGGCAAACCTCTCTCAAAAGGCCCGGGATGAACTCTTTAAAAAATACATTTATGAATTCTAAATTACCCATAACCCAAGAGAAGACGAGGCCAAATATATTTATATCTTCTGTTTCGCACGGGTCCAGAAGGAGTGGAACAAACTTAAGGAAGAAAGTTGGGCAGAAAAAGGGTGACTGCATAACGCCGATTGCAAGAAGGTATGCGATAGGAAAAATAAAGTATATGCCTATTGAAAACGCCATGATGTAGGCGCCGGTGCCGCGCGTTGGCGGGAATGCGCGGAGAGCGACACCTGTGGGAAAAAGTATGGGAAAGCCTATGTAAAAAAAGAAATCAACGGTTTTTATCATAAGCTTGTACCCCCATTTGAAATAGTATAACAGGCCGAGGATATTTGTAATAAACTCGTGCATCATACCAAAAGTGTATGCTCCCACAGGATCAAACATCAGCGCTGAAAAATTGAGCCTGGCTATTGTGGATACAGGTGCATCTATCGCAACAAGTATCTTTTCAAAAAATAGATAGCATTCATAGATATTGTTCATGTACAGCTTTGACACTTCCCAGAAGTTGTTTGCGTGCATTTCTCTGCCGAATATTATTTTTGAACTTTCCTTAGCAAACTCTGTTGCGAGGGAATCTGCAAAATTAACTGCCAGAACAAGGAAGAGCACAATAAACACGGTGGATATGGCAAAGGTGAGCTCTGCCTTTGCACCCTGCTCAAGCTCCTTTAAGCTGAAAAGCTTTGCAGCCATAATCAGAATGGCTGTTCCTATAACGCTGATAACGGAAATGAGCAAACAAACCGCTTCCCATCCTTCCCAAAATTCCATCATACCATCCTCGTCAAAGTTGTAATGTCAAGCTCTTCTCCAAACAGGTACGTAAAGTATCTCACTCCTTGTATTAATATAACTGTATTTATCGCGGGCAGTATTATGCCTGCAACAACACCAAGGTAGGCGCCAGCGATAACCGCGCCCCAAACAATAATAATAATGCCCCAGGCCAGCAAAACAAACCAAACCCCGCTTGTAAATATAAACGCTATTGAACCCAAGATGGAAACAACTTCTCCTGCGATGCGGAAGAAGTTTCTCCAAGAACTATCGTTCGAGTCAAGGGGAATTGTTGATTTTCCAATATCCGCAAGAACGGTTTTAAAGCCCTCATCTAGTTCCCATTTATTTGATTTTTGATTCCAGGAAACAACAAGATAATCCTTAACAAGGAAGTAGTTGAGGGTGAGAACAAGCGGATAGAGGAAGAGAAGGCCGAGAGAAAGGCCAAGAAGCATCCCCCCGACCCTTCTTGTCGGAGTGAAGCTTCTCAGGAGAACGCCAAGCGGAAGGATTTTTGTTATCATGCCGTATGTAAAATACTCGAGAATTACTGTTTGAGCAGATGCGAATATATAGCCGAGGGTTAACGCATTGGTTATCTGAAGGATGACGGGCTTCCAAAGGGCAACAATCCCGGCGCCAACATCATTCGCTGAAAGACCTAAACCAAAAGGATGAGCCTTTATTGATATAGAAGCAATCATGTCCACTACGGCATACCCTCCGGCCAAAGCATCCATTACTATAGTTATGCTTGCTTTTAGAGACTCTAGGTAAACGGATGCGGTTTTGAATATGTTGTAATCGCCTAGTTTAAAAGCGCAGGCAACATTTAGAAAGAGCGGAAGGAACAAAAGAACTATGAAAGCAGTTGCGCCTATTTCATAAATTTCTCCTTTCACCCAAACATCTGTATTTGGATTGCTCGTAAGCTTTCCCCAGAAATAGAAAAATAGGATATACAATGAGGAAACAAAAAGGGCGAGGAAGGAGAGGCCGAGAAAATCAATGTTCGGAGGATTGCAGGCGGTGAGCACGGCTGGTTCAGGCGGCGGAAGAACAGGAAGGCCAACAGCAAGCATAATCATTCTCGCACCTCATATTATTTTCGTAAGCGCAGATACATTTATATCCGTTCCCAAAAGCTTTCCAAGCTCCATGACGAATGTAAGCGTTATGAATACATTCAGGGCAGGAAGAAACATGCTTATGATAAAGATAAGGAATACTGTATCCAGGAGGGTGTTTTGAAGGAGCCAAAGAAGATAAGCTAGGGCGGCGGCAATTGCAAACGCGCCCTTTGTGTATATGGCAACAAGAACGGCTATGACAAAGCCGATTACTAGTGTCGGGGGCTCGCCAAAGAAAAAATTTTTGACCTGCCCGAAGAAAAGGTCAAAGTTTGTAATGCCCGATGTTGCCGCCTTTCCTATCTGCATTTCATATATATCATAGTTCATGGTCATAAGAATAGGGTAGAGAAAATACATCCCTATGGCCAAGGCTATCAATGTATTTCCAGCATCCTTTGTTATTGACAGGCTTCTGAACAAAACCCCGAGCGGAAGAATAAAGCTGAGCCACCATGTTTTTATCATGCATAGAATAGCGTGCATCGTCGTCCATTCTATAACAATAACGGCAAGCATGTTGGAGCTTTGGAATATCATATCTACAATGGGCTTGAGCGCAGGGCCGATGCTTATCGTAAACTTTATGAGGGGCATGCCCGGAACAATAGGAATGTATACTGTAAGACCGTAGAGAAGGTATATGATAGTTGAAAAAATAGTGAAAATACCTATGTTGCCAAGGACGTGCTTAAGAATCTTCTGATTGTACTCGATTGCTTCATTAAGATAGTAGTATCCCTGTGGAGAGGAGTTTACAAAAGCGTAAAGAAAGCTTACAGCAAAGATTATGAAAACTGTTGTTGCAACCTCGTCTATCTTTATCCTTAGAAGCGCGTCTGTAACGGGGTAGTTGAAAAGCTTCCCACCTAGATAGGCAGCGGTGTAGAAAAATATTACAACAACCATAGCGAGGTAGGAAAGGCCGAACACATCCAAAATGTCTTTCGGTTCTTCACATTTTCCGAGTCGTGTGGTGGCATCTACCATTTTTTGAATCGTTTCTTCAGAAGTGAGCTGTTCGAGTTGCGAAATGTCGGGAACAGAACCATTAGAAGAAATCTGCTGGGAATGAGCTGGTGGAATGAGGAGAACAAAGGCAAAAAGCACAAAAATCATTCTCTTATCCATGTTTTCTACCTCATATAAAGTGCGTAAGCCCAGCGATCTCAACATCCCCTCCGAGCAGCGGGGAAAGGCCTTTTGTTCCGGCAATCACTGCCATGAGCGCCATGAAAGAAAAAACTGTTGTGAAAAACAGGAGGTTCGCAAGCATCTCAAACATTATCTCTGAGATAAACACTTTGTTATCATAGACTAAAGGAGAAAGGAGGCCATAGTTCCATGCCTGCGCGCTGACCCTTGAAATGCAGACAAGGTTTCCAAGCAGTTCTGGGACAGAGAGAAGGTAGTCAAGAATCACCCTCATAGCTCCGGGGATTGAAATGTCAAAGCCGGAAAATTCTCTGTTTATTTCTTGAAGATTCTGGCCTATGCCAGCCTCAAGCTCTTGCGTATTCATCTCCTCCAGTTTTCCGCTTTTTATGTATTCCTCATAAACCCCAAATTTCTCATCAAACTCCTTATCGTACTCCAAACTATTTCCAAATATGCTAATCGTTCCGAAGTAGGAGTTGAACTTCGCAATCCTCATGCCGGCAAACTTCTCAGCAGGCTCAAGGGAGTGGTATATTCCGCTTCCAAAAACATAGAACATTGGAAAGACAAAGTAGAGCATAAGCCCCATGGCCATCATGAGGCCTCCGAGCTTTCTGGTCGGACCGAGTATTCTGAGCGCAAAACCAACGCCGATAAATGCCGGCATCACGGACTTTATGAAAGCAAGAATGGCTGCCTGGAATACAGTAATCAGGCCAACCCTTATCAGCATTTCTGTAATGTTGCTCATGAGGAAGTTGAAGGGGCCAAAAAAAAGAGGGCAGAGGCTAAAGCCTATGCTTCCGCCAAAATCTTCAAGCTGGGCTGCAATCACAGTATAGCTTATGCTATCAAGGAACATGGTTACAGAAGTAACCTTCGAAATCTCGGTATACAGATACGCAATCTCGCCGTATATCTCGCGCATGTAGGTCTGAGCCATGGTGAGGAAGATCGGCTCATTATCCATCCCACCCAAGGCAAAAAGATAACCCCGCGGGTCTAGAGATTTTGCAATCTCATCGCTCAGCCCTATCATAACCGCCCATGAGGATGCGATCAAAACACCAAGAACCGCAGAGTAGAATATTTCGTACACCTCAAACCTTGCCCATCCCTTTATCCTTTCATCGCTTAGAGCAACGCCTACCATGTATGCAATGGAAGAAAGGAAAATGGAGATGCCGAATGCTGCGCCGATTATCGCAAAAGGTACAAATTCAAGAGGAACAGAAATCATCTCCAACCACCCAGCTCTATTGTTTTCCACTCAAGCGCCTTTTGCAGGCCGGTCGTTGCTGAGATAGCAACGGTCATAGCCGCTGAGGGAATTACGAGAATCTCAACAGAAAGATGGCCGAAGTTGTTCAAAAGAGAATGGAACAAACCCGGAGTAAGCGTAATAACCATCGGCATCGTTGTGCCTATCAACTGCGGGATATAGGCTGTTTGCCAAACACCAGACATGCTCCATCCATGGATTTTGTATATTTCATCAAGCGCCTGGAAAGATAGAATGTACATAAGAGGGAATATTACTTTAAAGGAAAAACCAAGGGCTATGAGAAGGTTACCACTTGTCCTTGTTGGTGGGAAAAACCTTAAGAGAAGGCCTGCAGCGATCAAAACATCTGTAATAACATTAAGGATGTGGAAAAGCATAATTTGGACAGAAAGGCTTGCAAACGCGGCCATGTATCCAAACTCTAAAATCCTTACCGGCTGGGAGTATATTTCAAGGCCTGGATAAAGCCTAAAGGTTATTCCCCAGGCAGAGGGACCGAACCTATGCTTGAACTGACTCCAAAAAATAACATTATGGTCCAAGTAGGTCAGTTGAATGAAGGCTGGGAGAAGGCGGTCCTTCACCACATCGTTCAGCCTGTTCTCAGAGTAGTTTATTATGTTTGTGCCTATATATGAATCCGCGATAAAGCTTACTGCATTGTATATTCCATATATAACTATAAGAAGGATGATTCCCCAAGCAAGCTCGTAGAGCTCAACCTTTGCCCATGCCTCCCATTCTGGCTTTTTTGCAAAGCTCGCGAACATAAACGCTAAGGAGATAACAGAAATCATGATGCCGATTGCAACGAAGATTAATGGGTTCATCCTCCTGTCACCTTTGTAATGCCGAATATCCTGAGCTCTCCTCCTATGAGCATCGCGATATTCCTGTACATGGTGATGCTTATCGTAATCTCAAGCACAAATATTGTAAATATTATTGCAATCTGCTCTGCAATTATGGAAACCCACTTTAAAGAAATCAAGAGGGTTGGAAGGACCCATCCTACTGGGCTGGTCAGAGGCGTGCCGAACGTGACTAGCATCTTTAAAGTAGAGCCGGCAAGCCTTAGTATATTTGCAAAGCCCTCGCTAAGGTTGCTGACCCACGCAGCAATATTAAAAACATTTCCCAGCCATTGAGTGAATCTATCCCACAGTCCTTTACTGCCGCTTACAGAGGTTGTTTCGCCGGGCGGGATGTAGTCATTCTGCCCTTGGGATACATTTTTGCCTAAATATCCAACAAAATCTGAGAAAACTTCTTCATCGGTCTCTGTAGTTATGAGGGTGTTTTTTGGAAGAGTTGGCGAAATCATTTTTTGACTTTCATATGCGGTGACCAGATAATCTGTAAAAAGAACAGAAAGCGGATAGACAAAAAAAACCGTTATTGCTAAAGCGACTATGCTAGAGCCCGTCTTTCTTGTGAACGGGAAGGCTCTAAGGAAAAAACCAAGCGGCATGAGATAGAGCATGCCTGCCGGCGCGAAGTCAAGGAGGGCGTACCTTCCCGCCGCAAGCGTCAGACCATATTGAAGGGGCTCAAGAGTCTTGTGAAGAACAGTGAGGGTGTTTGAAAGCCCAACAACAGGAGAGCCGCCTATTTCTATCGACCCGTACTCGGCTTGGATGAACACAAAGATGCCAGTTTGTGAAATACTGCCAAGGGCAAAATCAAATCCCATTATTTCCAAGTATCTGTCCAAAAGCATCCAGAAAAAACTTTTTACAGAAAGTTTTGCCAGCGAAATAAAATCTATGCCCAAACCAAGAATAATAAGATTGTATAAGACAATAACGGAGACGAATATGCCTATTGTCCTAAGGAGGGAGAGAACCTCCTCCTTTCCACGCGCATATGCCTGAGGGCTGTTCATGAAATTCCCCCACATGTAATGCAAAGCAGCGTATAAAACATGGATGCCAAAAGCTACGGCTATAAACGGCATGGCAACAGAAAGATAGTCGTTAAGGGTTGGTATTGCCGGCATCGTTATTTCTTAGAACAACAATATTTAAAATGATTGTTTTGTGTAAATTGACTATGCGTGCAACAGCAATAGCGCTTATTTTGGCGGCCCTTCTTTTGCTCGCGGGCTGCATAGCAATAGGAAATTGTAGCGGGAGGCCTGAATGCTACAAAAAAACGGCAGTTTATTATGCTCTCATAGGAGACAAAAAACAAGCGGTAAGCACATGTAGAGAGATAATTAAAGATCCGGATATAAGCATAACGATGCAGGACCTTGAGTACAACACCTGCATAATAGAGGTTGCAAGGACAATGCTGGATAAGAATATTTGCAGCAACGTAGAAGAGCACTACAACATTCCCCAGGGATGGCCAATTTCAAACGTAAAAGAATTGTGCGAAAAAAGCGTGCAACAGGAAGAGCTGAGACAGCAGAGCCTTCTCAATCCAAAGGAGGCATACAAACACACATGCCCTGCCGCAGTATTTATTTTTTCAATTCTTCCGCTATCCATTCTATTCATGAGGAGCTACGAAAAATGAAAAATTTTGTTATTTCCATGAATGCTATCGCACAAACCCCGACGAAAACAGGCAGAACCAAATCAGCTGCTGATAGAGGCACTATTTTTAGGAAGGCCGAGAATTCTGTTGATACGAAGAACAAGATTAGCAAGATCTCCCATATTATTGCAAGGATGAGCCATTTATTATTAAATATGTTTATTTTGAACAAGGACTTTTCGATCGATTTTGCGTTGAATGCGTTCGCGAGCTCGGCAAAAATCATCGCAACAAGCACAAGGGTTCTTGCATTTTCCAGCCCATAAGGAAGGGAAAACGAAAAAATTGCGAAAAGCGAAAGCGTCAGGTAGAGGGAGAACAACAGTAGAGGAACCTTCATCCTGTGGAAAATGCTCTCGCTCTTCATCCTAGGCTTTCTTTTCATTATATCCTTCTCAGAGGGCTCAACGCCAAGGGCCATTGCCGGAAGTCCGTCTGTCGCAAGGTTTATGTAGAGGAGGTGGATCGCAAGAAGCGGAAGGGGAAGCCCGAAAACAACAGCGAGAAACGCCAAGGCAACCTCGGCTACATTGCATGAGAGAAGAAAAAATAGGAATTTTCTTATATTCTCGTATATTCCTCTCCCCTCTTCCACAGCGCTCACTATTGTTGCAAAATTGTCGTCCGCGAGAACGATCGCCCCGGCCTCTTTTGTCACATCGGTGCCGGTTATTCCCATGGCCACTCCAACATCCGCAGTTTTAAGAGCGGGCGCATCGTTTATTCCGTCTCCGGTCACTGCGACGACATATCCTTTTGCCTTCAAGGCCTTGACAATGCGAAGTTTTTGCTCAGGAGAAACCCTCGCAAATACCGCGGCTTCATCAACAATATCCTCTATTTTAATTTCGTCAAGCTCTTTGCCGTCATACACCTTCCCTTCCAAACCTATCTGCCGGGCCACAGCCTCGGCCGTCCCTTTCTGGTCTCCGGTAACCATGATCACTTTTATCCCTGCTTCTTTGCAAACGGCTATCGCGTCCTTAACCTCAGGCCTCGGAGGGTCTATCATGCCCTGCATGCCGACAAAAACAAGGTCTTTCTCATCCTTTTCATCGTATTTCTGTTTTTTGCCTACTTCCCTGTACGCCATCGCAAGAACGCGCAGGGCGCTGGAAGCCATTTTCTTGTTCTGCTTCAAAATCTCTTCCTTGATTTTTTTTGTTAAGGGCTTTTTCTTTCCATCAACAAGAACATATCTGCATTTGGACAGAACAGTTTCCGGAGAGCCTTTTGAGTAGAGGAAATATTTTTTTCCATTTTTGTTTATCGTGCTCATCATCTTTCTTTCTGAAGAAAAAGGAATCTCGGATATTCTTTCTTCGCTCTTCTCAAGCTCTTCCTTAAAAAAGCCGGCTTTGGCCGCTGAAACGAGAAGCGCGCCTTCCGTCGGGTCGCCGTGTATCTTCCATTCGTTTTTTTCTTTAATCAAAAACGCGTTGTTGCACAGTGCACCTATTTTAAGAGCGAGGTACAGCGGTCTTGCGCTTTCTGAGGACGAGTCGACAACTCTGTTGTTTTGCAGAATTTTTCCCTCTGGCTTGTATCCTACGCCTTCTAAAAAATACTCCCCAGAAAGGACGAATATTTCCTTCACGGTCATTTCATTTTTAGTAATGGTTCCTGTCTTGTCTGTGCAGATTACATTGACCGAGCCCAGCGCTTCAACGGCGTCAAGTTTTCTGACTATTGCGTTTTTTTTCGACATTTTGTACATCCCAAGAGCGAGGGAGGTTGTCACTACCGCCGGAAGCGTAACAGGAACCGCTGCAACCGCGAGGGCAACCGCCCATATAAAAACCGTTAGGGGGTCCCCGCCTCTTGTAAGAAACTCAAGCCCCGCAACTATGGAAACAATTGCTAGCACCACTATGCCGAGTAAGTTTCCGATTTCATGCATCTTTATCTCAAGGGGTGTTTTTGGCCTTTCCTCCTCCTGAAGCATCCTCGCAACCTTTCCGAATTCTGTTTCCATGCCTGTTGCGTACACAACGGCCTTTCCGTGCCCCGCCACTACGGTCGTGCCTGAAAAAACAATATTGGTTCTTTCGGCAACCGGGACCTTTCCTTTTAGGGCATCAGAATTTTTTTGGACTGGCGTCGATTCGCCTGTGAGGGACGCTTCATCGATTCTGAGCTCAAATCCCTCCGCGACCCTTGCGTCAGCAACGATCCTGTCGCCTTCTTCAAGGAACAGAACATCTCCGGGAACTATTTTTTCAGCATCAACAACAACAATACTTCCATCCCTAATCACCTTTGCTTTCGGCGCCGAGAGTTTTTTCAGCTCCTCCATCGCCTTCTCTGCCCTGTATTCCTGCACAAACCCCAACACCGACGCATATACAATAATAACCCCTATGATAACTGCGTCAACAACCTCCCCAACAAAAGCCGATATTGCAATCGCAAAAAGTAACAGGAGTATAAGCGGGGATTTGAACTGCTCCAGAAACAACAAAAAAAGCGGGATTTTTTTTTCTTCGGCTATTTTGTTCAGTCCGTATTTCAACAGCCTGTTTTCTGCCTCGCTCTGGCTCAGGCCGTCCGGAGCAGTTTTCAGCGCAGCATAAACTTTTTCTTTCTCGATAGTATAAATTTCCACATGGCTTTTTGAAGCGTTAATTTAAAAAACATGGAGTTAGGAATGTTCTTATGAAGCTCGAAATTTTCAAAGAGGTCTACGAGCCGGCAGAAGATAGCTTTATGCTTGCAGAGTATGCAAAAAAACTGAAGGGAAAAATTTTAGACATGGGAACGGGCTGCGGGATAGTTGCGCTTGCGAATGCACTGCACAATAAAGATAATTTTGTTGAGGGATGCGATGTGAACGAAAAGGCAGTGAAAAATGCGGAGCATAACGCAAAAATAAATGGAGTAAAAAATGCGAAATTTTTTGTGAGCGACCTTTTCAGCGCTGTTCCGAAAAACAAAAAATACGATTGGATAGTTTTCAACCCTCCGTATCTCCCAACTGGAAAAAATGAGAGAATAAAAGGAAAGCTGAACGCTGCCTTCGATGGGGGGAGGAACGGAAGAAGAGTGTTGGATAGGTTTTTGAAAGAGTGCAGAAAATACTTGAAGAAAAGCGGGGGGCTTATGCTCCTTTCTTCTTCTATAAATGGCCATGAAAAAACAATAAGAATTCTTGAGAGGATGGGGTTTGAGGTCGAAGTGTTATGCGAGGAGAGGTTCTTTTTTGAAAAGCTTTATGTGGTAAAAGCCATCCGGCGAGATTAAAAACTTTTCTAACTAAAATTATAACATATGAGAAAGGTTTGGCTTCTGCTTCCGCTTGTGCTTTTTTCATGCCAACCAAAAGAACCACCAAAGGATAAATTTTTTATTAACGGCCGTTCTTTTGTTGAAGAGAGGGATAGCATGCCTCAAGCATTTAAACCAGCAGAATTGAAAACCATAGGACCAGTTAGAATAGAGCTTCCGCCAGTAGGAAGCGAGGAGTATAAAAAACTTGTTGAAAGCGAAGCAAGGGAATGGGTAGGGATGATAAAAAATTATGAAAGGAAGGTGTATATGATCGAAACAAAAGAAGACTATACTTTTCTTATTGATGTATGTAATAAATTAAGCAAATTCGCTTTTCATGCAAATCCCATCCTTTTGGATAATGAAGGAAAAACGGCAACTTTAGTGATTACGATGACCCCAAAAGATATATTCGGCGATTAAGTTATTTTAGTTTCTCCAATTCGCTTCTAATTAATTCTAAGTTATTTACATCGAACTCTTCATTCTTTGTTATTTTGACGGTCTTTAAACAGATCTCTTCGGCTGTTTGGTAGAATACTGCCGCTTCGCTATATTTTTCTTGAAAAACTGAGATATTACCAAGCATAATATAGGAGCGATAAAGACCTCTCAAAGAATAAACCTCTTCAAACGGTGCCATTCTCCCAGCTTTATCAAAGCTTTTTATTGCAGCTTGATATTCTCCAGCAACAAACTTTTCGAAGCCGTCCAAGTATGCATAAAAATAAGTGCTCCTTGGAAGCTTCTCTTTCCATTTTCTTATTTCATCAGAAGTTTCAGAAGTCAATCCGAGAAGCGTCCATGTCTGTTCATGCCCAAAGCCCATTTCAACGCTTTTTAAAATGAGCTCTCTTTTTTCAAGATTATCAAGAGCATTCTCTGCTTCTGGAGAATAAACAGCATCAAAAACCCACATTCCCTGCGCCTCTCTTTCTTCTTTGTATGTTCTATAATTTTTTTCTATTACATATCCTCTGCTTTCTAACTGTGGTATAAGTGTTTTGTTTACATACCACCACAAACCAAAAAGTCCTGGATAAAAACTACATTTCCAAGTGCAGAATCATATATGAAATAACCAAATGCTGTTTTTCTGAATGGAAAACTATGCCCCACTGTCCTTATTGCCCCATCTCCTGCACTTGCATACCCCATAGTATAGCATATTTCCATATCCATACCAGCAGCTTTTCCCAAAGAATACAAACCAATGGTATGTTGGGTGCAATCCCCAGGAGCACCTTTGAGAAAATCCTCGGTCGTTGCTAACGGAGGATTTTCAATATTTGATCTAAACTGCGAACTCCATTCTCTTGCTTTTCCTTCAAGCCATCTTCCTAGAACAAGATCTCCAAGAAATGGAATTTTGGAATACCATCTTTTCTCCATCTCTCTTGCTTCTTCACTAATTTGCTGAGGAAGGGAAAAAATCATTTCTGAAAGTTTTATTATATCTTCAACTGTTTGAATCACATACCTTTGTTTTGTTTCTGTGCTCTCTGCTTCTTCCATCAATTCTTTTGATGCAAGCACCATTGCTGGATATGGCGTGTAGGTTAGGTTGAGTATTGAAAAAGGAGCTTCTGAATGTGTGATTTTTTCAACAGATGTCTCATCATTTTTGTATGTGAATTTGTAGTATTCTATCTGGCCTTTTGAAATCCCTATGCCATATGTAATAATTCTTTCATCACCTGAACCGCTTTTTATAATTCGGGGCGGGGTGAGATACAACACTTTTTCACTTATGGTCGGTTCTTTTATAGGGCACTCTTCTGTAAGTTTTTCTCCTTTCCCTGCCCTGTAGACTATACTATAAAATCCATCTTTATCATGAAGAAGGGCAATCTTGTTTTCTTCGAATTTTTTTATTTCTTCTTTTTCTTTGCTTGTATCGTAAACCATTCGTTCGCCTTATCTATAAGGAAGAAGCGAATTCAAAGCACAATATAAACATTCCCTGTTTTTGTAACGGTCAGGGCGGTTTCGCCTGAGAATTTGAATGTTTTTGCAATCCCTTTTACTACTTTTATTTTCATCCCGGGCTTTACGAACTGCCCGCGACCTTCAAAAAGATAAACAATACCCTCGCTTCCTTCTCCATCGCGCACCAAAACTCTTGTGTAGAGATCTTTTCTGGTTTTTGTTTTTTGGTACTCGCCATGCTGGACATCAACAACAAAAAGTTCATCTGTATTTATGTTTCTCATCCCGTCTTTTATATCTGTTAGATGGGTGATGTGAACCTTCTTGAACCTGTTTTTTGCAACGCTGAAAGCAAGGTCTATCTGCTCGTTCATGTATTTTTTAAGCTTTTTTATCTCCCTGAGCATTATGTTTTCATCCCCCTCGCTTTCCTTCATAACATCCATCGCATGGCGGAAAATAGTGGGTTCGACACCTTGCGGTTGTTCGGCTTCTGGCTCCTCCTCGGTCTCCTCCAATTTTCCGGCTTTATCCTCGATCGTCTCAAGCTCCTCAACCCTTCCTATTGATTCGATATCCTTTTCCGGCATGCTCCCTATTGCATCAAGATAGCTTGTAAGAAGGTTCTGCACCTTTTTCTCATCAACCTTCTTCTCAATAACATTGTCGTATATGCGCTCTATTGCCGGCATCATCTTTGCCTTTATCCGCTCTCCCTTCTCCTTCCCGAGTTTTTTCTCGAAAAGTTTTTCAATCGGCTCAAGAAGTTTTTTCCTTTTTGTCGAGGGAACCGCAAACTCTTTTCTGGGCTTCTCCGCTCCGGCTTCAAAAAGCTCTGCGAACGACATGGTTTCAGTTGTTTCGCCGTTTCTTTTTTCTTCAAGTATTTTTCTCGCGGTCTGGCTCACCTCCGGCTCCTTGTCGTAGCTGAGCTCCAAGAGGGCGAATATTGCCGCGGGGTCATCTATCCCGCCCAGCTGTATGGCTGCGTTTTTTCTCACGCTTGGCGACTCGTCAAAAGTAAGCGATATCAGTTTCTCGAGCTCTTTTCTTTTCATCAGAAAATATTCTATGCTAACATTTTTTAAATTTGCTATACCCCGCGCGAGCAGACGGAAAATTTTAAGCGGAAAACCCAGGGTTAAACCCTTTGGGCTAGGAAGACACAATTCCCTCCTGCCCTCATAGTTTTTAAAACTATTGTTGAATAGTATAAAATTAAAACTGGCGAATTATGTGGTTGCATGGCAAGCGAAATAGAAGAGCGCATAAAACAGCTTGAGGATGAGAAGAAGGTGCTGATAGATGAGATAAGAACGCTGAACAACCGCCTCAAGTACAAAACCATGGAGCACAAGGCGCTCGCACCTTTTGTTGAAAAGACAAAGGATGTAAGAGTGGATAATCTGATGAAGCAGCTGAAAGGGCTGGAGTTCAAGGTCGCCACGCAGGCTCATACGCCGCAGATGGAAAGAGCCCTTGTAAAAAAAATCATGGAGCTTGAGAGGCAGCTCTCAAAACACAAGGGCGTTTTCAGGGCGAGGAAAAAACTTAAACTTGTTGAAAACGACCTGAACGAAATAAAGGCGAAGATGGATGAGATTGACGGGAAGCTGAAGAAGATAAGGAAGGAGCTGAAAGGGTTTTATGAAAAGTTGAAGATGAAAAAAGCCGCGGAGAAGCGGGGGATAACATACGGAGAGAAAACAGACCATATGATTACGCTCGAGGATGTTGTTGTAATAGAAGAGGAAGGCAAGAACAACGGAAAAAAGAAAAAGGTTTAAAAATAATCGGACTTATTTTTGTAGCATGGCGGATTATGCTGAAATGCCCTCCGAAAGAGAGAAGAAAGAGATGGAGGTATGGAAGTACAAAAAGTATATCTGCCAGGTTAAAACAATAGATATTGTTACTGGAAAAAAAATAATAGTTCTGAACGACAGCGAGGCGATGCAGAACGAAATCTATCCTGGAAACAGGGTGGGGCTGAGGATAAGGGGCGAAGACCACACAGCGATAGTTGATTTGAGCAGCGAGATGGTGAAGGCAGGGGAGATAGGAGTTTTCAAGGATGTGGCTAAGGAACTGGAGCTGAGCGACGGGGATATAATAGAGATACAGCACCTACCGACGCCGGTTAGTTTGGAATCCATAAAGAAAAAACTGGATGGAAACGAGCTTTCAAAAGAGGAGATAGAGTCAGTGATAAACGACCTGATGGCGAACAAACTTGCGGAGCCGGAGCTTGCAACATGGATCGCATCAACATACATAAGGGGGATGAGCGACAGGGAAACGGTTGCGCTTACAGAATCGATAGCGGCATCCGGGGAAATGCTCCGGCTTGGGAAAACCCCAATAGTTGACAAACATTGCGTGGGTGGAGTTGCGGGGAACAGGACAACGATGGTTGTTGTGCCTATTGTCGCCGCTGCCGGCCTGTACATAGCAAAAACCTCTTCAAGAGCAATTACATCCGCGGCCGGAACCGCGGACACGATGGAGGTTCTTGCAAACGTGAATATAAAAATGAACGAGCTGAGGGAGATAGTGAATAATGTGCATGGCGCAATTGTGTGGGGCGGGGGGATAAATATAGCCTCTGCTGACGACCATCTTATAAGGATAAGGAGGCCTCTTGGCTTGGACCCGAAGGGCATTCTTCTTGCAAGCATACTAGCAAAGAAAAAAGCGGTCGGAGCAGAATATGTTGTTATAGACATTCCGGTCGGGATGGGCGCAAAGGTGGAAAACATTGAAAAGGCGAAAGCCCTCGCAAATGATTTTATAAAAATAGGAAAAATGGTCGGCATGAATATAGATGTTTTGATAACTGAAGGTTCAGAGCCGGTTGGGAATGGGATCGGGCCTGCGCTGGAGGCAAGGGATGTCATGCAGGTTCTTGAGGGAAGGGGGCCTGAGGATTTGAAGAATAAAAGCCTGCTCCTTGCCGGCAAGCTTCTTGAGATGTCTGGAAAGGTCGCGAAGGGCGACGGGTATGCTGTTGCAGAGCATTTTATACTCAGCGGAAAGGCGCTCAAAAAAATGAGGGAGATAATAGAGGCGCAGGGAGGCGACCCGACCATAACATCGGATAGCATTCCTCTAGGAGAGCACAAGTATTCTGTAAAGGCCGAGAGGAGCGGAAAGATAGCGCACATAGACAACAAAATAATTTCAAAGATTGCGAGGGCTACGGGCGCGCCGATGGACAAAGGCGCGGGCATATATCTCTACAGAATGAAGGGAGATAAGGTAGAAAAGGGGGATATACTTTTTGATATATACGCAGAAAGCGAGGAGAAGCTGGACTTCGCGATAAAGGCATTGGACGCATGGTACCCGATAGAATTCCAAAGGGTCCTGCTTGGAGAAATAAGTTAAAATACTTATGCTAATAAACAGAAAAAAGATAAAGGGCAACCCGTCGTAGCTCAACGGTAGAGCGGCCGGCTGTAGATTTCAGCACAGCGTAAATGCACCTGTGGGAACCGGCAGGTTGGTGGTTCAAGTCCGCCCGACGGGATTTGAGGTGGTAAATATGAAAACAAAACAAATTATTTTGCTTTTCATGCTGTTTGCAGCAATTTTCGCGCAACAGATAAACATAACATTTTACTATGGAGTTGGATGCCCGCATTGCGCAAGAACAGAATCTGTTTTTGAAGACCTGAAAAAAAGCTATGCCCTAAGCATCGCGGAGAAAGAAGTCTACCAGGATTATGCCAATAGAAATGAGATGTTCGCGCTTTATGAAAGGTTCAATGTGAACCCATACTCCGGCGGAGTGCCGACAACACTTGTAAACAACAAAATGCTAATAATAGGCGAGATGCCAAAGGAATACTGGGAGCATATTTTTCAGCAGTGCATAGCCGGAAATTGCTTGGAAGGAGTATACAGCGCAAATGATTTTTCGGAGATAGCGAGCAAGCCGCCATCCGAACTAACCTGGAGCGTGCTCATAGGCGCTGCGCTTGTTGATTCAATAAACCCCTGCACCCTTGCGGTAATGGCAATGCTTCTTGCGGTCATACTTGTTTCTGAAGGGAGGAAAAAAGCGCTCATCGCGGGAATCGCCTTCACAGCAACGGTCTTTTTTATGTACCTTCTTTTTGGGCTTGGGATTCTGAAGGCAATAACAACAACCGGTTTAACTGAAATATTTTTCATCGTTGTGACGGTTGGCGCGCTCGTGCTGGCTATTATGGAAATAAACGCGTATTTTAACTATAAACCTGGGTTCTTTGCTGTTGAGATGCCCATGTTTCTGAGGCCTTATGCAAAACAGGCCATTTCAAAAGCAACATCCATTCCCGGCGTAGTTGGCGCCGCGATTCTCTGCTCAATATTCCTCCTTCCGTGCTCCTCAGGACCTTACCTTATGGTGCTTGGGCTACTGGCAAAGGAAATGAGCGTGCTTCATTTGATGTACCTAATCGTTTACAATCTGTTCTTCATCCTGCCAATGATAATGATAACCGCGCTTGTTGTGGCTGGATACGCAACTGTGCAGAAAATAAGCGAAACTAGGGAGAAGTACATAAGAACGATCCACCTAATTTCAGGAATTATTCTCCTGGGATTGTTCTTCCTTATGCTCGCACATCTTTTGGGTTATATCTAACCCTTGAATTTCAGAACAAGGAATAGATGGTCCTTATCGTACGGATCTAGAGGGATTTCCTCTTCTATTTCAAAATATTGTTTAAGTTTGTTCTTCACATTTTCAAAAACATCTTCTGGTTTTTTTACAACATCTATGCTCTGGCTTTTCACGCAGAAAAGTGCATATCCCCCTTTTTTCAGAAATTTTTTTGCGTTCAGAATCAAAATGTCGTCCTGGTCCGGCTGGGCGACATCCTGGTATATGACATCAACCTTTCCTATTTCAGCGTACTCTTCCGGCTTTCTAGCATCCGCAAGAATGGGAATAATGTTTTCCCTTTTTTCAGCAACTACCATGAGAGAATTCATGGAGTGGGGAGAAACTTCAACTGCGTATATCCCGCCTTCTCTTATTATATCTGAGAGATGGCTTACGGTTGTGCCGGTGGAAGCACCGAGATAAAGGACTTTTGTGTTTTTTAAAAATGGAAAATTCTTAAGCCCTTTTCTTATCGCCCCGGCGAGCTTGCTCCTAAAAGGATCCCATCTTCTATATTCCTTTCCCCCGATTTTCACGAGCTTCTCTCCATAAACCTTCTTCCCCTTAACCATGTTGAGCGTGTAAAGCTCTTTCTTCTCCTCAAAAACACCCGGAAATTTTTCTTTCATGCCATATTCATCCTCACAAACATTCTTTAAGGAGGGGGGTGGGAAGGTAGAGGAAAGGGGGGAACGCAGTTCCCCCTGGTTTCTCTTGGGGAAGCCCGGATTTCCACCAGACAAAACTCATAGGGGGCTTTGCCCCCTCCCAGTCTTCTCCCAACCCCCAAAATTTTATTCAAATTTGAGGGGGGTGATTTTGGGAGCGTAGCTTTTAGGGGGGAAACCTCCCCCATAAAAGCTCGGTTTTGAACCGGGATCGCAAGCTCCCAAAGCTCGCAGGCTAACCAGGTTACCCCACTTCCCCATTCAGCTGAAGCAGGCTCTCTTCATAACGAACCTGTCTTCCTTGGATTTAATTATTTTAAAGCCAAAACTTTTATAAAGAGAAACAGCGGGGCGGTTGTTTTTCTTTACTTTTAAGTAGATGGGTTCGTGCGATTTTTCTGCCAATTTGACAACAAAAGAAAGGATCTGTTTTCCTATGCCCTGGGACCTGAAATTCTCAAGAACGCCAAACCCAAGCATAACGATTCCGCGCGGGTAGTACCTCAAATGGGCGAACCCGATTATTGCGGAGTTTCTTTCGCAAACAAATATTTTATCAGAATTTTTTATGCTGAACTCTGCGTTCGGAAATATCTTAGCTATGACGGTTTTTATACTTTCCTTCTCTTCTTTTTTCAGAGCACGGATCATATTTCCACGAAAAAAACTTCAGCATGGCCGTGCCTTATCTCAACGGCCGCCGCCTTCAGCGAGGGCGCGGGTGGAATTTTAACGCATATCGTTCTTCCGATGTTCGCCTTTCCGCTGTGCTCGTGCACATGGCCGAAGAGCGCGAGCTTCGGCTGCTTCTCTTCTATAATTTTTCTGATGGATTTGCTTCCTATGTTCACGCCAACATCATCGAAAAGCCCGTATGGCGGCGAGTGGGTTATTAGAATGGTGTTTGCATCTATCGGCAACGCCGACATCTGCGCATATATCTCCTCGTCGGCTATTTCACCCGGAGTTTTGAAAGGGGTGGGTGTAGAAAACCCAAAACCGACGACATTAAACCCCTCCTTTATCTCAACCCTTTTCCGGTGGACTGAAAATTTCGCCTCCTCAAACATCCCCCTCACCTCCTCGTTTTCGTTGTTTCCGGGAACCCAGAAAGCCTGCTGGACGATGGATATGAAGTCCTGGGCATAGCTTATGTTTTTTCCCGTAACATCTCCGGCGACAATAAGGTAATCATACCTCCTGTCCAATTCCAAAACCCTGAGCCGGTCGAGAACTGCCTCATCGTTGTGCAGGTCTGCAAGCGCAAGGATGCGGATCATTTAAGAAGTTCCCTCCTCCTTTTGTCTATCTGCGCCCTGAGCTTATCGCCTATAAATGCGCCCTTTCCATAATCCACTTTGAAAGCTATCGCAAGCTTTGCCGCGATGGTGCGCGCGAGTTTTCCCCGCACTTTCTTTGGCGCCTTGCTTATCCATTGGTGCAAAAATAAGATGCCGTGCTTTGGAGGCGCGACTTTTCTTCTGCTTCTAAGGTGCTTGAAAAGCGCCCTTTCCGCGCCCAGAACCTGTATTGTTGATGCGGGCATTTTTGAAAGCCGTTCCAAGCTTCCGGCGTGCGCAATCAGCATGGCCACTATTCTTCCGCCGGCAATTTCCGTTGCGTTCGGGCAGATTTCCTTAGCAATATTTTCAATTGTTTTTTCATAGTGGCTGCGGAGCGCAGCAAGGGAAACAATCTCGTTCGCCAGCTTTTTTGGTTCGGAGAGGTCGAACGCCTCTGCGCCGCTGCTTCTTTTTCCCATTTCAGCAATCTTTTCAGCGTTCTTTCCAGCAACAGACCTGAGCCCGCCGGCGTCTATATTTTTCTTATTGTTTATTGCAAGCACTATGGAGGCATACTGCGCCTTGTCCTCGCTTCTAAGCTCCGGAAAATACAGCCCATACCAGTCCTCAAGCCTCTCCGCGAGAACGTTTATGACTTCATCGGTCGCTTCAAGAGTCCTCTCCACATTCGCAAGATACGCATCCCTCTTTTCGCCTGCCTCCTTTATCCCGGCTTTGGCTTTTTTGATAAACTTTTCCCTGAGCTTCATAAAAACCCCCATAATGTTTTATATAGCAACTTTATAAAGTTTTTCTGATAATAAAGGATGGATAGCATGGATATAAATGAAGAAAAAGTCATAAAAGAGACCGTAAAGGAGGGGGGCGTGCTCGCGTTGCTTTACTTCGATGTGCACGGAACGGACAAGGAGAAGATAAGGGAATTCTCTACTGGATTCATAAAAGGGATGCTGAAGGAGCCGGGAATAGTTTATGTTGTGGGGGAGATAGACGAACCGATAGAGAGCGAGGGCGTGATATCCACTGCGATAGAGGTAAAGTTGCTTGCTAAGAGCATGCCCGCACTCGTAAAATTCGTCGGAAGGTACAGCCCGTTTTCGCTTGAGATACTCGAACCCGAGGAGATAAAGATGAGTATGGCAGATGCGCATGAGCTTCTCATGTCCGTATCAACCATGATGTTCGACCACAAAAAATATATACTTGAAAGGGTTGCGAAAAAAGAGGATGTGGAGAGGATGAAAAAGGAGCTTGAGAACAGGATAAAATTGGGAAGGATGCTTCTTGAAAAAAGCGGGAAAAAAGAGTGATGATTTATGGAGATAATAAAATCAGGTATAAAGGGGCTTGACAAGCTTTTAGGCGGAGGAATACCGAAGGGAAGCGTGGTTGCGGTAAGCGGGCCGACTGGCTGCGGAAAATCCACATTCGGGATGAACTTCATCGTAGGAGGGGTAGAGCAGGGAGAGGCGGGCTTGTACATACCTATAGAAAGCACGAAGGAGGAGGTGCTCGAGCAGATGAAGGAATTTTCCTGGAATATTGATTTTCTTGAAAAAAACAAAAAGCTTTTTTTCCTCGACTATCCCCCCCATGAAGTTGACCAGTTTATTTCAAAAATGAACCCTGTAAAAGAGCTCATAGAAACTATGGGTATAGAGAGGGTCGTAATAGATTCTATAATGCCTATAGCCCTTCAGTTCAACAATGATTTGGAGAGGAAAAGGGGGTTCATGAGGCTTATAGAAAACATAAAGAAATGGAACACCACAACATTCATAATCACCGAGGATACGCCATCAACAACGCAGGATGTCCTGCCGGCGACAAAATACGGAGTTGAAACGCTAACGGACGGTTGGATACATATCCACTATATATGGCAGGATGGAAGGAGGGAAAGGGCTCTGGAAGTGCTGAAGATGAAGGGAGTAAGGCATGAGATGAAGATGGTTTTTATGGATATTACGAAGAGCGGGGTCGTAGTTAAATCATGATTATAAAATTTTCTGCTGAAATTTTTCTGTGGTGAAGATATACTTTAGGCATGAGAAGCTCAGAAGATGCCAGGATACGCTTGTCAATGATGCATGCGAAGCGATAGAAAACAGGATGCATCTGCTGGCGCACGCGCCCGTTGGCCTGGGAAAAACTGACGCGGTTCTCAGCCCGGCAATCACGCATGCACTCGAGAACAACCTTAATGTATTCTTTCTAACCCCGAAAATCTCCCAGCATAAAATAGCGCTGGATGTTGTGAAGGGAATAGAGGAAAAATACGGAATAAAGGTACCTACCGCTGATGTTGTGGGAAGGAAGTATATGTGCATCCACCCGGCATTGGAGGAGCTTGACCAGGATTCTTTTTACCAGGCGTGCGAGAAGATGAGGAAAAAGGAGCTGTGCCCGCATTATGAAAAATCCAGGGGATATACAAGAGCACAGCAGCAGAAAGCCGGCGAGCTTTTCAAAAAACTCTTCCGCAACTCATACAACCATCTGGAAATGGTGGAGATGGGAAAAAAGCATGATGCATGCCCTTATGAATGGACGCTGGAGCTTGCAAAAAAGGCGCGGGTGATAGTTGCCGATTATTTTCATCTAACGATTCCAAGCGTAAGGCAACTTTTCCTTATGAAAACCAAGAAAACGCTTGAAAAATCCATAATAATAGTGGATGAGGCGCACAACCTTCCGAAAAGAGTGCGAGACCAACTCTCAACAACGATAAATTCGTTTGTGATGCGGAGGGTGGACAAGGAGATGAAACAGCTTGGGCTGGAAAGCGCAAAAATGGAAAAAACTTTCAATGAATGGGCTGGGGAAACAGCAAAAGAAAGAAAAGAAATGCTGGTGGGGGAGGAAATGCTGAATTCCTTCATCGCTCATTACAATATGAAAGAGGAAGAGATGGCGGATTATTTTGAAATGATCGGGTTGGAGTGGGTGGAGAGAACAACGAGGAGGAGTTACTGCCTGAAGCTTGCTAAGTTTCTGAAGGGCTGGCAGGGGGAGGAGGTCTCTGCGATTAGAATTTTGAGAAAAAAGAATGGGTATTTTTCTTTGAGCAAAAAATTCTTAGACCCGAGCATTTCCACCTCTGAGCTTGGAAAGGCCCATTCTTTGATACTCATGAGCGGAACGCTCCTTCCTCTGGAGATGTACAGGGATGTGTTGGGGTTGGAGGAAAAGAGGTCTATAATGAAACAATACAGCTCTCCATTTTCAAAAAGCAACAAGCTGAACATAATAGTCGAAGGGATAACAACTAGGTACAGCAGGAGGAATTTTGAGGAGTATGAGAAGTTTGCAGAGAAGATAGACAACATAGCAAAGGCAACGCCTGGAGGAACGGCCGTATTTTTTGCATCCTATAAGGTAATGAACAACGTGCTCCCCCTAATAAAAACAAGACCTATTTTTGCGCAGAGGGAGAGGATGAAGCCGCGCGAGGTTTATGAAATATTCAAAAGATTTAGCGAAGAGGGAGGGATGCTTTGCGCAGTGCAGGGAGGCTCTCTTTCAGAAGGGATTGATTACAACAAAGGACAGATAAAAACAGTAGTTGTCGCTGGGATTGCGCTCGAAGAGATGGGATTGGAAGTTGAAGCTCTCATAGATTACTATCAGGAAAAATTCGGGAAGGGATGGGAATACGGATACATCTACCCTGCTGTCATGAAAGCCATGCAGGCGGGGGGGAGGGCTATAAGGAAACATGAAGACAGGGCGGCGGTTGTGTATATGGATGAGAGGTTTAGATGGAGGAATTACAAAAAACTTTTTCCGGAAGATGAAAGCTTTGTCATTTCGAGTGAGCCGGAAAAATATGTTAAGAAGTTTTGGGGGGGTCGCTAAGTTTTGCCCTTTCTATCTCTGCCTCCCCTCTTATGCCGTCCCAATTTATCTTCCATTTTTCAATTTTTATCCTTTTCTTGAAAAAAGGCGCCCATGCGACAAAAGTTTCGCCTTCTCCTCCCTCCAAAAGAGGGTGGATGGGGTATTTTGCCTTAATCTCTTTGAAAGGTTTTCCGAGAAGGTCCTTCCCAAGCCCTTCCGCAGAAACGGCAACTACGTAGGTTTCAAAGTACTCCAAAACATCGGATAAAAGCTGTTTCTCCTTATGCCAGAGGAATGAAAATGTAGGAATCCTAAGCTCTTCGCCCAGCATGTCTATTTTCTGCCTTTGGTATTCGCTCGCTATCGCACCGCTTACAATCCCGCCGAATTTGTTTTTTTTCAGAAACTTTTTTATTCCGTTCAGCTCGTCGTCGCTTTTAATAAAATAATGCTTAAGGCCCATCGCCTCCGCCTGCATTTCTGTGTATTTCAAATTCGGCTTATGAAACATCATGCTGTCCTCTTCTCCGAGAACAGTAATGAGCTCAGCCTCCCAGCCGCTGGAAAGTGCGCAAAAAACAGAAAAAACAGAATCCTTCCCGCCTGAAAAAAGGACAGCGGCTCTCATCTTCTTTTCTTCCCGCCCGCCAAAGCATACCCTATCAGAGCAACGATAACCACAGCAAGAAGCGCGAGCAGGGGATAGATGGAGGTTTTCCTGTTCTCCTCCTCGATCAAGCTGTTTGCGCTCTGCAAGTAGGAGTACGCAAGTTCAGGGTCCTTCTCCTCATATTCCAAAGCTTTTTCATAATAGTCCTTGGCCCGGGTATAGTCGACAAGAGGCGGCGGATTTGCAATCTTCTGCTCAACTTCGCTAAATGCCTCTTTTGGTATTTTGGTTATGTTCTGCTCCGGCCGGGGGGGAATTTCTTCTTCAGTTTTATTTGCCGGAGGGGGGGCCGGCTGTTCGGTTTTCAAAAGTTCGAGCGCAAGCTCAAAGTTTTTTGTTTTGGCAGTATCGACTATTTCTTTTTCATTCCACCTCCCCTGTGCAAGGGAGAGTATTCTCGCGGAGACGGCATTCTCAAGCTTGACGGTTTCATCAGCCAGATTGTAGGATTTGAATTTTTGCAGGTAGAAATACGCCTCGCCGGGCTTGTTTTCCTCGTATTTTGCCTGAACGCCGTCATACGCGGCTATGAGCCCCCACTCGCCGCCGACATTTATCTCCTTGCCGATGTAGTACAACCGCTCGTAGTATTTCACTGCATCAAAGTATTGCCTCATCTGGAGGAATATATACTGCTGGGGAGTGAGCCTTTCGTAGTTGAATGTCTGTATTTTTCCGTCCTCCTGGGCGATGTACATTGTGTTGTCCACAACCCAAACTCCAACAGGAGAGTTTATGGTGTATGCAAAAACAGGGTAGCAGTCCTTGGTAAACCAAACTACCTGATTTCCTTTCTTATCCGCAACATAGACATAGTCCGCATCCACAAAAACATCATATGCGCTTTGCATGTTTATGTTTTTCTGCCCGCAGATTGCGTGCAGGGTTAGGTTTTCGTAGATAACCTGAACCCTTCCATTGTTATAGTCCGCAACGTAGAACTTCCCTTCGTTATAGAATATTCCCTTCGGCGAATCAAACATGAGGTTGTACTGCCCCTTCTCGCCAACAAAATTAAGGGTGGCTCCATCTGTCGACATCACAACAAATCGGTTGTTCTTATCATCCGTAAGGTATAAAGTATCTCCAAGCTTCCATATGCCATACGCATCATCGTAAGTACGAATCTGCTTTAGGGAGGGCGCTCTTTTCCATATGCTCCCGCTCTTTGTTAAGTACATGTACCCATTTTCGTCAATGAAGATGTCCCGCAGACCATTGAGCTGGTCGTATGTTTTCTTATCTATATCCTTATCCTGTATGTTGTAGATAAAATAGCCAGAAATGTCTGGGCTGATTATGTATATTTTTCCGCTTGTATAAAAAATTCCCTGTATGGATGTAAGCTCCTCGTCCTCTATCGTGCCCGTCGGGGTGAGGAGTATCCCGAACTCTGCAAACGCCAGCCCGAAGAGCAAAAGTGCTACTAGAAGGTTTTTAACTCTCATGCTTCAAATTTGAAAGGAAAATAATAAAAAGGTGATGGAAAGGTAAGGATTAGGGGGTTGAATGGCAGGTATTAGGGCCGTTATATTTGATGTTGACGGGGTGCTGAAAAGAGGGAAAACGCCGGTTGAAGGTGCAGTTGAGGCGGTTAAAAAAATACGGGAGAGATGCAGGGTTTTTGTGCTATCCAACAACTCCTCCTATTCAAAAAGGTCTTATACCGAGCACCTTAAAAAAATCGGTTTTGATTTTCTAGAAAATGATGTGTATGTCTCCTCACATTCAACGGCGATGTATATCAAAAAGAGGTTCAAACCAACTACGGTGTATGTAATAAGCACCGGCGGGCTTACCGAGGAAATAAAAAACATAGGTTTTAGGGTTGTGGATGGAAAGGAGGGGGAAACAGCAAATATCGTGGCGGTTGGTTTTGACAGCACATTGAATTATAAGAAACTTTCAATTGCGTACCGGGCGATAAAAAACGGTGGGTTTTTTGTTGCAACAAACGAGGATAAATTCTATCCTGTTGAAGACGGCGAGCTTCCAGGAGCAGGGTTGAGCGTAAAGGGGCTAGAGTTCGCAACAGGAGTAGGGCCGGTTGTAATCGGAAAGCCTAGCCTGTACATGCTAAATGAATTGCTTAAAGAGAATGGGTTGAAAAAAAGCGAAGTAGTTATGGTGGGAGACAGCGAAGAAACAGATATAAAGATGGCGGATAGAGCTGGGGTTAAAAGCGTTTTAATAGGGAAGGCAAGAAAATACTCGCCTACCTATGAAATAAACAGTATAAAGGAATTGCTGGGTGTTTTGCAACAATTAAAATAGGCATAACGCATTTCTTCGGGGAGTTTTTTATTTCTCTTTACTTGAACAGACTGTCTATGCTTCCCGCCGGAATTTCCATCTCCTCTTTTATTACCTGCTCGTCAACATTTGTCGCTACCGGAGCGCTCTTTTCAACTATTACGGAGAGCTGAACTGTCGCACCGCAGTATGGACATTTGCCGAAAAGCGTCAAATCAATGTCGTTAAGCTCCACTTCGCTGTGTATGTTCAGCTTGTTCCCGCATCCTTTGCACACAAATGTTTTTTCTATTTTCATGCGCAAAATTGAAAGAAAGCATTTAAAATAGTTTCTCCTGGTTAAATAGGATAAGTGATGATGGAAGTGATCTCTGATTAATGATGAGGTGACTTGACTCTGATCAAAATTCAACTGCCCTGTTTTTCTTTTCTCTTGGGGATGGCTTTTCATTCGGATATCCAACAGGAAGAACTGCAACCGGAATAAGCTCGCGCGCGGCGAAAATCTCCTTTATTTTTGTGTCATCAAAAGCCCCAACCCAGCATGCCCCTAGGCCGAGCGAGGATGCTTGAAGCTGTGCGTATGCGCATGCGATGGTTGCATCCTGAATAGAATAAAGAGCTCTTCCTCTCTCGCCGTATTTTGCTCCTGAAATTTTTGGGTCGGCGAAGAAAACAAAAACAACAGGGGCTTCCTCTATCCATTCCTGCCAGCATGCTTCTGCAATTTTACTTATGATTTCTTTTTTTGTTGTGTAGAAAACCCGGTAGGCTTGGAGGTTTCCAGCAGATGGAGCTGAGTTTATGGCTTCAACAATTCCCCTTATCTTTCCCTCCTCAACCGGCTTATTCTTAAAGCTTCTGACGCTCTTCCTCTCTTCAAAAATTTTCTCCATGCTTTAGATTCCAACGCAAGCATTAAAAACATTTATTGAACAATAGGTGCAGGGTGAGCGTATGGACCTAAAAAAATACAGGGGGAGGCATTTTTTGACTTTATTGGATTATACCGAAAGCGAGATAAGGGAGCTTATTGACCTGGCGGTAAAGATGAAAAAAGGAAAGGTAAAGAAGAGCTTGAAAGGAAAAAGTTTGGCGCTTCTTTTTGAAAAACCTTCTACAAGAACAAGGGTTAGTTTTGAGGCGGGCATGACAAAGCTAGGAGGGCATGCGCTCTATGTCGATTTGCGGACAACTCAACTGGGAAGGGGGGAAAGCATAGCGGATACTGCCAGAACTTTCTCCAGGTATGTTGACGGGGTGATGGCAAGGCTGTATAAGCATACGGTAATAGAGGAGTTTGCAAAATACTCAACCATTCCTGTAATAAACGGTCTAACAGACATGTTCCACCCGTGCCAGACCATGGCGGATATGCAGACTGTTTTCGAGCATAAAGGAGACGTGGGGGGGCTGAAGGTTGTTTTCCTAGGGGACTGTGGGTTCAACATGTTCCACTCTACCATGATCGGTTTTTCAAAGCTCGGGGCGGATGTTTATGGAATCTGCCCGGATAAGATGGAGTACATGCCGAAAAAGGAGGTTTTTGAAAAGGCGAAGAAGCAGGCGAAAGGGAAAATAGTTATTGGGCATGAGATTGAGTTGGTGGAGGGCGCGGATGTGGTGATTACGGATACATGGGTGAGCATGGGGCAGGAGGATGAGCAGAAAAGGCTTGCGGACTTAAAGCCCTATCAAGTCAATCAGGAGCTTATGAAAAAAGCGAAAAAGGACGCTATATTCATGCATTGTCTTCCTGCGCACAGGGGGCAGGAGGTTGTGGATGAAGTTATAGATGGAAGGTGGAGCGTTGTTTTCGATGAGGCGGAGAACAGGCTGCATGCGCAGAATGCGATACTGGCTGCGCTCATGGGTGGAAAATGATGGAAACCGGAGACAGGATAAGGGTTGTGTGGAAGGGAAAAACAATTGAGGGAATAGCGATGCCCCAAACGAACAAAGAAAAGATTGTTTTGAAGCTTTCCAGCGGGTATAATGTTGGGCTGGACAGAAAAAATGTGGAAAAAATTGAAATTGTCGGAAAGGAAATGCTCGGCAGGCCGAAGGAAAAAAAAGAGGAGGGAAAAGAAGGGGGGGTAAGAATATTGGGATGCGGGGGAACGATCACGTCAAAAATAGAGTACAAAACTGGAGCTGTATATCCCTTAATCAGCGCAGAAGAGTTTAAAACCGCTTTTCCTGAGCTAAACGAAATAGCAACGATAAATCTAAGGAATGTCTTTTCCGTCTTAAGCGAAGATATAAACCAAGAGCACTGGGGGGTAATGGCTGAAGAGATAAAAAATGAGATAAAGAATGGAGCGGAGGGCGTAGTTGTTCTGCACGGAACAGATACGATGAGTTATTCTTGCTCCGCTATGGCGTTTGCCCTTCAAAACCTTCCAGTGCCGGTTGTTTTCACGGGCGCGCAGAGAAGCGCGGACAGGCCGAGCAGCGACAACAAAATGAACTTGTTGAATGCTGTTTTTACCGCAAAGCAGGATTTGGGCGAGGTTGTTGCGGTGATGCACGCAACGAGCAGCGATGATTTTGGCTTTGTTCACAGGGGGGTGAAGGTAAGAAAGATGCATACCAGCAGAAGGGATGCATTCAAAAGCATAAACATCCCCCCGCTTGCAAAGGTTGATTATAGAACGAAAAAATTTGAAAAAATTTTTGAGTATAAAAAGAGAAGCGCGGGCGGGTTGAGGTTTGACAACAGGTTCAGCGATGAAGTGGGTTTGGTTTATTTTTATCCAGGAATAAAGCCAAAATTGTTTGATGCATTTTCAGATTACAAGGGGATTGTTTTGGCCGGTACCGGGCTGGGGCATGTTTCTACAAATCCTTTTAAGGATAAGCATGCAAAGCCGATAATCGAAAAAATAGAGGAGCTTGTTGAATCCGATGTCGTTGTCGCGATGGCAAGCCAGTGCATAAGCGGGAGAATAAACATGAATGTTTATACTGCCGGCAGAATTTTGAGGGAAGCCGGGGTCATCGGCCATCTCGCCGACTGGACGCCTGAGTGCGCATTTGTTAAACTTTCTTGGGTTTTGGGGCATGAGAGGAATGCAAAAAAAGCAAGGGAGCAGATGATGGAGAACCTGGCCGGGGAGATGGGCGAGAGAAGCATTTATACAGAGGAAGAACATGAGTGATTTAGGTGAGTTCAGCCAGGAGGAGAAAAAAATTATAGAGCCTTATTTTACAAACATGGACAAAAATATATTCGGGTTGGTGAATTTGCCCGAGGTTGTGAAGGGCGCGCTTTTTGCAAGGTACAGCAGAAGCGACAAGAGTTTGAGGAGAACGCTGCTGGACGAGTTTATAAAAAAAGAGGAGATGGGTTTTTCGGATATTGTCGGCGAAAGGGCGGCGGGAAAAGAAGGTATTATTGCGATAGAAAAGGCGGAAAAATTTTACGAGCGCGTGCTTATAGGTTTTGGGGATGACAGCGTCGGGGAGCTTGCAGGAGTTCATATGGCGGTGGAGGGCATAAGCAACATAGCAACCAAGCTGATTGAGGACAGAAGGATTGGGATCTCTCCGCTTGAAAAAAGCTCCCGGTATGTTTATTTTGATAAAAGGGATAAACGCGGAGAATATTTGTACTGCAGGGAGCCGAAAATAGCGGAATCCGGACTTGATGGAATTTATGAGGAAACGCTGGATTTTCTTTTTGACACGTATTCAGAACTTATTCCTGAAGTAAATGCGTATGTGATGAAGAAATATCCGAAGGGGGAGGAAAGCGAGAGGGCGTATGAATCGGCTGTAAGGGCGAAAACATGCGACCTCCTGAGGGGTCTGCTTCCAGCCGCAACGCTTACAAACCTGGGTTTATTCGGAAATGGAAGGGCATTTGAATATCTTCTGGTCAATCTTTACGCATCTAAATTGAAGGAAGCGCAAAGGATCGCGGGGGACATGGAAGAGGAGCTGAAAAAGCTCATTCCTTCATTCGTAAAAAGAGCTAGCGATGAAAAAGGAAAGGAGATGCAGGAATACATAAAAAATCGGGAGAATGTTAGGGGGTTTGCTCCCGAGAGAATTGATGGCGAAAGTGCTGACGATGTCAGGCTTGCGTGGTGGGATGAAGATGCGGTGGAAAAAATTGTTGCGGCCATTCTTTTTCCATATTCGCAGATTGCATATAATGAATTGAAGAATGATGTAAAAAAAATGAGCGAAAGCAGGAAGGAGAAAATTTTAGATGCGTATGTGGGGGAGAGAAAAAACAGAAGGCACAAACCCGGAAGGGCTTTTGAAAACGCTTATTATACTTTTGAAATAGTAACCAATTTTGGGGCGTTCAGGGATATCCATAGGCATAGGATTCTTACGCAGGAGAGGCAGCTTCTCACAGCGCGCTTGGGGTATGATATGCCAAAGGAGCTGAAAGAGGCGGGGGTTGCCGGAAAATTCGAGCGGGCTATGGAAGAAGCGAAAAAAACATACGAAAAGATCGCGCAAAAGTTCAAGGAGGAAGCGCAGTATGTTGTTCCGTTTGCCTACAGAATAAGGTTTTATATTACGATGAATGCCAGGGAGATTTATCATTTAACTGAACTGAGAAGCGGGATGCAGGGCCATCCGGATTACCGGCATGTTGCGCAAAAGATATATCTGCTTGCAAAGGAAAAGCATCCTGCGATTTTCAAATACGGAAAATTCGTGGACATGGGCGAGTATGGGCTCGAGAGGATAGAGGCTGAGAAAAAGCTTGATAAAAAGATTGAGCGGTTGAAAAAATGATTATTTTTTCTTTTTTCCTTTTGCTTTATTTTCCATTATGATGTCTCTTGCGGTTTTTCCTTTAGGAAAGTATTTTTCGCCGTTGTTGAAAACAGGCATTCTCTTCTCATCCGCAATCCTGAGAAGCTCGAGCTTTGAAACGGTTATGGGGATGTTTATCAGCTCGTACGTCCCGAACGGGGTTGTTTCCTTTATCGTTTTGAACTTGTGCCTTTGCTTCATGCCCGCAACAGTCAGCTCCACTGCCACTTCCATGCAACCACGTTTTTTCCATTTCCAACCGCAAGGAATTTAAACATAACGCTGATGCCGAAAACGAGAAAAAATTAATAGAAAACCCCTACTTTTTTCTCCACCATAAGTTTGGTCAATTGCTCGATGTCTTCAAAGTTGTGCTCTACGATGTATTTTGCCTTGTCCTTCTTCTGCTCAACGCCATCGCCTACAAGCTCAACAAAAGCCATTTTCGGTTCATTTATTGGTTTTCCAATCTGGCTGAGCAGGGAGACGCTCACATCCCTTAGGTCAGGACACTCTTCGCTTATTTCTTTGGCGATCTTGAAGGCAAGGACAGAGTAAATCTTTCCGACATGGTTGACTGGGTTTTTTCCGGCAGCCGCCTCCAGAGTCATCAATCTAAACGGCGTTATCAGGCCGTTTACGCGGTTTCCCCTCCCGACAGAACCGTCGTCTCCTGCTTCGGCGCTCAGGCCGGTGACGGTTATGTAGACGGATTTGTTTTTTATATCATCAGCGGTGTTCAAAAAAACCTCCACATCCATTTTTGTGATTTCTTTTGCCTTCTTTAGAATGTCGTTTTTCACGCGCTCCTTTGTCGTTATGTACTCTTCTAGTGAATGGATGAAGCGATCGACGAATGCAACCGCAACCGTAAGTTTTATCTTGCTGTTCTCCCTCAGCCCCATCACTTTTATATCCTCCCCGACTTCGGGATGGGCTTTTTTGTACTCTTTTGAGTTCAGGTATTTTTCAACAGCCAGAACAACATTTTCTGCATCGGAAAAGGGAGCATATCCAACTCCGAAGCTCGTGTCGTTCGAGAGCGGAACGCCCTTGTTTCTTAAAAACAATTCAACCAAATCCCTGCTCCCGGGCCTTATTTTTGACATGATTTCGATGTCTGCATCAGGGTCGAGGAACCTGAGATTTTGCTTTATGTATTTTTTCGTGGTTTCTAGCGCGATCTCCTGAACAGGAATTATCTTTCCTTCTGCTTCATAGCTCGCCCTTCCGCTCAGCAGGATAAATACCGGCTGGATGACCTTCCCCCCGCCAAATTCAGGTTTCGCCTCGCCTCCAACTATCTGCCCTTTGTCAACATTGTGGTGGAGTATTGCTCCGAATTCTTTAAGGTATGCCTTGGAGAGCTCAACGCTTATCTCCTCCATTATGCCGTCTATTATCGTATCCGGATGACCTATGCCCTTCCTCTCAACAATCTCAACGTCAAGCTCCGGGACAGGTGTGTACCCTCCTTTTGAAATTACAATATTCTTGGCCAAGCAATCACCTCAAAATTCAACTTCAACAATTACTTCCGAATTGTTTTTAAGTTTAAGCGTTTTTCTCAGGTTTTCTTTTGCTACTATCTCAACGACATTTGAGGGGTGCCTGCTTTTGAGCGGGATGATTATAGACGCTTTTTTGTTGTTTATTCTGCACGGATAGAGGTAAACGCCGCCGTAGATTTCCTCTCCTTTTTTGAAGCCCGGAACAAAAACCGGCTCCTTTCTCAACAGCGCCTCCCTTTTCCAAACCTCCTGGGGACGGAGAAGAATGTTCAGCGTACCTTCAAACGGCTCAAACCCAACCGCCTTTGAGATTGCTTTTTTGTATTCCTTTAGAGAAAGAAATTTTTTTCCTTCTCCAAGCCCCTGAACAACTGCTCCCCGTATTACGAATCTGTCGTGTTCAAACGCGGATTTTAATATTGCGTAATATTTTCGACACTCCTCAACACCCTTTTCTGTAAGCTTTATTTTTTTGTCCTTTCTTAAGACGAGCCCTTCTGATTCAAGTTTTTTTATTATGTAAGGAACAGCTTGGGGGGTTATACCGAGGAACGCGGCGAGCTCTTTATTTTTAAGCTGAATGAAACCGCGCTTTCCTCCTTTACTGAGTATAAAAATTAGAGCATCCACGCAAATGTAATACTGAGAACATTTAAAAACACTTTCCAGAAAATACAAAACTCTAGCGGCCGTAGTCTAGTGGTAGGACTTTGGCCTTCCAACAACTTTCTTTCGGGTTGCCAAAGAAAGTTGACGAAGAAAGAGGAAAGCCAACGACCCGGGTTCAAAGAACCCTTTTTTGCCTTAGGCAAAAAAGCGTTTCATCGGAAAAGGTTTGAAAATCCCGGCGGCCGCATATGAGAAAAATTTTCTTGCTATTCCTGCTGCTTTTTTCTTTTTGCGCGGGCGCGTGCGAAGGGAACGCGGTTTTTTATGTGCCGGCGGTTGCAGGAGCGGAAGGAGGGTTCATACAGGCAACGATGAGCGTGCAGGAGGGCAACTCTACATTTTTCGAAATCCCTCCGTATATCGGGTTCACAACGCAGAACTCTTTCATAACTGCCGTAAACATTGCAAAAAAACTCGCCGGTAAGGAATGCTCATTCATCATCTCTTTTCCGGAAAGGAAAGTGGAGAATGTAGACGGCCCTTCCGGAGGGGTGATTTTTACTGTTTATGCATACTCTTTGCTCACGAACATGACACCGCGCGGAGACGCGATCATAACCGGAAGCATTGATGAAAAGGGCGCGGTAGGAAGCGTAGGCGGAGTTTACGAGAAGGCATCCATCTCAAAAAGAATAGGAATAAGGTATTTCGTAGCACCCAGGCCGAGCATATCCGAGTACATGCTCATGAACGAAATCGAAGACGAGAACTTCAAAATTATTTACATAAAGGATGTGGAGGAGGCGGTCAGCTTCATGTTCTACAACATAACGCCCGAAGAAATAAAGCTGAAAAGGAGCGAAAAAATACCTGAAGAAAACAATGAATGGAAGGTCGCGGGGTTTGATGGGATCGCGGAAGAGATGATTTGGAAGGTGGAGAGAGAACTGGATGGAGCCGAAATTCCGCAGGAAGTTTATAATTATGTGCAGGAGAGCATCGCGCTTCAGAAGGAGCTTCTCAGAAAAGGCTACCAGTACAGCGCCGCGAACGATGCGTTCACCGTGCTAGTGGACATAAGGACCGTGAAGGACAGCGGCTCGAAAACGCTGGAGGAAAAGGCCCTTGAAGTTGAGGAATGCTTAAACGCAACCGTCCTCAGCGGGAAAAAGGAGGACAACTGGGAGTGGATAGTAGGCGCGGAAGTAAGAAAAAAATGGGCTGAGAATGGAGTTAAAGCAGTAAGGGCAGCAAGGCCGAAGCTAAAAGAAGAGGAGTACGCGCTCATGAACAAGCTTGAATACGCCCAGGGTTGGTGCGAGATCGCGCAGCAGCTCAACAAGGAGGGAAAAGGAAAATTTTTGAATGAAAGTATATATAAAGAGCGCGCGAAGGAGATGATAAACAAGGTTGAAAAGGAGATTGTCGTGTATGATGCGGCCGAACACCTTGAAAACGCGAAAGAGCTTTACGACGAGGGGAAGTACCTTGCCAGCGAGTATGAGGCGATTTTTGCAAAATCCATAAATGACGCCCGGGTAGGAAAAAAGAGCGAAATCAGAACCGGATATGCAACAGTGTGGGGGAGACTCTACGGAAGCCAAGCAAAATTCTCAGGAGGAGCGGAGGTCGCGAACCTGGCGAATTATTTAGAAGAATCCTTTGAGGAAGCCGGGGAGAACGCAGTTTGGGTGGAAAATGAAGCTGAAGGCGGGGGCGCATACTGCGGTAGCGCAGCAGTAATTTTCACTATTTTATTCACCGCGGCGGCTGCTGGGAAAAAGCATTATTAAATGTTTCTCTCAATATAACCAGCATGGAGCTGTGGAGAGAGTGCGCAAGGCTGATAGAGTTCAAAAAGATGAAGGCTGAGAACGACTACAAGCTCGGATATATGGAAAGAACCGGCGCCGGAGAGGATGCGAAGGAGATAATAAAAAGCGAGAACGAAAACCTGGGAAGGGAAATTGAAAGAATAGAAAAAATGCTTAAGGAGAACAACTATGTTTTCTTTGTTCCTATGGAAGCGGAGCTTGAAAGGTTCGGGGAGAAGCTCAAGAATTTTAAAGAAGAGGAGATAGACAGGGCGCTCAGAACAAGGAGCGGGGAGGCGTGGGACATTCTTTCCGCAAGAGGCAGTATAATAAAGAGGAATGTGGAGTTTAAGGAAGAGATAGGAAAGCTTATTGATGATGTGAATAAATTGAAAAAAAAGGAGAGGGTTATTGAGATAATAAAAAATGGTGGAATAAAGGAGGATGTTAAAACAGATGGAGAAAAGAGCCAGATTGTTGCAAAAATAGCGAAGAGGATGGGCCGGCTTGGAATGAATGTAATATTCAAAAACAAAAAACTCATCAAAGGGAAACCGGATGAAGAGGAAGTAATGATCAGGGTCGGAAACGATGTGATATGGGTTCCTGAAAAAGAAGCTGAGAACGTTCTCCTAAACGAAAAAAAACTTGAAAGCGTAAGCGTAAAAATTCAGGTGAAAAATGCTGAGAGGCAGATAAGGAAATTTTCCGAAGAGGAGGAGAAAGAGTTTGAGGAGCTTCAGAAAGAGTATCTAGAACTTTTGAAAAAAAGAGAAGCGTATGTGAAGAAATATAGGGATTAGAAATTGTAACTATAGTTACATCAAACATTTTTCCACATACGGCTCTTTCAATGTATAACCCAAAGAGTAGTAATACGGCCTCGCGCCCGGTCCAGCTATAACGCGCATTCTGTTCAACCCAAACTCTTCTTTCACGAGCCTCTCTGCCTCTTCCATGAGTTTTTTTCCGATTCCGCGGTGCTGGATTTTTCCGGGTTTTCCGACCTCAGCCTCGCTTCCGTATACGTGCAACTCCCGTATCAACCCAACATCGCTTATCCTCAACCTTAAAAAACCAAAAATGTTTTCTCTATCCTCGTCTTCGTATGAAAGAAATATCTCTTTTTTCCCGCTCGCTCTGTAATCCCTCCTGAAAAGCGTGGGGTTCTTCGGCCGGATGTTTTTTGCTCTCGGCTCCCTTGCCCTTATCTCCCAAACCTTTCCTAGCTCTTTTGCTTTCCTTTCCACCATCTCCCGGAGGTTGCTCTTCTTCACACCATCATAAACCAGGTTTGCCGGAATGTCCCTCTGTATCCTCATCACGCGCACGTATTCCGGAATATGCCTGTATGCCTCTGCGGTGATTTCGGCCGCAAGCTCGGATGAGTAGGGGGAATACTCCCCCCGGCGATACATCCTGTAAAGCTGTGTTCCGGGAATTACGAGCGTCGGATATATCTTCAACATGTCCGGCTGGAATCTTTCATCGCTGAAAAGGGTTTTGAAAATTTCTATGTCTTTTTTTGGACTTGAGCCAGGCAAGCCGAGCATGATATGATAAACTATTTTAAAGCACGCATCCTTCAGCACCCGCGTAGATTCCACAACCTCCTTAACCTCATGCCCCCGGTTTATCATCCTGTAAATTCCATCATCCGGGTTCTGAACCCCAAGCTCAACCCTTGTCGCGCCGAAGCGAAGGATTTCGGGAATGTACGGAATGCAAACATCCGGCCTTGTTTCTACCGCCAGGCCGACTACTCTATGCTTTGCACTTTCGTTAAGGAGTTTTGCATGAGGGATGTTTTTTGATTTTTTTCCATTCAGCACATCATATATGGACTTCACAAAACCTTCCTTGTACTTTCCATCCATTTCCAAAAATGTTCCGCCCATTATTATTATTTCGCACTTATCAGTAGGATGGCCTTGGATTTCATACTGTTTCAGCCTGCTTTTTATCTGCACTACCGGATCGAAGTCCGCCCTTTTCGCGCGGAGCGCAGCCGGCTCCTCGCCCGTGTAGCTTTTTGGAGCCTTCCCGGTGTAGGGGCAGTAGACGCAACCCCATCTGCATGAGCCTTCAGGCTTTACCATCACTGCTATTGGCGTAACGCCGGAGGCTGTCCGCGACGGCTTTCTGAAAAGAATTTTTTTGATTTTTTTTGTGAGCTTTCCCTTTGGAAAATTCGCAAGGATCTCTGAGTTTTTCGGCATGGAGAGGAGGCCAAACTTAAGCGCCACCTCCTTCTTTATCTTCTCAACATCCTCCCTGCCTTTCAGAATCTCGGATACTATCTCCTCTACCGCTCTATTGCTCATGATTGGTTTTATGTTGAGAGGAATTTAAAAACCGAACTCAAAAATGGAAAAGACATACATTTAAAAACAATTATCAACACAATTATTAAAGTTGCCTCAGAATTTTTGACTGCACGGGTATCAAGAAATCCGTGACCTTTAGGCCGTGGTCGTTTGACCAGAAAACTTGCGGAAAAATATTCTATTATTGCAATGGAAAACCTTTCTCCTTCTCAAATGGCTCTTTAGGGCGGGGTAGTTCACTCCTCTTCTTTCCTGGTTTGATATTTTTATTGTAACTATAGTTACATTACTTCCTTGATTCTCATACCAAGACTTTCAGTTTTTAAGGAGGGGGTTGAAGCTAGGGGGAGTTTAGAAA
>Ga0185342_1000151_pt1 | contig 39003 bp, 34 predicted proteins | sample ConPoolayeEmetaG_FD_128045 | JGI IMG/M metagenome (GOLD analysis project Ga0185342, IMG submission 128045) | Hot spring microbial mat communities from California, USA to study Microbial Dark Matter (Phase II) - Cone Pool mat layer E metaG... ... | reverse complement strand
TCTTCTCAGGAACGTAGCTTGGATTAACAAGCCCGCTTCTTAGGAGTTTGGCAAGCCGCTCTGAACTCGTTTTGTCAGTTACCCTCCCCGGTGTGCCCTTAGCATGGTAGGCGTTCACCAGCACTACGTGGAAACCAGCCTCCTCAAGGGCTGTGTAGAGGGGAACCCAGTAAACCCCAGTGGACTCCATAACCACATGCTTGCAGTCATTCTCCCCTAAAGCCAGGCCTTCATGCTTTCTATTCCCTCCAGACTGTACTCAAACTCAGCCTCCTTCACCGCGGTGTCGTCAACAATCCCTGCCACGAGTAGATCCTCATGAACATCCACACCACAAGTTTTATCTAGCACAAATTATACCTCCTATTTTTGGAGGCGCCGGAGACGCCCCTCAAAGGTCATAGGCGACAATTTGTTATTCGGGCTCCAACGCCCAATTTGTCTCGCCGTCAGAGAGGGACGAAGACCAGTTTAGCTTAAAGGGGGTCTTGGCCCCAAAATACGCAAAGGTCTTCCACCGGCGCCCACAACATATTAAGAGACGGAAGAACAAGAAAAGATTTTCATATTTTGTCTCAAACGCGAAGCGTATCAGTGTTTAGCTGTTGTGTTCGAATAATGGATATTGGGGCTCTAAACATTGCAGGAAGGCTTATTTGGGCTTTTCTGGCAAATGTTTCCCCACCCTGTAGCAGAACCCAAAATAGCCCCCCTTTCAGGGAAAGGGAGCATATAACACCAGAACGATTTCCGGGAGCTAAATACATACTCTTTTTTCTTTTTTTATGTCCTTTTATTCTGTCTTCGTAATACCTCCCCCCCACTTATACATGATGGTGTTAAAAAATTGGAAATACCCATTTCTCCCAAATAACTCCACAAAAGGGAACCCACAGAAGGGAGTTCTCCCTAACATATGGGTTGTTGACTTTTTTTGTGGTTTATGGTTTTGGTAGTCTTGTTATTTGTGGTACTCGGTCGAAGTCTTCGTCGAATGAGTATATTTCGTTTATGTTGTTTATCTTCATGAAGTCGATGGCTAAAGCGTCGTTTGCTTCGAGTTTTAATTCGTCTGCTGTTTCTGTTGCGGCTAGGTATTCTTCTTTTGTCACTCCCACTATTTTTATGTTGTCAAGCATGAATAAGCCACGTATGGTTCTGTTTAATTGTTCTGGTGGCATAGCGTGTTTGAGGATGTTTACTATTTCTGACAAATGTACAACGGTAGTCAGCACTTCCTCTTTTCCTTGGGATATACTGCTGATTATACTTTTGGCTTGTTCCTTCATCTCTTTTTCTGTCTGGGTTAACTGTCTTTTGGGTTTGTAGTATGCATAAATGAATACATTTGCATCTAAGAATCTCATGCGTCCGCCTCATAAGACTTTTTTTCGAATTCTTTCCAGCTTTCGATAGCTTCTACGCCTAGGTCTACTTGGTCAAAATGTTCGGTAAGATCGACGCGTTGCTTGGGGATTATTTTCAAGTAACCCCTTTTCTTTATAATGTAGAGTTCTCGGCTTTCCCCGATTTCCTCCTCACGCCAGTCTGCAGGTAAAATAAGGCGGCCCTGAGCATCGATCTTTCTAACTTCTACTCCAATTTTCATTTTTTTCACCATAAAAAGGTTAAATTCACCATTAATAAAGTTTTTCCTCCAAAAAATTCAACAAGCACCTGAAAAATTTGGCCAAAGAGCTAAGAACTGGTTGCAGATTCAATTTAAGAAAAAGTCTCGAGAAAGCCGCCGACTTGAAGTGTCAAAACTTAAAAAAAGAATTATTTTTGGTGGGGGGACAGAAGCTTTTTTACTGGTTTGTTGGGGGTGGTCGGCGGTTGAGCTGGTGTTTGGTGAATTTGAAGAGTGGGTAGGAGAGGATGGTTTTGTGGAATTCCTGTTAGAAGAATTCGCTTCTGTCTACCCACTTTGGGAAGTACTGGTAATATTCTTTAGGTTTTGCCTTTTTGAGTCCCTGGTATGTTGCTCTGGTGAGGGCTATTACGCCTCTCTTATCTCTGTAGTTTTTGGCGAGTCCTTTTTCCTCTAGTGACATAAGAATTTCATCCAGTTTTTCTTCATCAGTTCTTAATCGGGCTAAGAGTTGGTCGCGGCTGAAGTGAAGTCCGGGGTTAATTTTCCAGTATTCTGCTAAAACATTGAGCACAGTGTTTTCGTCGATTTCGGTGCCTTCGGGAAGAGGGATTACTTCCATGTGTGGGATTGGCATTTGGAGTTCGGGGTGCATTTCGCGCCAGGGAGCCTTGAAGTCACTCGCGTGAATCCTTAAGCCCTGCCTGTACAAGAGAAGTCTAAGCACTTCGTTAGTGCCGGCGCCGATTTCGAGGATTTTAACATCTCTCAAAATTGCCTCTATGGGATAGAAGCGTGTGAGGCCATCTCCACCCATAATCTGGATGCAGTCCAGCGCAGCCTTTCTCATAGCCTCAGTAATGTAAATTTTTGCTGCGGTGGATTCCAGGAAGGGGCCAAGTGGAGCCATTCCGCCTATGTCTATCTGGTAGGCGATATAGTAGGCGAGGAGTCTGAGTATTTTCCAGTTCGCAATCATGTCCGCCACCTTTAACTGGTTAGCTTGGAATTCCCTTGTGGGTTGACCGAACTGGACTCTTCTATCCATACTGAAAGCTGCGTATCTCACACATTCTCTAATGGCAGAAACGCCTGCTATGGCGCCCAGTGTTCTCTCAAAATTCAGTCCTGAGATCATAATGTTCCAGCCCATTCCCTCACCTGCTAAAACGTTTGCGGCAGGAACACGCGCATCGTCAAAGTTCAGATAGCCGTTGCGGACACCATCCCAACCTATTAACTCGTTAATTTTTTCTACGGTAAATCCGGGTGTGCCTTTTTCCACCAAAAACCCCGTTAGGTGCTTGTATGCCTTGATATCTGCGGGATTATCACTAGTTTTGGCGTAAACCATATAGACATCCGCCAATCCGGCGTTAGTGATGAATCTCTTTTTGCCGTTGAGTATGTACTCATCTCCATCCCTAACCGCAGTGGTTTCAATACCAGCTGCGTCACTGCCGATGAACGGTTCTGTGATGCAAACCGCGCCCATTATTTCTCCCCGAGCAAATTTGGGAAGCCACTTCTCCTTTTGCTCCTCGTTACCGAAATGTACAGTCTGGTGGCATCCTCCAAACATGGTGGTGGCGAAGGATGTTGCGATGGCCCCGAGGCGTGCTATTCCCTCCATTCCTATGCAGCACCCGGTGACTCCCGCTTCTTTTCCCATTCCACCGTATTCTTCGGGAATAATTGTCGCAGGCCAACCGTCTTTTAAGACTTTGTCCATTAGGTCGTAGGGGAACTCCTTCTTATAGGCAGCCTCAGTGGCCCTTCCAATATTTTTATCCACAAAATCTTCAATTTTGTCTGCTAATTCACACTGGGTCTTATTCCACCAAGGATACTTGTCCAAAACAATCACCTAAAAGAGTACTTCTTTTCCAATGAATTGGAATGCTTAATAAAGCTATTTGAAAAAAGTTCCAGAAAATGCGAAATATAGTTAACAAAAAATATTGTTTGAAAACTGGAGTAAATTGAATAAATAAAGGGATTTGAATTTACCATAATCTGGTGTTTGACACCATGGCCGAGGCTTCCCCGTCTACGCAAACTTCGCCTCGTTGGTTCTTAATCTGCATCTTGATGGTGACCACTCCGCCGTTATACTTGGCTACATCCTTCTTGTTTATTATCTCTAATTCGGCATGTATGGTGTCTCCAATTTTTACGGGGGCGGTGAACTTGTAATGTGCGCCTAGGAAGGCTATCGCTGTTCCACTTAGCAGTTGTCCCAGGTATCCAGATAGCACGCTGACTGAGAGCAGCCCGTGGGCTATTCTAGTTTTGAATGGGGTTTTCTTGGCAAACTCTTCATCAATGTGGAGTGGGTTATAATCGCCGGAGAGGGACGCGAAAAGGATTATATGTGCATCAGTAATTGTTACGGCTGGAGATTTATCTTTGGCTCCTATTTGGAATTCCCCATAAGTTTTTCCTAACTGACTCATTTTATTCAACCTCGTATCCCAGAGATTGCATGTTTTACTTAAATCTTTCCAAAGCTTTTATTCTCTAACCTTACCTGTTTTTATTCCAGTCTGAAATCTCTTTGATTGTTTTCACCGCCGTTCTGATTGTGGGGTATGTGGGTATTTTATTTTCGAGGAGTAAATTGTGGGCTTTTTGTGAGAGGATTCTTGATGCTAGCCAACAGACTATCAACGGTTTATTGAATTTCCTCACTTCTTGTGAGACTTTGACTATATCTTCTGCGAGGAGAACTGCAGGGTCGTCTACCGCGCTTGTTATGATGAGTAGGATGGTGTTTAGATAATCCTCTCCGCAGAGGGTTTCTATGCATTGTTTAAACATTCCCAAGTTTAATATTATCTGGCCGGTGACATCTAGAGGATTTTTAATTTGGGCGAATTCTGGTAGTATCCCTTTCAACTTCCCCTTCACTTGTTCTTTAAATTCTGGTATCTCAAGCCCAAATTCTTCACATAGATCTGCGGCCATTGTACAGGCGGCGCCACTGGTTGCAATTACCGCTATTCTGTTGTCTATAGGCTTGGGTTGCCATGAGAGCGCCATGGGCATGTGGTAAAGGTCGTCTAAGTCCTGGCAGGGGATGATTTTTGAATCTTTAAGTAGTTTGTTGTCCTCCTCTCTGGCTCGTGGGGTTAAACCTGTATGGTACTGGGTGAGATTCATTCCCTTTTTGGACCATGCTGCTTTTAAAACCACTACGGCTTTTCCAGCCATTTTAGCCTTCTCCGCCGCTTGGTGGAACAGTTCTTTGTTTTTGATGGCTTCCACATAGACCACAATATTTTTGGTGTAGGGATCCTCAGCCATAAAGTCTAGGAATTCAGCTGTTTCCAAATCCGCCTCGTTCCCCGTGGATACACATCGACTTACCCCCAATCCTAAGTCCCACATGTGGGTGAGGGTGCTGCCCATAACGGCTCCAGAGTGTGAAATTAGGCCCACATCTCCCTTTATGGGAGTGTTGGGAACAAGCAATGTGGGCGAGAAGGATGCACAGAAATCATTGGGGGTGGAAATAACCCCCTGCGAGTTGGGACCGCAGAGGCGCAGTCCACCCTTACTAGCTTTCGTCACAAGAGTTTTTTGCTCCTCAACTTTTCCCACTTCTGCGAAGCCAGCGGATCCAATTATGGCGCATTTTACCCCCTTATTAACACAATCTTCAACTATTTTTTCAACGGTAGCTGCGGGAGTAAGTATGTATACTAAATCCACTTTCTTGGGGATATCGCTCACGGAGGGGTAACACTTTAGACCCATAACGCTTTCTTCTGATGGATTAACGGGAAAAGCGCGTTCCTTTGGGAACCCTCTTTGAAGAAGAAAGTTCAAAGCTATGCTACCCAACTTTGAAGGATTATTAGAAGCACCCACAATAGCAACAGAATCTGGATCAAACATGGCGCTTATGCTTTCATCCAAACAGATCACCTCTAACCCAAAGCTTTTGACGCAATAAACTTCACGTTTTCATAGTAGTCCATTTCTCCCCTAAAGATAATTTGCTTTGTGTTAAATTACCCTAGGATACTTGTTTTTTTATAACCACTCTCATTTTTAACACGTTATTGACTCTTATCAAACAAATTTCTTTTATAAAAGAGATTATTGGCTTCAGGAACCAAAAAATTTTATTGATTACCTAGAGATTTAGCTAAAAGTTATATATATTAATAGACCCTTAATTTCAGGGACATATTGGTTTTTTGAGGTGGTTCTGTTGTCAGTTAGTAAAATGTTTGCTTTGTGGAACCTCGTTCCGGGTGGAATGAGGGCAAATCTTGTGCAGGAATCCTTAATGGACACCGTAGCTGCGCTTTCAGCTGCCATAATTAAGGCTTATAAAAAAGAGGGTGAAAAACTGATAGCTGATGTTTTTAGGGAGCAAGGCCGGAATCAGGGAAATCTGCTCAAAGAAAGGCTTGGGTTGGGAAACACTCTTAAGGATGCTGTGGATGCTTGGAAAATTGCTGGTAATTTAACAAAACTGAAGGCGAAATTTGAAAAGAGCGGCGAAAACTCCTACGATGCTTATCATCTAAACTGTCCAATGCATGAAGCGTTTAGGAAATATAAAATTTTATGCGATGTAGCTTGTTTCCCTATGGTTGAAGCCATGGCTAAAACTGTTTGTCCCCAAGCCAAAATGTCAGTAGTTCGGAAGCCTACCCTTGAAGAAACCTGCATTAAACGGTTAACTCTGTGATTTCTATAAATACTAGGGCGCCTGGTCAGGAGTAGCTTATAGCTTTCGGGTGTTTAAATTTTCCTTTATTTGCTATAAAAACATGTTTTCGTTCTTTGTCTAAGAAGCGCAGCTTATGTACGTTTTTAAATTTTTATGGATTTCCCTTGTATAAGCATTTTTCATTTGAAATTTAATTTTCTCACCAAAATGAACATTTGCGGGTTTTGATATTTATTTTCTTTAATGTTTTTAAAAAATATTATTTGTTTTATACTATTTTTATATTTAATTCCCTAAATCCTTATTAGTCCAGTTTATAATTCTTATATTAAACATGTAATCTGTTTCAGGTTGTGTTAGAAGTGACGGCGGGAGAGTATAAATTGGTACTCTACAAGTCTCAAAGAACACCTAAATATAACCAGGTTTTAAACAACATTAAGAAAAGTCTGGAAAATCTGAAATTAGATCTCGAGATTGAGGAGGTAGATTTAGATAAAAATCCTGAGAGAGCCTTAAGAGATGGGGTATTAACAACGCCAACACTGGATCTTGTAGGTTTAAATTGGAGATTTATTGGGGTACCAACTGTGGATGAGCTTACAGAGATTTTAGAAGACATCAAAAAGCGGAGGTAAAAACAATCATGGGTGATAGAGGTAGCCCCCGCCGTGATACTCTTCTGGGGGAGCTTCGGAGAAGGACAAAAATGTTTGAGGGTGAATCAGAGTTGGGTGAAAGGACGCCCACAGGCATTAAGGGGTTCGACGAGATGGTTCAAGGAGGACTGCTACGGGGCGAAACTTACATAGTTACTGGTATTTCTGGTGCTGGGAAATCCATTTTCTCACTGGAGTTTTTGTACAGAGGAGCTTCTCAATTTGATGAACCAGGACTGTATGTAACCTTTGAGGAAACCATGCAGAGTTTGCTTCGCAATGGCAAAAACTTTGGATGGAACCTGCCTGAGCTTATTAGGCAGAAGAGGCTACTAATCGCAGATTTTACACTTATGACTGTGGGTGATAGAGCTCTATCTTTGAATCCTGAAGCCTTCAACCTTGATGGCTTGTATGTTACGCTCGAAGCCGCTGTGAGAGAGTTGGGGATAAAGAGAGTTGTTCTTGATTCCGTATCTGTGCTATTCTTACAATATCCCAATACTGGTGTGATACGCAGAGAACTGAATATTATCTCCAGCATGCTGCGAAAGAACAAGTGTACCTCCATATTTGTAACTGAGACTGGTAGCGAACCAAGTGCTATCACTCGTTTTGGGGTGGAAGAATATCTAGCAAATGGAGTTATAGTACTATACTGGGAAGCTGAAGGTGATAAAAGGAATAGGTATATTGAAGTTTTCAAGATGAGGGGCACAGCTCACTATATGGGTAGGAGGAGACTTTCCATCACCAACGATGGCATTAGCGTAATCTACTAGGAGACATTGTGCCCATGTTAAAAACAAACATTCCCTTTTTTGACAAAAAAATTGGAGGAATTCCGGAAAGCAAAAAAATCGTGTTCATGGTAGCGCCAGAAATAGACCCCTCAATAATAGGTCTGCATTTCGCAAAGGTAGGTTTGGACAATGGATACCGTATAATGTATGTGGTTAACAACAAGTTTCCCGACGCTGTGAGGAAAAAGGCCAAAGCCTTGGGTTGGGCAACTGACCCTTTTGAGAAAGAAGGCTCCTTCATCTTAGTAGATGCCTACTGCGGATACAGTGGTATAGATAGTAAAGAAAAGTTTGTCACAAATCCCTACGATGCTGAGGAAACCCGAGAAAAATTATCCCAGTTATCATCTGCAAAAACCGTTGTGATCTTTGACTCAATAAGTAGCTTCATAGATATGCATGGGAATGGAGTAGAAGAGATTCTGAATCTAATTGGTTGCCTTCGTGAAGCCATTGTTATTGGACTCTTCTCCCTATGGACGTACCAGCCAGAGCAAGTTGGTAAGATCAACGAATTTTTTGAAGGTGTTTTCGAAATTAAACCCAGTAAAAAGCTCTTCTACATTAGGGAATCCCTTTACATAAAAAAGGTGACATGGACTAATAATGCAGGTTTTGAAATTCCAGTAAGGATACTAATTCCTGGGGGATTAAGAGTATACATACCAAAAATTGTAGTGACCGGAGCCTACCACGCGGGAAAAACAACCTTCCTCCATGCAGTAGCCGATGAAGCGATAAGCGTAGATCGTATGGGAACAACGGTAGCTCTCGACTATGGAAAATTGGATTATCGAGGGTTCTACATAGAATTCTTTGGAACCCCTGGCCAGCCACAGTTTGATCCTCTGGTGGAAATGATAGCTAGGGAAGCCATGGGATTAATTCTAATAGTGGATAGTAGTGATGTGGGAACTTTTGAGAGAGCCAGAATCCTTTTTGAGAAGTGCGGAGGTTACAACTTACCCTCCGTAATAGCGGCAAACAAGCAGGATCTCAAAGAAGCCCTACCTCCTCTAAGTGTTCAGGAGAAGTTGGCTCTTCCCTTAAGAATACCGGTGATAGGTTGCAGTGCGAAGACCAAAAATAACTTAACTCTGGTGATTGATGTTCTCCTCGATATCATTTTGTTTGGAGGAATTAGAATTGAGAATGGGTGACACAGGAGAGTTGGATAGGGTTTTGGCCAGCTTACAAAACATTTCAGATGTGGATGGCGCTGCTGTAGTAACCAGAAATGGTATACTGATAACTAGCAGCCTTCCACAGGACGTCGATGGACAAAAATTTGCGGCTATGGCTGCGTCTTTAGTTGGTGCGTCGGAAACAGTGGCAGCTTTACTAAAGTCATTCATGAAAAGAGCAATAATAGAAGTGGAAAGGGGGAAATTGCTAGCCTTAGGTGCAGGACCCAAAGCGATTCTTATTGTATTACTCAATGATAGGGCGGATGTCGAAAGTCTATTAAGAGAAATAGAACCTCGCCGAAAAGACATTATGAAAATATTTAAATAATCACTAAATTTTATTTTACAAAACTCAAGTTTACTAACAAAAGATTAACTTTTTAATTTATAGAGTATTGCTATCTTGTTGCGGAGCTTAAGAAATAATTGGAAGGGCTTTATTGGAAGGAGTGACTTTACTTGTCAGAGCGGGAAAAAGAAAAGAGAATACCCACAGGAATACGGGGCTTAGATGAATTGCTAAATAGTGGTTTGCGTCCGGGTTCTCTCTGCATAATTATGGGTGAGCCGCTCTGCGGAAAAGAGGTTCTAGCGAAGGAATTCTTTTATCGGGGTCTCGAGAGGGGAGAGGCGGGTATTTATGTTACTACGAATAATTTTGCTGAAGACATATTTAGTGAAATGGAAGATTTCGGCTGGTCTCTAATTCCTTATGGTGACGAGGAAAAAGTTGCATACAAAATAATTGATACCTATACTCAAACAGTGAACCCCCATGTGGAAGACACAAAAACAGTCATGTATGTTCCTGCCGCAACTGACTTAGCGGGACTAAGCTCAAAAATAGTGGAAGCAATAACTATTTTGACTGAGAATTTTAAAAGGCTGAGAATGGTCTTAGACTCCCTATCAAGCATCATTACTTTTACCACCGATGCTGCTGCCATTAGGTTTCTCTCCTTCCTCAAAGCGCGAATACGGCTGGTTAAGGGATTATTTGTTGCCCTTCTAGAATCCGAACTAACTGAGAAGAGTGTAATGATGCAAATATTGCAACTAGCAGACGTTATAATCGAAATTAAAGGTAACAAGCTACACGTGAGGCAAAGCGGAAAAGCGGCGACAATGGGAGAATTTAAAATAACCGAGAAAGGAATGGAAATACGCCTAGCAAAGTCAGAGTAAACCGCTCACCATATAACTATTCTAATTTTAAACCAAGAATTGGTAAACACCAAAATTGAAACAATTAATACCCTGATTTGTTCCTATTTCACTCTGTTCACAAGATTACGGCTGATACTATATGATGTATTCCAGAGGGAAAACAATGATTCTCCAAAAAAGGCGGGTGGTAGCTGGGAATGTGAACCAAGAACTCGTAGAATCTAACTTGGGAAATGTGAAAAAATCATTAATTTTTTAGTGAAATTTAGAATAGAAAAAAAATATAATGAACCAGACTAATATTCTAATATGATTATTTGTGGAGGAAGAACTATGAGTGAGTGTCCTAGATGTAAGGGGAAATCTATAAACTTGGGGCAAGTCACGGTAGCAATTGGTAAAACTAGGGGCAAAAGAGTGAATGTAAATGAATGTGTTGATTGCAAGCTTCTCTTCTATGAAGCATTGGAGGAAGAGTAGAAAAATAAAATAACAACCCCTGACCTTTTTATTTTTTGAGAATAATGGGAGCAAATTCCTATGATATTTCTAAGGGTCGAAAAACTGGAAGATTTTCTATATCTCCTCGACAGACGAGTAGAGGACGAAGTCTACATCGAAATCGATCCTGGGAAAGATGAGTCTACAAAGAAACAAAAAGTTTGCCTAAGCTTTTTCGGCAAAATTGACCAAATGATGATACTTCACCAGATAGTACTGGAAACCAAAAAGAACGCCAGAGAAATCATAGAGACCTTGGGAGAGACATTCAAAAAAATATAACGTAAGACTAATAGAGGGAAGAATAAGAGAAATAATGTTAAGCCTCTAAAAACATTTCTACTAATCCCCAAAATTGGCTGAAAAATGAGATAAATTTATACCTATTTTCACAATTGCTTGCCCCTCTACTTTTCGAAACCGCTATCATTGCGGAGTTGCCTTTTATTTAAAGATAAAAGTTATAAATGTAGTTACGCTTTCTCTTTGACTATGAGTTGTGAATGGAGGTAAGTGTTTGTCCAGCGGGAAAAATCTTAGCGCTGAAGAGGAAATTGAGATTAAAGGTGTCATTAAAGAGCATAGACTCGGCAAATACGGCGGGCAGTGGCTGGCTATTCATCATACAGCCTTTATTGTGCTGCCCACTTTACCTGCGTTTATCGTAACAATAATGATTTTTCTATTGCTTCTGAAAATTGTGGATTGGTTTTTCGCCTCGCCCTATCTAGGTATGCCTTTTCTGTGGCCGATTCTGGGATATCCACAGATAACAGTGACGGGAATAAGAGGAGTTTGGCAGGATAGCCTATTGGCATGGGCCTTCATATTTACCTTCACACCCCTATTCTACGTAGTTATAAAATTCTTCTACTTCTTGTTTATGCTTCCACTAGCAAAATTGTGGGTAAAACCAGTACCTGAGGGCAGGTACCCCTACACCCCCAACCACCCCGTAGTAAGACAGTGGATACTAAACGCTATGATAACAGGCACCTTCCAAAACTATTATAAGGAAACACCCTGGGGCAGCGCCGCATTGTCGCGACTAATGTACAAAGCTTTAGGATGCAAGATTGGAAAAAACGTTCTTCCAACCGTCATTGTTGACCCCCCTCTGACAGAGATTGGCGATAACACAGTTCTGGGAGCATACGCATTAATAGCCGCCCACGCCATAGAAGGAGACACTCTATTCATAGCCAGAACCAAGATAGGCAAAAATTGTGTAATTGGCACGAGAGCTCTGATATGGCCCGGTGCAACTTTGGAAGACCACGTGACAGTAGGATCTTACAGTATGGTAACGCGGGGTAAGGTATTGCCCAGTCACACAGTGTGGATGGGGCAGCCAGCCGTGATGGTCAAGGATCTTAGAGAGAAGAAGGAACAATCTAAAACTAGCTCCAAAAAAAGCGATTAACACCTTAAAACCCGCCGCGGATATTCGCCAACTCATTTCTCTATACCTAATTTTATTTTACAAAGATTATTTACTTTTCCGCGTTTTTTATAAATTTGAAAAACGTTTGAAGAAAAATATAAATAAATCAATACAATGAAGTACTCCCCGTTTTCTAAATCCTTCCAGAGTATCAAGTGGCAACCTGTATTGGGGATCTCCATGTCTAAGCTACGAGAGAATAAACTGAACGAAAATTTTACACTCGAAGATCTTTATTCATTCATGGAACAGCTGGAGGAAGCCTACTGTTCAATGCTTCGTGGGAAGGACGAAAAGAGCGATGAAGACTTGGAACTGCTGAACAACCTCTATAACTCAATTGTGGAACTCAGAAACTTCATAAAGATAAAAAATTCCAGATAACTCTCCCAACTACTCCTCTTTTTATTTTTAGATTGGGTAACATTAAGATACTTCTTTGCGTATTTCGCAGATTTTACATAACTAAATAATAATCTCCCTTATATGATATCCTATCCAAATTAGCGGGGCTTTCGTTTTGGCAAGCGAAGCTTTACTTGATGAGGAGGATATCCAAACATTCCTGGAACAAGTTCAAGAAACTTACAAAACCCTACTCAGAACAAAGGAACACAAAACGACGGACGACTTAATTCTCCTAAATAACCTCTGCCGCTCAATGATAAGGTTAAAATTTTTATTGGAAAGAAAGAGAAACCAAAATTCATTATCTTCCCATAATTCACAAAAAAATAACCCAGAAGACTGAGAATTAACAATTTCTTTTAGCTTCTTTACCAAAATTTAGCACGGGTATGGGGTATTTTAAAATTTTATTCTGGGCTACGAACAGGTGGTTAGGTTTCGTTTCACCCCGCTTTTTCTAGGAGCTTCCTCACTGGCGTAATTGAACTTAAAATACTACTGGCAAGCAAAAATAGGGAGTCATAAACATTTTTGTGTGGATATTCCCAGAAGTTGTGGTTCAACTAAGGCCGTGGGGAAGGACATCTTTGAACCGTTAAGTTCAGAGGAGCGGCTGAACCTTTTATCAGTGCCACTCCGGTCAATGAGATTGAATTGGTTCCATTTAGGTTTATAAGCCCTAAAAGAAAAAGAAAAGGCACTTAAAGGATAAAGTGTAGGGGAGCTTCCCTTGTTTTTAGGGCTTCCACTTCTGTTTTTCGACCTTTTTCATTTTGGGTTTTGGCTTTTGCCTGCCTGTTTTCTCAACAATTTTTCTCATAAATCAATTCTAAACATTACAAAAAGATTTTATATAGAAAGAAAATTGTATGCGCGGAGATCTAATAGTAAGAACGTCGCGGGCTATTCTCTATCGGTGTCAGCCAGTGTTCCTCACAAACACGCCTAAAAAGTAAGGCAGTTTCGTCCATCACAGGTTTAATGGTCACATTCTGCGCTTAACCAAAAAGGAGTTAGCAGGGCTAAAAGAAGTTGATGATGAATAATCAAAAACCGAGAAAACAGTTTAAACTCTGAACATTTAATGGTTAGTGTAATAAAAATTATTTTGTTAATGGAAAAATTGGAGGATTCAAATTTGGTTGAGGCATCATCGGAAATGAATAGTAGTTTCCGCAGCGAAATTACCGCAACCCACGAAGGAGAATCACTGAATTTCTGCTACCAGTGCTCGACTTGCTCCGGCTGTTGCCCAGTGTTCAGATACAACCCTAATTTCAACCCTCGGAGAATCATTGAAAACACTTTGCTGGGGAGGAGGGATCGCACAGTAGATAGTCCCACCATCTGGTTCTGCACAGTGTGTCACACCTGCACTGAGAAGTGTCCTCAAGGGGTTAAGGTTTCAGAAATTATCATCGAGCTTAAAAACCTTTCAAGCAAAAAAGGCCTATTCCCAATACACCTCCAAGAAGAAGCAAAGACACTTTTAGAATTTGGAATGGTCAGCCCGAGTAGCAAGGCTATTATGTCCCGCAGGGAAAAACTAGGTCTGCCCGTGGTTGAGAATGCACCTCCTGAAGAGATAAGAACATTAACAAGCTATACTGGTTTCGATAAACTAGTGGCGGGTAAGAAGCCTATGGAAGGAGAAGTACAAAAGAAAGGAGCGATTGGAGAATGAGTCGAAATTACGCATTGTTTCTTGGTTGCACCATACCAAACCGTTTGCCTCACCTTGAGGTGGCAACTAGACTGATACTTAAGAGTTTAGACGTGAATGCGAAGGACTTGCCAGGATTTTCTTGCTGTCCCGATCCTGTGGGTTTCTCCGCATTGGACAGATTTACTTGGATTGTATTGGCCTCCAGAAACTTGGCTGTAGCTGAAGAACAGGGATTGGACATTTTAACGCTCTGCAGTGGGTGTTTTGAAACTTTAAAAACTGCAAACTATGTGCTTAAGCATGATGGAGAGTATAAAAATAAGGTTAATGAGGCCCTAGCCAAGGTGGGCAAAGAGTATAAGGGTAGTGTTGAGGTTAGGCATCTTCTCCAAGTATTGTATGAGGATGTGGGTCCTAAAAAGATTGAGTCTACAGTTAAGAAGCCTTTGACTGGAATAAAGGTAGCTGTTCATTATGGTTGCCACGTTCTCAGACCAAGTGAAATAGTTCAGGTAGACGATCCGTTCAATCCTACCTACTTTGAGGGAATAGTAAAGGCAACTGGTGCTACGCCTGTTGATTACGAGAAAAAGTTCCTATGTTGCGGAGTGGGCGTCAGATCCGTGGATGAAGCCACCACTAATAGGATGATAGAAGAAAAACTTAGATACGTTAGGTTATCGGGTGCTGACCTTCTCTGTGTAATTTGTCCCTTCTGCCTGATTCAGTACGACATTGGACAGTTCCAAATCAATAAGGCTCTGTGTACAGACTATAACATTCCCGTTTTCTACTACCCTCAACTATTAGCCTTGGCTCAAGGTGTCTCAGCTGACGAACTGAACTTTAAGTTCCAAAGAATAAAGCCTGACGCGGTTCTTGAAAAAATAGAAAAATTGTAGAGGCGGTTACCTTGCCTAAAATTGGCTTATTTATATGCGACTGTGGAAAAACCCTAACCAAAAACATAGACTTCGACTCGCTGGCCTCAGATTTGGAAAAAACTGGAAAATTTTCTTTTATAGTGAGAAGCAGCGTTCTTTGTAAAACAGATCTGGAAAAAATGCTTAAACAGCTTAAAGCAAAAAAAGTCGACAAAGTGGTGGTCGCAGCCTGCACACCCAAACTCTACGAGTCCACTTGGGGGCGTCTCCTCCAAGACGCTGGAATGAACTTTTACGATCTAGTAATCTCAAACATTCGCGAACAGTGCGCCTGGGTACACATGGATGAACCCAAAGAACTCGTAACAGAAAAGGCAAAAGGTCTAATACTCTCAGCAGCCAATAGAGCCGAAGCCCTAGAAGAAATCCCCTACGAAAAAATACCCATCACCCAGAAGGTTGTGGTGATTGGAGGAGGAATAGCCGGATTAACTGCCGCCCAAGAACTTGCAGAACTGGGAATTCAAGTTGACGTGATTGAAAAACAGCCTACAGTGGGAGGTCTATGCTTAGAACTAGGAACAGTGTTTCCCACACAGGACTGTTCCCTCTGCGTAAGAACAACCGGCTGTCCTGGGCTGGGCGACGGCTCCCCACGAAGATGTATATATCGTGCTAACCTCGAGTTTAATCCCAAAATAAAGTTCTACACTAACTGTGAAGTGGTGGACGTTCTGGGTAGCGTAGGCAACTTTAAAGTCGTGGTTAAAAAGAATCCCCGATATGTAAGCGAGGAAAAATGCATTAGATGCAACGAGTGCGTTAAGGTTTGCCCCGTTGAGGTGCCGGACGACTTCAACCTGGGACTCACCAAAAGGAAAGCAATCTATATGCCCTTTGTTCAAGCCATACCCCAAGTCTATGCCATTGACCCTAAAACTTGCAAATTCCAAGAATGCCAAAAATGTGTTAAGATTTGCCCCACAAATGCTATCAACCTAAATGAGAAAGAAGAGACCTTCACTCTTGATGCGGGTGCCATAATAATCGCCACTGGATTCGAAGAATACAACCCTGCCCTAGTAAGGGAATATAATTATGAACGTTACCCCGACGTGATTACCCAAGTAGAATTAGCCCGTTTACTAGATGTCACCGGACCAACTGGCGGTAGGCCAATTCGCTTATCGGATAAAAAACCAGTCAACCGAATAGTTATGATACAGTGTGTGGGCTCTAGGGACGAGAAACACAATTATTACTGCTCAAACATATGCTGTATGGTTGCTCTAAAACACGCCATCATGATAAAAGAACACTTTCCAGAGATAGACGTAATCATCGAATATATGGACATACGTCCAGTGGGCTCAAGATACGAGGAATACTATCGCAGAGCCAGAGAACTCGGAGTGACCTTTATAAGGGGAAGACCCGGCGAAGTAATCTCTAACGGTAAACGGTTAGTGGTGGAGGGCGAAAACAGCTTCACCGGCGAATTTGAGAAGATAGAAGCCGATCTTGTTGTGCTAAGTATGGCGATGGTCCCCTCAAAAGGAACGCAAGAACTCGCCAGAATGCTGGGAGTCGCCTTAGGGCCAGACGGATTCTTCAGCGTAGTCGACCCAAAAGTGCGTCCCTCAGAAACAAACGTTGTAGGAGTATTCTTAGCCGGAGGCGCAATGACACCTATGGATATACCCAACGCTGTGTCATATGCTGCTGGTGCGGCTATGGGTGCAGTTAAGCTGCTGAACCAGAGGGAGATTGAGAAGCCTCTCCTAACGTCCTTTGTCAATGAAGAGATTTGCAGCTCGTGCAGGATATGTGAGTGGGCTTGTCCCTTTGATGCAGCTCATGTGGGAGAGGATGCAGCTCAAGTTGATCAGGCAAAGTGCTTCGGCTGCGGTATATGTGCGGCTGCATGCCCCTCAGGCTGCATCACTTTAAGGCACCATACTGGTAAACAGTTGACAGCTGCTATTGATGGAGTTCTGGGAAATGGTGGAGAAGCCAAGAAAATTATTGCTATAGCTTGTCTGGAGTGCGGTTATTCAACTATAGATGATGCGGGTATGCTTGGTATGCAGTACCCGGTAAATGTTAGTATCGTTGGCGTTCCTTGTACTGCTTCTGTTGACCCCCAAGTCGTTCTAGATGCGTTCAACGGCGGGGCAGATGGGGTGATGCTCATAGGTTGTGATCGGTGTCACTATTTAAGGGGAGCTGATGTTGCTAATCTGAGGGTTTCTATGTTGCAAAAACTTCTGGAGCAGTTCGGTATCGAGAAGGAGAGGTTGCAGGCCTTCTTCGGAGATTGCCATGATGCGGGCGAGCTGATCGAGAAAATTAGAGGTATGGCTGAAAAAATAGCGGGTCTTGAGAAGGCTAAAAATGTTATTGTGTCTTGAACTAGTTATCCTCATTTTCCTTTTTTTGGTTATATTTTGGGTTTTTGGTTTATTCTTTGATGGCAAATGCTCTGCAGGGTAGGGTTGTTACAGGGACTGATTTTTCTGCCATGCTGTCTTGGGGTTCCAATTTTAGGGGAGGAAAACAGAGGATGAAGCTTTCCTTGTCCCTGACTTTTTCTAGGTTGAGGTTCTGGATGACCATGCAGTTTGCGTTTAGTAGAGTTGTGAGATTTGTGGATTTTGGATCTTTTATTGGTTGCAAGAAGCCATTTGCTCCCTCATCGACAATGTATGGGAAGGAGGGTGGAAAATCGGGCAGGTCTAATGCTGGGCAGTCGATTCCCAGCGCAACCAGACCAAAATCTGCAATAATTTCGGTGCATCTTCGTTCAAGTGTTGGGAAATTGGTGAAGTATTTTTCTTGATTTGTTTTCCAGAATTTGCCATACCCGGTTTTAATAAGTAGCACTTTGCCTTTTAGGGTGGTTACATCTTTGAGCTTCTCTAATAACTCTTCGGCTGTGATATGCTCGTTTTCACCTTTTTTGAATTCAACTGTTAGAGCCTCACATACGAAGCTTGATATATCGTAGTCGTAGGGTTTTTTGCCGGCCAAGAATAGTGAGGAGGGGAAATCAATGTGTGTTCCGCAATGCGTTTCCAAATTTATGATTGCGGATAGGTAGTGGTAGGCTTGATTTTCTATGGTTATGGTATGCCCCACTGTTTTTACTTGAAAGTCGTAATTGAAAGAATTTGGAAATGCTGCTCTTCCTATAAAATCGTAGAGGTAGGGCTGAGTTAAATCGATTGTCTTCAAAAATGCACTCCCCTGTCACCTTTCTACTATTTTTTCATTGTCCACCTTGTACAATGGTTTTAATTTCACATTCGCCTTTTTTGTAGGCTCTCTGTTTATTAATTATGTCTAAAATAGATTAAGTTTATCTTTTTAAAATATATTTTCTATTTTTCGGTTTAGTTACTAGAAAAAATTAAAAGGTTTATCCCATTTCTTTATATTGACCGAAATCTTGTAGGGTTGGTTAAACGCTTTTAATAGTTTATTTTTTGGCTGTTAGAAGAGGGTGTTGTCTTGTCTGAGAAGAGGCTTACTTTGTTGTTCCATCCTGTGCGCAGAGAAATTTATAGGATGATCTGTGAAAAACCCGGAACTTACTTCTTGGAGATTGCAAGCGAATTGGCTACTCCTCCTGGTACCCTCTCCTGGCATCTTAGAACCCTGCAGAAAGCGGGGCTAATTGGGAGCTTTAAGTATGGGGGGAAATTGGTTTATTTTCCCAAAGTTCTGCGTGATAAGGAGACTGAGAAGGCCTTTTTCAATCTCAGGAGTGAAACTGCTAAGAAAATATTCCGCTTCATTCTTGATAATCCGGGCTGTCACCAGAGGGAGATAGCGAAAAATCTGGGTGTTCACCATGATACTGTTCGCTGGCACGTGGGGAAGATGGTTGAGACCAACCTAATAGATATGAAAAAGGAGGGGCGGAGAGTACACTACTTTCTGGGAGAAATGGGTAAAAAGTTACTTGAAGGGAGTTTAAACGTCATTACCGATGCCTTTGTACTATATTTGATGGACAGGCTGACTGAGCGGGCGCAAAACCCTGAAATAATAGGAAAGAGTAGTGATAGAGTTGCCGTTAAGCTTGACTGCCCAGACTTACAGGAAGACTGCACCCTAGTAATCCAACTTAGGAAGTGGGATTTTGGCAACGATAAAAGGGAAACACGCGAAAAGGTTGAACATATCTAAAGGAATGTAGGAATGTTTCTGCGTGTGAATCCCGCCTTCATTTACTATACTGCTCCCCTTTTGAGATTATTCACTTCCTGAGTATCGGGGGAAGCTTTGCAACACTTTCCAAAATGAAGTTCGGGTTTTCTTTTGCCAGAATCTCTTTTTTTATGCCTCCGCTCAGTACTGCCACGGTTACTGCTCCAATGCTTTTGCCGGATCTGATGTCTGCCACGTAGTCTCCTACATACATGCTCTGTGGGGGGCTGTAGCCCAAAATGCTTAATGCTTTTAGAAGGTTCTGTTCCTTGGAAAAATAGGTTTCATTCCTATTTTGTCCCTTTAACCTAGTTAGAACTATATCTACGAATTGGTCTAATTCATACCTTTTTAACTCTGACCAGACACTTTCAACACTTGCGATTCTGCCGGTAACAACACCAATACTTAATCCCCGCTTTTTTAATTGGTGGAGGGCTTTCTTTGAACCGGGAATGCTGGATTCGCCGGAGGCCACATTTTTGGAATAGTTTTCAAGAAAATAATCCCAAAACTGTACCGCTAATTCTTCTGGTACCTGGCTATCGAGGGAAGCGTTGGAATATAATTCCTCAAAAACCTTCTTGCTCAATACTGGTAAGCCGAAATTCTCAAGGGACTTATTAAAAACCAGGTAGAATCGGTTCCTTGTGTCTATCAAGGTTCCATCCAAGTCGAATAGTATGGCTTTAATATCTTTACTAAGATTCAAGGCTCAGCTCTCCTGCCTGCAATTGGAAACTTACAGAAATTACCTCCATGCCCGGTTTGGCGATGCGTTGAGGTAATCTTAAATTGGCGAATATAATTTTGTTTCCTAACACACTTTAAGCATTCAGGCTTTAAAAATTGCTCGTGGGAGACTAAATGTCGAAGAACCTTGAACAAATAATATTGAAATATGCTCTGGCTAATGCTGTTAAGTTTGGTGGTAAGGCTAACCAAAAGGCAGTTATGGGAAAGATAATTGCGGAAAACCCTGACCTTAAGAGTCAGATTAAAGAGGTTGGTAAGTTAGCCTCACAAATAATTGAAGACGTTAATAAGTATACTTTAGACCAACAGAAGAAGAAATTGCTGGAAATAGCTCCCGAACTTCTAGAGGAAGAAAAAAGGGTGGAGGAGGTAAAGGAGCTTCCTCCCCTCCCAAACGTTGAGCGTTACAAACAGGTTGTCATGAGGTTGGCTCCCTATCCCTCAGGGCCACTCCACATTGGTAACACCCGAATGGTCATTTTAAACGACGAATATGTTAAAAGATATGGAGGCAAGTTGATTCTGGTTTTTGATGACACTATTGGCAGCGAAGAGAAAAGAATCGAGCCGGAAGCCTACGAGCTTATAAGGGAAGGGCTTGAATGGCTGGGAGTCAAATGGCACCAGGAACTTTACAAATCCGACCGTATACCTGAATTTTACAAGTACTGTGAACAACTAATTTTGAAGAATGAAGCATATGTTTGCCTCTGTGAAGCACAGGAGTGGAGAGACAAGTACAAGGTAACTGGAAAGGCGTGTCCCCACCGCAATCAAGCGTTGGAAGTGAATTTGGACTATTGGAAAAAGATGCTGGAGGGGGATTACAGTGAGGGAGAAGCAGTGGTCAGACTCAAAACGGGAATGGACTATCCGGACCCAGCTGTTAGGGATCATATTATAATGAGGATTTCTGAGAGGGAGCATCCTCGGGTTGGTTTAAAGTACCGTGTTTGGCCCCTTCTAGAATTCTCCTGGGCTGTTGATGATCATCTATTAGGGATAACCCATATTTTGCGCGGTAAGGACTTAATAAAGGAGGATATAATTGAGCAGTATGTCTGGAGGAAGATGGGTTGGCCCACTGTTGAGTTTGTCCACTATGGGATAATAACCTTTAAGGGCTTAAAACTCAGCAAATCTAAAGCTAGGAAACTAATAGAGAATGGAGTTTACTTGGGATGGTCTGATCCCAGAACGTGGAGTTTACAGTCACTAAGAAGGCGGGGAATAAGGCCAGAAGCGATAAGGAGGGCTATGATTGATTTGGGTTTGAGTATGATAGACATTGAGTACAGTCCCGAGATTCTTTATGCTGTTAACAGAAAAATGGTGGATTCCTCTGCCAATCGCTACTTTTTCGTAGAGTCACCCACAGAGCTTACTGTCAAAAAGGTTCCCGACGGTGAACTTGAGGCTAAACCTCTTCTGCACCCCGATTTTCCCGAGAAAGGAACGCGAAAAATACCAGTAAGCGCCAAAAATGGTGTGATTAAGGTTCTAGTTTCGGAACAGGACAGAGCCCTAATGAAGGTTAATAGTATAATTCGCCTAAAAGACCTCATTAACGTAGTTATAAAAAAACTTGATCCTCTGGAATGCGAATTTCACAGTTATACAATCGAGGAAGCCCGTGAAGTAAATGCAAGAATAATACACTGGGTTCCGGTGGAGAAAAACATTCCAATAGCCGTCGTAAAACCTGATGGATCAATTGTTAAGGGTTTTGGAGAACCAATGTGTCAACAGTTGAAGGAGGACCAACTAGTCCAATTTGAGAGATACGGCTTCTGCAGGATAGATCGGGCAACTCCCCAAATAGTAGCCTTCTTTGCACATAACTAGGGCTTTTTATAACACTCTGCAAAAATAAAAGAAGACAAGTTAAAAGGCCAAAAAAGGGGTTCCTTAAACTGTTTCAAACACTAATAAATTACACAGCATTTACTCTCTGCTTGGGCCCTCTCATTTTTGCTTCCTACAGCGATTGGAAAAAAGGAGAGGTGGGAAACCGAGTCTGGCTAATCATGATACTGTGTGGCTTGGCCATCACCGCAGCCAGATGGATCTATACTGCAGAATTACTATTACCCCTTTTTTCAATTGTAATTACCTTTCTAGTTTCCCTTTTCCTAAATGTTTGTAAAGTTTTTGGAGGGGCCGATGCGAAGGCTCTGATATGCACCGCTTTGATTCTTCCACAGAATGTTTCAACTTCTCTCACCTCCATATTTGCCCTTACAGTACTTCTCAACACTTTTATTCTTCTAGGTATGCTCTACACTGCAATATTTAGCTACAATCTGCTAAAGTATCTAAGGGGAAACGACTTATTCTCAGAACTCGCTTCAAAATCTAAATGGAGGAAACTTGTGACTTTTTTAACCTGCGTCTGGTTAGATAAGCCCACAAAAAGTAAACGTTTCCACCTCTTAAAGCATGGTCGATGTGGCAAAAAAGAAACCCCTCCAATATTCATTAGAAACAGCCTAAGCAAGGAAAAAATGGACTCTAAACATTTTAAAAGTGAGTCAGATGCTCAACTTTATGAGAAGGGTGTTTGGGTCTACTTCACGAAGCCCCTGATACCATTCATCACCCTGTCAATAGTGTTATCCTTTTTCCAGGGCGACCTCCTCCCATTTCTAATAAAATTCCTCTGAACCACAACCGTAAATGGGAAGCACCATCATCTTAAGACCAAGAAACATCTCTTATTACTCACAAAAAATGTTTTACTTTTAGATACTCACAAATATTCTTTTATGGTAGAAACGCAACGTTTAAACACTGGAGGAAAAGTTATGGAAGAACTCAAACAGCTTCTCAAAAAACTGGTAGAAGCAAACGGCCCCTCAGGACACGAAGAAAATGTTAGGAACATCATAAAGGAAGAATTAGCAAACTATGTAGATGAGGTAAAGGTGGATAATTTAGGAAACCTCATATGTACAAAGAAGGGAGCGAAAGACACACCCAAAGCCATGGTTTTAGCTCACACCGACGAGATAGGGATGCTGGTTAGATACATAGAAAAAGAAGGCTTCATAAGATTCTCGTATTTGGGAGGATTTTTTGACCAAATGGTTCTAGGCCAGAGAGTATTAATACACACAGAAAAAGGCGACATTAAGGGCGTAATAGGGTCGGTGCCGCCTCACCTCCTACCTGAAGAGGAGAGAAAAAAGCCCATAAACAGAGACAAAATGTTCATAGACATTGGGGCTACCTCCAGAGAACAAGCAGAGGAATGGGGAGTAAAAATAGGCAACCCAATTACTTGGCTCGGCCAGCTGGAAGAGTTAGGAAACAACATGGTAACAGGTAAAGCCTTCGACGATAGAGCTGGCTGCGCAGTCATGGTACAGGCTCTCAAAGAAGTAAATGCCCAATGCACAGTAATCGGCGTCGCATCAGTTATGGAAGAAGTGGGACTGAGGGGAGCCCAAACCTCAAGCTTCACAGTAAATCCAGATTTAGCCATCGCCATAGACGTATCAGCAACAGGAGACCACCCCGGAGTGGAAGAAAGACAAATCCCAGTAAAAATAGGGAAAGGACCAGGAATAACCATAGCTGACGGAAGACGCGAAAGTCTAGGCGGGGGCCTCATATCCCACCCCAAAGTGTTGAAACTAATAACAGAAACCGCCCAAAAAAACAACATACCCTACCAGCTGGAGATTTTTGAGGGAGGAACTACAGACGCCACAGCCGCGGCAACCTCTAGGGGAGGAATACCCTCCGCCACGATCAGCATACCCACACGCTACATCCACTCTCCCATAGAGGTACTAAGCCTTGAAGATCTATCAAACGCCGTCAAACTTCTTAAACTCTCCCTGGAAAACGCACACAAATATTTCTAACATCCCCCACTAAAATTTCCCCTTTTTAAGAACCCTCCTTCTAATAAATTTCAAAACAGGTGTGAACTCCCTTGGTTTTCGAAAAACTGGCGGAAATCGCTAAAAAGGCAAAATCTACAGTAGCCATAGGTGTAGGAGAACAAGAAGAGTATCTTCACAGGACGATCCGAGCAGCCCAAAAGGCAGCCCAAAAAGGGGTAGCCAAAATAATAATACTAGGAAACATAGAAAAACTCCCAAAAAAATACACGAAAAAAGAAACCATACAACTCCAAAGCTCCCCCAATCCCGAAGAGACACTCCTAAAAATGCTAGCCTCAAACGAAGTAGACGCTGTGGTACGAGGCTCCCTACCCGCCACTAGCTTTCTAAAAAATGTAAAAGCAGAATTCAATGTCAAAAACCTCCGCAGAATCGCACTACTAGAATCCGCCAACGGTCACCAGTTCTTCTTTGCCCCAGTAGGAATAGATGAAGCAAGAACAATACCTGAAAAAATAAACTTTATACAGGAAGGAGTCAACCTCATACAAAAACTAGGAATCACCCCTAAAGTTGCCATACTATCTGGCGGAAGAACCGGAGACATAGGAAGAGATCCCATAGTAGACCAAACAATAAGGGAAGCCGAAGAAACCGTACAAGAAATCAAAAAAAGAAACATTACACAAAACATAGAAAACTACCAAATCCTCATAGAAGACGCCATAAAAAACCAAGCCAACCTAATACTTGCACCCGACGGGATCTCCGGAAACCTAATCTACAGAACACTAATACACCTGGGCAAAGGAAAATCCTACGGAGCCCCATACACCAACATACCCAGAACCATAATAGACACATCCCGAGTAGGACCAATAAACGAATACCTCGGAGCAATAATCCTAGCCAGCGCCTTGGCAAGCAAAATTGAACGGAGTAATTATTACAGTAATCCGTGATAAGGAAAACTTTACTCGAAATTGATACTGAAAATGTCCTTCTTTGCACTAAAGGCGCCTTGAGAAAACAGTCTGAAGTAGTCCCCGAAAGTCGCTTCAGTCTCCTCCAACTCTAAAGGTTCAAGACCTTTAGCATAAAACTCCTCCACAAGCACAGCCAAATTATGCTCACCATCTTTGGGAAAAACCTTCAAAGTATTCCTACCAACAACCAAAAAGTACTTAATAGGCTTGATTTTCTCCACACGCTTCTGGTCATCTACAGTCAAACGCTTAAACTTCACCCTAAAACACTTACCCCCATTAGGCAACTCCTTGAGAAAACTTTTAGGCTCACCGAAAATTGCGACTTTTCCCCTATCCAGAATAACGATTCTGTCACTGTAATCCGCAGTCTCCAAATCATGAGCCACAATACAAATAGTAACACCCAGCTGCCTATTCAAATTACGCAAATAATTAAGCAACTCAACACGAAGATGCGCATCCAAACCCGTCAGAGGTTCGTCGAGTAGTAGTACTTTTGGGTTGTGGATGAGTCCTATGCATATTGACGCTCTCTTTTTTTCTCCTCCGGAGAGGTTTTTGAATGGTTTCTTCATCATTTCTTCGGTGTCGAATCCCAGTATTTGGAGTATTTGTTTTGCTCTTTTTTCGATTAGGTCGCTTGGCAGGTTGTACATTTTCCCGAAGAAGTAGGCGTTTTTGAGGGCTGAGAATTCGGGATACGCTGAAACTTCTTCGGGTTGGGGTACGTATCCCAATATTTCTTTGAGTTTTTCTCCTTCTTTTGTTACGTCGCATCCTGCTATGTAGACTTCTCCTTTGGTTGGCTTTATCTGGGATGTTAGAACTCTGAGGCATGTTGATTTACCTGCTCCGGATCCTCCTATGATGGCTAGTATTTCTCCTCGGTTGGCGTAGAAGCTTACGTCCTGCAGTATGGTGGTTTTGCGTATTTTTACAGTTACGTTTTTTAGTTCTATGTCTTTATTGTTTGCCGGGCTGTTTTTCATTTTGGTCTCCTCTTTTGTCGGTTTGGGTTTAGACTAGGCCCTTTTTGAGGAAGAATGCTATGAATGCTAGGCTGAGGAAGAATGCGGAGAATCCGAAGAGGTATAGTATTTGTGATCCTATGTCTATGAGGGTTAGTCCTCTTGCTGTTACGCTGGCTATGGCTTCTCTTGCCAGTTGTAGTGGGTCGAGTCTTTGGATTGCTTTTACTGGTACCGCTAGTAGGATTACTATTAGGGTTAGGTAGGAGAATATGAAGTACTGGTTTGCTTGGAGTCGGGAGTTGCTTACTACAGATATGAATAGGCCGAGGCTTATTCCAAAGAAGGAGGTCAAGACAAGCACTACCAGAAAGTTAAATAGTGTTCCCACCGGTTGGAAGTTGTACAATAAAATTAGTATTCCCAAGACTATCATTATTTGGAGTAGGCTGACCAGTAGGTATGATATGGTTTTTGCGATCAGGGCTTCTGATTTTCCTGCTGGTGTGAGTAGCATTCTTCTCAGGGGAATGTCGCCGACCACGCTCTGACTTGTTATCACCAGCGCTGCTCCTATAAGTAGCATGGGCAGAATCAGGGGCACTGTGATTTTAATGTCGCTTATCCCTTTCGTCTCGCTGGGCCATATTGCTTGGGAGGAGGGAATAATCTCGTACTTGGTATAGTTGTAGTCCATTTTTAACTCCGCTATTGCGTTGGTAACTCCTTTTATGATTGTGCCCTGTCCCTCCACATCGCTTCCGTCAAGAGTCAAGTTCACATATGCGGGAATCATTTGGCTGGCCAGCTGGCTTGTGAAGCCGAAGGGAATTACAAGAACAGCGTTTATTTGTCTCTGCCACAATAGATAGACTGCTAAATCATAGCTCTGCATCGGAATTATTATGCACTCGTTTGCATGCATATACATCTCGTTTATTAATGCATTGGATAAACTCAAATTTTCAGCTGTCAGAGTTGTGTCCTGATTTATTACAGCTATCTTGTAGTAATCGTCAAGAGTGGTGATCCGGTACTGCGCCATCCCCATCGCGCCAGTTATTATTATTGGCAGCAGAAAGATAACCAGCAGCGCCAACCTATCCTTCATAAGCGACTCCAATTCCTTCCTGATTAAGGCCCCTATCCTCTTAACGCTACCAAAAAATGGAGCCAGCTTCACCTTCACCAAATAAAGCATTCTCATCATCATACCTTAGACCTTCCCCTTTTTAGTGTAAACTTTAATCTACACCTTCCGTGTTTCCCGTAATATAAATGAAGTAGTCCTCCATATCAACTTCAACTTTGGGCTCAACTTTTCGAACCGCAACCCCTTTTTCTCCGAGCTTTTCCACTATTTTTCTCAGAACTGCGGCGTTCTCCCCACTGGAAAACACCTTCAGTTGGTCTCCCTTTTGGATCACGTATTCTACGCCCTCCACATTTTTTATTATTTCCACATACCGAGAATCGTACTCTTCCAATAATAAACCTATAGCATATCCTTTTCCTGGCAAGCGTGATTTAAGCTCCTCCGCGGTTCCAAAATCAATGAAGCCCCTATTCCTAACAAATATTGCCGCCTTATCACAATAATCAATCTCAGAAGGATAATGTGTTATCACCACCAGAGATGTCCCATAGAGCTTATTAATCCTATCAAGGTAGCCCCAGAGCTCATGCCTCCTCACCAAGTCCAATCCCGAGCTAGGTTCGTCGAGGAATAGTATTTTTGGTAGGTGTACTAGGGCTATGGCTATGCTTACTCTCCTTTTTTCGCCCCCACTGAGGTTTTCTACTTTTTCTCCTCCTTTCTCAAATATTCTTAGGTCTTTGAGGATTTGTTTTCCTCTGCGTATGAGGTCCAGCTCTGGGATGTCATACTGTTTTCCAAAGTAGACTATGTTTTCCATGGGCGTGAAGTCCATGTACATGCGGCTCAGGTCCTGAGGCACGTATCCGAAGAGGGGCGCTACATTATCTTTGTCTCGGACATCGTATCCGCATATTCGGATTTCTCCCGAGTCGGGTTTGATGTCTCCTATGATGGCTTTCATGCAAGTTGATTTTCCACTTCCCGACTCGCCTACGATTCCTAAGATTTCGCCTTCCCTTATTTCGAAGCTGACGTCGGAAATAATGCGCTTATTGTCGTATGATACTGTTAATCCGCGGACGCTGAGGACAACGTTATCTGTGGTTCTGGGTTTTGGTTTTTCAGCCGGCATAAACAGGATTTTTTGGGCTACCACGTCACTATGGTTTTTTCGGATTTTCGCCGGTCCTCCCACTTTAAGGATGGTGTTGGGTTCTATTGGCCTATCGCTAATTGTTCCGCTTTGTATTCGGACGGCGAAGTATCCCCCCGTGATGCTCTCCTCGACACCAATTACGTCGCCTTCAGCGTTTAGGGGTTCCCCTTCCCAGGTGCCCTTAATTTTAACATTGACCTTGTAGCGTTTGAGCTTGTCCCTGAGCCAAAATATAGCGGATGAAAAATTGCTTCCTTCAAAAAATCGGTCTTCAGAAAAATTTTTTTTCAAAAAGTTTCTTAGAATAAGGTTTTCAGCTTGAACATCCTCCTTAGAAGAGGGGGAGCCGATGGTGATGACTTCGCCGGGGTTAATAGTTTTGTTTCCACATTTGCCCTTTTTTAGGCTTACCGCTATTATGCTTCGCATGGGTGAGGAGTGGGCATCCAGATAAACTCCTTTGCCTCTGAAGTTTTCACCTGTTTCAAACCATTTTCCCTGCACTTCAACTTCTATTATGTTGCCTTCACGGTCTTCACACCACGCAACAGCTTGCCCAATTTTTTTTCCACTGAAGTAAGCCTCTTCTACGAATTCATCTTTCAAAGCTTTCCACCAAAAAGAATGTAATAATAGACAAACTAATAAACATATAGTAAAAATATATCCTCATGAAAATCCCCAGAAAAGTTGTAGCCCTTGCCTTAATCGTAACCTTCCTGTTCACTCTCCACGCTGGCTTAACCGCACTTCCCAAACAAAATATTTACCCAGCAAACTTCATAAATAACAATCATGGCTCTATCGAGTCGAAAATAGATCCCTACCTCGCATCCCTGATTCAAAATGGAGGACTCCAAAGTTCCTCACAAACCGGTATAATAATTGTTTTTCAAGAGTCCAGTTTCAGCTCAGGACTCCAAGCCTTAAATTCAATGTTCCCAGAAATAGAAGTCAAAAAAATTTATGATTACATTCCAGCAGCCGCCGTAAAATCCCCCCTAAGTAATATTCCAAAAATTGCTTCCCTCCCCCAAGTAAGCAAGGTTTGGTACGATTATCCCATCCAATTAGAACCCAAAAACTTGAAACAGTCGAATCCATCCAGCGGTGAAACCGCCCCTGATTTGAATGTTGAGGAGCTGTGGAGGGAAAATCTCAATGGTAGTGGCATCATAATTGCCCTCCTAGACAGTGGAATAGACACAAGCCACCCCGACCTTGACGACCTAGACGATAACAGTAGTACAAGCGACCCCAAAGTTATAGCAAGCGTCTCTATGGTTGAGTATGACCCCTTCCCCTATGACTTTAATGGGCATGGAACATATGTGGCTGGCATCATAGCTGGAACTGGAAGCGCTTCCAATGGAACCTACAAGGGAATCGCGCCCCAAGCACGATTACTAAACGTTAAAGTATTTGATGATGAGGGACTAAGCTTCTACTCCTGGACACTCTCGGGGGTAGAGTGGAGCGTTAGCCACGGAGCAGACATAATAGTTATTCCATTCGCAGGACCAGGCTACCCAGACGACCCCCTATGCACCGCGGTAGACAAAGCGGTTAAATCCGGCGTCACTGTAATAGCTGCGGCTGGAGACGACGGCCCCGCTTATCTTAGTGTAGGGTCGCCGGGAATGGCTCTGAGCTGCATCACTGTGGGTTCTTATAACTCCTCCTCTGGGCAGGTGTGCTATAATAGTAGCCGAGGCCCCAGTTTCTTTATGTGGATGGATCCAGATATTGTAGCTCCTGGATATAATATTACTTCTTGTAGGGCAAAAACCGACCTGGGGCTGAATATTAGTTTACCCTACTTTAACACTAGCGGGTACGGCCGCCCAATCAACGAGAATTACACTTGTGCAACTGGAACAGCTGCTGCTACAGGTTATGTTGCAGGAGTAGCGGCTCTTTTACTTCAAGCTTTTCCCTTCCTCAACCCTGAAGCTTTGAGAGTGGCGATGATGAAGACTGCTGTAGATCTAGGGGAGGATCCAAATACTCAAGGGGCGGGTCTTCTGGATGCTAATGCAACTTACAATTATTTGAAAAGTCTTGGTGAGCCTTCAGGGGAAGTCACCAGAGTGTTTACCCCCGGTTTACCCTATACTGGGTTTTTCTACTCGAATGACTCCGCTTCCCAACTGGAGACCTATTGCCTAGTGGGAACTTATGGTACATTTATCGGGATGTTGACCCGAAACTTAACTTCTAATTTTAACAGCACCCACCTATTGCAAGGCCGATTTGGATTGAAATATAATGGAAGCAGTAACGTCACTCCTTTTCTGCTCACCACAGTATATCGGGAAATGCACTCAACTACGCTTCCGGGAGTGGGAGACTATGAGAGGGCGGTGACTGTACTGGGCAATGGAGACGTACTCATAATAATATCTGTAGACTGTTGGAATAGCACGGGATCCACTGGAGCATTTAGAATAAAGGTGACCCTGCTAAATGTTGGAAACACCCCTCTCAGGGATGTGACCTTGTTAACTGTCTGGGACGTAGACCTTTTCTTAAACGAGTCCAGCTATGCTACAGATGACATTGCCCAATATAGTGATGTAGATGACCTAATCTATGCTTATGATGCTCATAATGATTATCCAGATGAAGTTTTGTATGTGGGTTTCAAGGGCAACATCTCCAGCGCCCACGAAGTAGGAGAAAATAGCTCGGTTCTAGAACACTTTCTAAGCGACGAACTAAACAACGAGTCTTATTATAGTGGCAGTATTGGTTTTGCGTTGAGGTGGAGTTTATCTGAAGAGTTAAGCCCTGGGAGTAATGTGGATTTTGTTGGGGCTCTGGGAGCTGGTGGAAGCTACAGCCAAATGCAAACTGCAATTAACAACATTTTAGGGGCTGAAGTGCAAAATGTTACAGACCTATGTGTAGTTAACGCCTCTATTAATCGTACAGGTAAACCCTATACTCCTTTTGCTTCAGAAAGCCTTATCCTAAACCTAGGCACCAACGTGACTAACGCTACTGCATTCTTTTTTGCAAATAAGTCAAGTGATGGGAGCAGCATTGTATACCTTGAAATATTCCAGTACCAAGATCTTCAACCCTTCTCCTTCAGGAAAATATGCACCAGCTGGGAACCCACAAGCAGCGGAGTCTACGCTGTGGGATGGGTGACAACCGAGCTTCCCAACTTTTTAACACTGGAACAGATAATCTCGGGCAACATAACACTTAACATAAGTGAAACCTATCTTCTTGACAATTTCATTGCCCGAAACGTATTTGTGGGCACCCCCCCTAACTGCAGCATTCTTTTCCCCACAGCTATTCCTCATAAACCGCTTGAACTCCGTTTCCCCCTAGACTTCGCCTACAACAATCTGACCATAGTAAGTCCCCACAAACTGGAAGATGTTCAAATAGTCTACTCCGGTAACGCGACTCAACTCTTCAACAACACTCCACAAAAAATTATCCAGAACAACTATGCAAATATATTAGTATCGTTTAACACCACGATTTTCCCCCGTCCCGGCTACTACGTCGGCTTAATCCAAATCATGGCTAACGGTGAGTACCTGGGAAACGTGAGCATCAATTTTAATCTAAGCTATCCCGAAGGCAGACTATTCTTCGACAGCATACATAAGGAAGTGGGCTTAGAAACCTGGGGAAAAAGGCTTGAGAGCATATACAGCGGCTACTACCAGCTATCAGAAGTCCTATACAAACAAGGATGCGACCTAGACGAGATTCCCTCCCTCAGCGAGTACCAGACGGAACTGCTCACTTTCTATGATGGAATACTAATATTTGATCCCCAAAAGGGATTCACCGAACAGGAAATAACACTCATTCACAGCCTACTCCACAACGGAACAAATATCCTCATTTGCTTAGAACCACAAGATGAATGTAACTGGACTGCGGCCGAACTTATAATAAAACCCTATGGAATCACAGTGGTTTCCAGCGAGACAGGAACAAAGATAATTACTTCATCGAACATGTCCAAATCCCACCCTGTTACCCGAAACCTCAACAGTATAGAAATGGAAAACGTCGCAATTCTCAATGTCAACACCAGTATGGGAGCAGTGGCTCTTGCCAATACCTCTGATGGCGGTATAGTGATAGCTGCTGCAGAGGTGGGATACGGTAAACTTCTGGTAATAGGCGACTCCTCCCTTTTTGACAGTCGCCACATAAACCTGTTAGACAACACCCAACTCGCAGAGAATGCAGTTAACTGGCTTCTTGAAAACAGAATCATACTCAACATTACCCTGTTCTTGCCCAATCCCGACGGAAAAATACATCTGGGGGAAAACCTGTACGCAGACATACACGTCACAGACATAAACGGAAAAGAAATCACAAGTAACATAACCCTGTTAACTGTTTACATTTTACCAAATGGCACCTTCCTACCGATACCCGCATTTCAAACAGACCGGCCGGGATGGTATGTGGGACTCTTCCTCACAGCCTTCACCAACGAAACCGGAGACTACACAATGATACTATACGCAGATGCGCAAAACTATACCACCACCCACTACATTTACAATTTTAGAGTGGAACCCGAAAAGCCAATGATACCCGCCCTCTTTTACCCTCAAGCATCAAGGGAGTATATGCTTTTTGGATTCGCCCTCATAGGGACAATCACTTTGATAGTTGTCTCAGCCTACTTGCTGGAAAGAAGGCGTCTCCGCAAGAAAATCTTAATACCTGAACTTGACAGACAACTCCGAAACACCATAAGAAACACCGTCAATGAGGTAAGGGCAGTACTTAAAAGCTTGGACAGAGAACTATCACAACAGGGACTCGACGACTTCGATAAACTCAGACTAATACACGAAAAACTTGGAAGGCTTAGAATGGCGCTTGACAAAGCCAAAGATGTTGCAGAACGTGTAGGCGAATAGACCCTTCAACCGAATCCTCCTAGCTATGCTTCGCCCCTTAATTTAACTGGTCTTAATGTTCAGTAACAAGTTGAGTTAAACGCCACCAAAGCCCTATAAAAAAGGAAAAACATAATGGTACAATCTTTTAAAAGAGACGAATATAATTTAGGTGGATGATTTTCAGCAATACTTGATTATTCAGAGATTTTATTCTTCTGTTCTTGGAGTTTATGTACTAGTTCTCTTACGGCAGATGATACTCCTACTCTACTATAAACTATTTTGTTTAAATCCTCCTCAAATTCTTCGTATGCCTTAACGTCTCCGTTCCATTCCTTTATTTTTTGGAGATACTTTCTCAGAAAGCTGACTTTAATTTCCCACAGTTTTTCAATAGCCTGCTTCTCGTCGTCTTCTTTGTCCAAACATGCTGAAAAAATTAGGTTTTCTGATGAAATACAAACAAATTTTTTCTTGCCCATCACTATGGATTCTACTCTTTCCTCTCCAAGTTTAGTTACAAATGAGGAGACGGCGCTAAGGAATCCTGAAACTAGATCCTCATCTAGTTTCACGCTGTGATACTCCTTGTGGAAAAGACATATTCCACTTTTGAGTAGAATCCAGACGTTGTGGATGGTCAAGTTTTCCCAACTCACATGCGATGTCTTTTGGTGGTATTGGTATTATTGCTGTGTCTTCTTGGGATTACTATGGTTAAACTAGTATTAAAACGTTGCTATGCTACAAAATTAATAAATTATTAAGGGAATTTGTTGTTTTACGAAAAATACAAAAATTTTAGAGCTTATTTTTTAGCTCATCCAAAAGATTTCTAATTCTCCTTCTGGAAGTTTTGGGTAAGTCCCAGAGCATACTTTCCACTCTTTTCAAGTAGTCCCCTGCTGCTTCCTTAAGGCCCTCCTTAATGTATATTTCAATTGCTTTCACATAGTTGTCCGCAGCCTTGACCGGTTCTTCCCTCTCCTCATATAACTCGCTTATAGTGATCAAAGTGTTGGCGTAACTGATCATATCATTCATTAATTCATATTTTTTCAATGCCTTTTTATAGTACTCCAGAGCCTCATCAAAGTTTTCAAGTTCAAATTGAGCGTCTCCAAGATCTAAAAGAACGCTGGCTACAGCTTCATCGTTTTTAGTTTTCTGATATTCATTTAGTGCCTGATTTAGAAGATCCAGGCCTTTTTCGTTTTGCTCATCTGCAAGGTACGCTAATCCCAGAGCATAGATTGTATCCACGACATATTCTGACATGTTATGCTTTTGATAAATTTCGAGGGCTCTCTCCCCATTTTTTATTGCCTCTTGGTTTTCTCCAATTTCTAAAAGCGAAATGCATAGATGGTAAGCGGAATCTGCTATTCCCACTTCATCGCCGAGCTTTTCATAGTTTTCTAAAGCCTTCTGGTAAAGTTTTACCGCCTCCTCGTTTCTACCCAATTTGGTAAGTACTAATCCCTTTTCTATGTACATTTGGGAAGCCAAATCTATTTCCCCCGCCTTTTCAGCTTCCGCCTCTATCTGCGAATAAACCTCTACCGCTTCTTCTAGCTTGTCTTCCTCTTCCAACATTCTGGCCTTACGAATCAACTCCTCTGCCACTTATATGTCCTCCAGAAATTATCCAGTTAAAAATAACCTGAACCACTTCAAATAATTTAAAAGTTTAGGTTAATTGTCTCTCCAATGAACGTTTAAACTTTATTCATTTTTTGAGTCTAAGCACCCTTTAAATTTTTCAGTTAACCCAAATTACCTCTCCAACCAAATATAACAATAAGACAGTTCGATGTTAAAATTAAACATTCTGTCACTACGAAAATATCCTCGCTTTTTGAGAAGAGTAGCTTATTTTGGATTACAAAACCTTTGGCGAAAGAAACCTGCGACTCTAGTTGCAGGGATGCTAGATAAAAACAGTTGGCATAATCCCATTTTTAAACTAGGGTAATTTTTCTATTTTTCTGAAAAAAATCAAAAATTGTCGTTTATACAAACATAAGTTGGTGTTAAAAATGGTTTCTACACCAATTCTCTTTCAAGTGCTCGTAGTTTGTCTTTCAATTCCTCTATTTCCTTTTTACGTTCATACTTTTTAATTAGCTCGTCAGCTTCTTTGGCAAAGTTTTCTAATTTGTTTTTATCTATTTCGGTGATTGGTTGTTTGAATTCTGTCCAGAATTTTATTTCAAGGCCGTCCAGAGTTTCTGTCACGTCATCCTCCCTATCCGTAGATAGGACAAAAATTATGTTCCGGGATACCTTGTATCTAAATAATATGTTTTCTAGTGTTATGGATCTTATAGATTCTCCTGTCATACTGTCTGAGAAGGTATGAATGGCTGATAGCAGATTTGATATGTTTGGTGCCTGTTTGACTGCTCCAAAATATCTCTCAAAAAGGCATTCTCCTTGTTTTTTAATTACCCACAAGCCGTGAATCATTTGTGTTTTACTCCTCTTTATATAATTCTAATTTTTATTAAATTATTAGTATGGGCAAGTCCAGTTTGAAAAATTTCTTATTATTGTTCTCATCCAAGTAGAACAATATGGGTTGGTAGTTAACCATTCCTGTTTTGGTGGGTTTAATCTTTATAGTTATTTTCTCTGTTTTCCCTTTTCCCAGAGTTTTTCCCTCAAGAGATATAGAAGTTATTTCACCGTAATCGCTTGTTTCTTCTACCTTTACTTTAAAAGCTGGTGGGTTAATGTTTTCGATTCTTTCTAGAGTTGCCGTTTTTACGCCAATGTTTGTTATCTCAAAGTTTACGGGGATTTCTTCATTCACATGAAAAACTGCGTGGGCTATTGGATTTGCTGTGCGTAGGATAACGAAGGCATTTTCAGAAGCTTCTCTAGGTATTAGAAGTGTGTAACCCTCTCCTTCCTCCAAGGTTTTGGTTTTTCCAACCAAGCTCAGATATTCAGATAGATTCATTTTTCTTTTTATTTTATCCAGCTCTGAAGCTGCTTTTTGCCTCAAATAAATGTGCCCCGATTTCTGGAAGCTTTCAATAGCTTTACGGAAGCTTTTTTCAATCATTGGATAATAACTCGTTTTCGCTTCGTCCGTCATTTCCAGTCTTAACTTTGTGCTGTATCTGACTCCGTCCAGATAACTTTTCATTCCTTCCAAGTATTCCACATAACTATTTAGTCCTGTTTCTTGGAAGAATTTTTGTGATCTCTCAAAGTAGGTTGTTGCATTTATGTACTCCTGCATGGGGTCTTTTTCCGCTTCCATGCATCTGATTAGGCTTTCTAATCCATAGCAAAGATCCGAATAGGCCTTTGATATATTCCTCATTTTTTCATAAGTAAACAGGATTGAGCATTCTTGGAAAAGTTGTGCAGCAGACTGATAAGTCTTTAAATTGTTATCTAAATGGGCCTTCTCTAGTTCTAAAAGAGCTTCAATAAATTTGTTCATAGCGCCCATCTCTACCGAATCCATGAATACCTTTGCAGGTATTTTTTCTATTTTTTCCATTGCTGCTTTGTAATGTACTATCGCTGCTTCATGCTTGCCTTCCTTAGAGAAGATTAATCCACGCTCCATTTCCTCTCTAGCTTCTGCAAAATCTGCAAACATTCTTGCTATACTAATTCGGTTTGCATTTTCCAACCCTGGTTTTAAGAAGGATACGCTCTGGCGAAACATTTTGGCCGCTGAACTATATAGCTGCGCAGCCTTTTCACCCTCCTCAGCCATACTCACAGAGTCTGCTTCCAGAAGTCTAATTTTTGCAGCATAGAAATTGGCTTCATGTTCATACATTTTCGGGAAAAGAGGTAACGCTTTCTCATAGTACCCTTTGGCAGTTACCCAGTCTTTTCTCTCAATATCCTTCGCTAATTCAATATTGTACATTGCACTTGCAAATTTAGCATTATCTCTCAGAGAGGGGCGATTTTCTGCGGCTTGTTCGTACTTTTTAGAGGCTTCCAAATAGTAGTCCGAAGCCATTTTATAGTTGCCCTTCCTGTCATCTAGTTCTGCCAGTTTACGCAGACAGAGAGCGCATAATTCAATCAAATTAACTTTGGTATAATATTTTGATGCATCCGCGAAGCTACTCTTAGCCTTCCTGTAGAATTCTTCCTTCTCAGTAAGCTGCCACAAGTCTTCTTCTATAAGTCCGAGAAAGTAGGCGATGTTTGCTGTCCTTAAATCGTCCTCTCTTAATTTGTATAATTCAATTGCATTTTCGGCTAAACTCTGAGCTTTTCTGAGGTTTTCAATTTTTTCTTGGTCACTTAATTCCACCTTTGAAAGAAAATAGCCTGCCTTACTTGCTATTCCATAAGCTATACTCCTCTCATTAACCTTTACCCCGTATTCAACCGCTCTCTCAGCATATCTAAATGCTCTTGAACGAAGATCCCTAATCTTTTCCAATTCTTCGGAAGATAATTCTTTACCCTCATCGATTTGAGAAGTCATCAATACATATTTGGCCATACTCTCATACAGCTTTGCGAGAAATCTGAAATCACTTGGTAATTTTTTAACATACTCTAGCGCCTCACGGCCAAAAGACGCCCCTTCTCTCAAAACCTCCCTTTTGGGAACCTCACCCTGAATAAATTCTGCATAATCTGCAATCACTCCCGGTATCTCTGCAAGCACCCTAGCAACATTACGGATTTCGCCTAATACCCTATAATGGTTAAGACTCTGCTTCAAACTTTCATAAGCAGATTTTAAAAGGGCTTCTTGCTCACTTCTATCTGTCACAACTTCCGCAAGTTCTTTGCCCGCCATAGCATGTATAAAGTATGTATCCGCTATTAGGGTCTGTTCTTTATTCTTAAGGAGGCTTGATAATGCTTGTTCTGCCTGCTTCTGGGAGGTTTTCAACAAACTGACCTTACTACTGATATTTTTAACAAGTATAGACTGATTAAAATCAATCAGAGCCAAATTATAGCCTCTCCAACCCTCACAAATAGATAATTCCTCTGGTTGGGTTCTGGCCATTTCTTCACGTATATCTGCCAAAGCCCTTCTTTTAGCTTCATCCGATTCCGAAGATTCCAAAATCATGAATATTTTCGATGTATTAATCAAGAATGGAAAACAGAGTGCGGGTCTCTCTCTACGAGCATTTTGCAAAAATTTTTCCGAGTTACCAAAATTAATAATCGCACCACTCAGAATTTTTTCCCTCTCTCCCATATCAAAATGATCATAATTTATAAGTTTTAACATACCCAACCAAAACTCAACTATTCCAGCCTTTTCCAACTGCTCATATTTTTGATAAATCTCAGAACATTTTTCCAACCCTTCAGCTATATCCAAAAACTTATTTTTCCTCTTGCTCAAATCCTGCTCCTCAAATAAGGATGCCAGCTCAGACAAAATAAGAGAACTATCAATAATTGCTCCCCTAATATCTGGTTTAATCTCCTCCAATTCAAGCTTTATGAAAATTTTTCGAGTGGATTCCCAAAAATCCCTAGCCCTTTCTAATGAAATTTTAAAATCATCGATGGTATCTTCTCTTCCCGACTGTAAAAGGCTGCAATGCCCCGCAAAAAAGTAAGATTCCGCCTCCATCAATTTATCCTTTAAGATAGAATATAGCTCACTTGCTTCCACATAATTTTTAACCGCGCCAATGTAGTTTCCTCTCTTTTCCAATTCATACGCCGCTGCAAAGGCTTTTTCCGCCCTTTCAACAGTAGGCTTTTTGCCGAACAATGCTTAACCCTCAAAAACATTATGTAATGTTTAAAACTGTAATTATAACATAACTTCACCTTAAGCTTTATTTCTGTCCTCTAATGTTTATCAATATATAAAGTAAACGGTATCGGTAAATAAATTTGTGTTATTTAAAGATATATAAATAAAACAATTCATTTATACTTAACAAACACAAATTAAAAGTTTATTATTTTAAAATAAATTTCCAAACCCTAATTTTCAAACACATTGAACTTTTTTGTGTAGAAATCATAGACATCTGTCACCCCCCTCTTTAAATTTCTTTTCTGAGTTTAGAGGGAAGGTGACAATTCTTGATAGTATGGAAGGGAAAACT
>Ga0185342_1000150_pt1 | contig 39550 bp, 39 predicted proteins | sample ConPoolayeEmetaG_FD_128045 | JGI IMG/M metagenome (GOLD analysis project Ga0185342, IMG submission 128045) | Hot spring microbial mat communities from California, USA to study Microbial Dark Matter (Phase II) - Cone Pool mat layer E metaG... ... | reverse complement strand
CTTTAGGGTTTCCTTTGCCTATTATCAAAAGTGTTACATTTTCATTTACAAAGGGTAAAGCTTTAATCAAAATTTCAAGTCCCTTTCTTTTGAATCCAGAGCCCAAGAAAAGCAGAATTTTTTCATCTTCTGAAAGTTTGATTTCCCTTTTAAATTGGGCGAAATTTTTTTTATTTTCCATAGAAAATCTGTTAAGGTCAACTCCATTGTAAACTACAATGATTTTTTCTGGAGAAATTTTGTAACTGTCAATTATTTCCTTTTTAACCATCTCTGAATTTGCGATTATTAAGGGAGTTTTCTCAAAAATCTCCTTTTCAAGCCTTAGATAGTATCTATGAAGAGGATTTATTTCAAAGGAGATTTTTTTGTAAAAGGGCTCCATCTGTTTTCTTATATCAAGCCATCTTAGATGACATCCTTCTCCTGCTCTGTAAATGTGCTGGGAAGTTGTCCTTTCAAAGCTTACTACACAGTCGTATTCCTTGAGGTTTATTTTTAAATTACGGTTAAAACTCCAGGCTTTAAGGAAGGAACCAAAGGGAAGAATTTTTACTCTGTGAAAATTTATTTTAGCATCCTCAAGCCATTTATTTGAGAAAATATGGATTTCGTGATTTTCCTTTTTTAAAAAATCAATAAGACTGGCAAGATACTTCTCAGCACCACCATGATAGGAAAAATTTCTTTTTATGAATGCGATTTTCATCAAAGCCTTATTTTTGAATATATTTTACTAAGAAGTGAAGAGCTGTATATAATCAATTTCTTTTTAATCCATCCTGAGCCTTTGCATTTTACTGCTAATCTTTTAATCCTGAAAGGATCATTTATATTCACTCCTCTCTGAGTTGTATATAAAGCTTTAAAACCGAGTTTTTTAGCTATCTCTATTGACTTATCATTATAAACTCCTTTAGGCCATGCAAGATGAAAAGATTCTTTGTTGAGATAATTTTTTATCAGCATTTTACTGCTTTTCAAGTCTTCTTCTAAAAATAAGAAATCGTCCATATTTATAAATTCTGGTATCCGATGAGTATGTCCATGACTTTGGATATCAAAAACATCTTCCTGCTCCATTTCTCTGAGTTCATCCCATGTGCACATTACTTCATGTTTTCTTTCTGAAAAGGCAATCCTCCACATTTCTTTATGCGGGAGAGCTTTAAAATTATCCCTTTTAATATCTAAATCAGTTATGAAATCTGTTGCCACAAATAACATTGCCTTCATCTTATATTTTTTGAGAACCGGATAAGCGTAAATATAGTTATCCACAAAGCCATCATCAAAAGTGATAAGCACACATTTTTTTCTTGACTCCTCAGGATGATTCATTAAATATAAAAATTCTTCTCCATCAAGAGGCTTCCATCCTTTCTTCTTTAATCCAGAAACCTGTTCTTCAAAAACTTCGGCAGTAACATTAAGCTCTGAATAGCCAGGCATTACATGATGATACATTAAAATTGGAATAGAATTGTTGAAAACCAATTTAACTTATTTGCATCCTGTATTTTTACTATAATATCATAATTCTCTTATTTTCTTTCCACAATACTTGAATTTGCCGACAAAAACTCTGGAGATATTTTAAAATATAAATTAGAAACTAAAATTTGGGGAGGTGGGAGGTAAGATGCCAATTTATGAGTATGAATGCATGGTTTGTCACAAAATTCATGAGATTATGCAAAGATTCAGTGAGGAACCATTAAAAAACTGTCCTGATTGTGGAGGTGAACTCAGAAAGCTTGTCTCTCAATCTTCCTTTATTTTGAAAGGAACTGGCTGGTATGTAACTGACTATGCAAGAAAAAATAACTCAAACAATGGTGCAAAAAACAAATCTGATAATAAAATATCTGACAAAGTTGAAAATAAAACAACTTAAAAATGATAAAGCCACATATTCATATTCCCTATGGAAGAATTTACGAATTCATAGATATTATTAAAAATGAAAGGCTTGATCTTGAGATCTATTTTGATGCAAAAAGCCTTGACAGCTTTACTGATGAAGATATCTTAAAGCTAAAGAAGGCTTTATCCTACAAGCCTTCACTGTCTTTTCATGCTCCTTTTATGGATTTGTCACCTGGTGCGGTTGACAGTAAAGTTAAAAATATTACCATTGAAAGATTTGGTCAGATGTTTGATATAGCAGAAAAATTGCTTCCAAAAGCTATAGTTTTTCATTCAGGTTATGATAAATGGAAGTATGCTTTCAAGGTAAATGTATGGCTTGAAGAAAGCATTTTTACCTGGAGCAAACTTTTACCAAGAGCAGAATCGCTGAATGTTAAGATTGCTATAGAAAATATTTTTGAAGAAGAACCAGAAAGCCTTCAGAGTCTCATGAAAGCTATAAATTCTCCTTACTTCGGTGTCTGTTTTGATACAGGACATTTCAATCTTTTTTCAAAAAAATCTTTAGAAGAATGGATGTCCTATTTAAACAACTACATAGTTGAATTTCACCTTCATGATAATCATAAAAAATTTGACGAGCATTTAGCCATAGGCGAAGGCTCTTTTGATTTTGATAAACTATTCAAAATAAATAAATGCAGAGATTGCATATATACAATTGAAACACATTCAGTAGAAAATGTCTTTAAAAGCATTAAAAGATTTAATGAATATCTGAATAAATCCTGAGATACTTGAAGAAACTCTGTAATTTTTTGTATCTTTAAATTAGCCGGAGTGGCGGAACTGGCAGACGCAAGGGACTTAAAATCCCTCGGAGGGTAACCTCCGTACGAGTTCGAGTCTCGTCTCCGGCATTATTTTTATATGGAGGCATTAATGATTAAAAAAGCTATTTTGCCTGTGGCAGGATTAGGAACGAGATTTCTTCCGGCTACAAAGGCTTCACCTAAAGAGATGCTTCCCATTATTGATAAACCCCTTATTCAATATGCAGTTGAAGAAGCATTAAAGGTTGGAATAGAAGAGTTTTTATTCATTACTGGTAAACACAAAAGAGCAATTGAGGATCATTTTGATAAAGCCTTTGAACTTGAAGAAAGACTTAAAAATGCAGGCAAGTACGAGCTTTTAAAAAAAATAAACTCATTTGAAAATCTCAACTTTGCATACATCAGGCAGAAAGAACCAAAAGGTCTTGGAGATGCCATACTTTGTGCTAAACCTTTTATCCAAGATGAAGCATTTATTGTAATACTGAGTGATGATTTGATAGACCCTCAGTACTCAGTCCTTCAGGAAATGATAAAAATTTATGAAGAAAAAAAGGCTACTATTATAGCACTGGAAGAGATTTCTCAAGATGAAGTATCCAGATATGGAATAGTTTCTGGGCAGAAAATTAATAATTATTACATTATTGAGGATTTAGTTGAAAAACCTGATCCCGCAAATGCTCCTTCAAATTTAGCAATAATAGGTAGATATATTCTGACACCACAGATATTCAAATATCTTGAAAAACTTGAACCAGGAAAAGGAGGAGAAATTCAGCTGACAGATGCATTAAGAGAACTTTTAAAAGAGTCACCAATATATGGATATATTATTAAGGGCAAAAGATACGATGCTGGAGAAAAGCTTGGTTATTTGAAAACATTGGTTGAGTTTGCTTTAAAAGATCCTGAAATTTCTTCTGATTTTATGCAATTTCTTAAAGAAAAATTATCAAATCTGCAATCCATTAAATAATTTTTTTCTCAAAATATCAAAAATTCGGCAAAAATTGTTAAAATTAAATTTAAGATTAAAAAATTTTTTTCATGGAGGAAAAAATATGAAAGAAATAAAAAAAGAAGACAACGAGCAGGTTGATGAACAGCAGGGAAATAAAGAAATAGAAATACCAGAACAGCTTCCAGTTCTGGCAGTTAGAGACATTGTGGTTTTCCCATATATGATTATCCCTCTTTTTGTTGGAAGGGATATTTCTGTTAAAGCTGTTGAGCATGCTTTAAATACAAACAGACTCATTTTTCTGCTTACTCAGAAAGATTTCAATATTGAAACCCCTGAACCATCTGATCTTTACAGTATCGGAACAGTTTGCATGATTATGAGAATGCTCAGACTTCCTGATGGAAGGCTTAAAATTCTTGTTCAGGGACTTTCAAAGGCAGAAGTATTAGAGTTCTCTCAGGCTGAAGGCTTTTATATGGCAAGAATAAAAAAAATTGAGGATATTCAGATAAAAGAATTCACTCTTGAGCAGGAAGCCCTTGTTAGAACAGTAAAGGAACAGCTTGAGAAAACCATCTCTCTTGGTAAAAATATACCTCCTGATGCCATGGTTATAATTGAAAATATTGATGAACCGGGAAGACTGGCAGATCTTATAGCTTCAAACATTGGACTGAAAAGTTCAGAAGCACAGCAGATACTTGAAATTACAGACCCATTTGAAAGACTGAATAAAATAAGAGAGCTTCTTAACAGAGAAATACAGCTCCTTACAATTCAACAGAAGATCAGGAAAGAAGCAAAAGATGAAATAGACAAAACACAGAGAGAATATTTTTTAAGAGAACAACTTAAAGCAATTCAGAAGGAACTCGGTGATATAGATGAAAAAGCAGAAGAGATAAATGAATTCAGAAAAAAAATTGAAGAAGCTAAAATGCCAGAAAAGGTTAAGGAGGAAGCAGAAAAACAGCTTAAAAGACTTGAAAGAATGCATCCTGAAGCTGCTGAATCCGCTGTTATAAGAACTTACCTTGAATGGCTTACAGAACTGCCGTGGTCTCGTTCAACTGAAGACAGGCTTGATATAAAGGCTGCAAAGGATGTTCTTGATAAGGATCATTATAATCTTGAAAAAGTTAAAGAAAGAATACTTGAGTATTTAAGTGTAAGAAAGCTTAAAGAAAAAATGAAAGGTCCTATTCTTTGCTTTATTGGTCCTCCTGGAGTAGGTAAAACATCTCTCGGTCGTTCTATTGCAAAAGCTCTTGGTAGAGAATTTGTTAGAATTTCTCTTGGCGGAGTAAGAGATGAGGCAGAAATAAGAGGACATAGAAGGACTTATGTAGGAGCTCTTCCAGGAAGAATTATTCAGGGTATAAAACAGGTAGGTACAAACAATCCTGTATTCATGCTTGATGAAATAGACAAACTCGGAATGGATTTCAGGGGAGACCCTTCATCAGCACTTCTTGAAGTCCTCGATCCAGAGCAGAACAACAGTTTTGTTGATCACTATCTTGCTGTACCATTTGATTTAAGTAAAGTTATGTTCATATGTACAGGAAATATAGCTGATACAATACCTTCAGCCCTGAAAGACAGAATGGAAATCATTTATCTTTCAGGATACACAGAAGAGGAAAAACTTCAGATTGCTAAAAAATATCTGGTACCAAAACAGCTTGAAGAACACGGACTTAACCCTTCAATCTTAAAAATCAGTGATAAAGCAATAAGATATATTATTACTCATTATACAAGAGAGGCAGGAGTTAGAAATCTTGAAAGAGAAATAGCCAATCTTTGCAGGAAAGTTGCCAAATATGTAGCTGAAGGTAAAAAAAGAAAATTTTATATCACATCTCAAAAAGTTTCAAGATTTCTTGGCGCTCCAAGGTATCTTCCAGAGGAGGAGCTTAAAAAAGAAGAGGTCGGTGTTGCTACAGGACTTGCATGGACAGAGGCAGGCGGAGATGTAATATATGTTGAAGCAACTATAATGAAAGGTAAAGGAAACCTTATTCTTACAGGACAACTTGGAGATATTATGAAAGAGTCTGCACAGGCTGCATTAAGCTATGTAAAATCAAAATCTAAAGAACTCAAAATTGATGAAAAACTCTTCAGCACAATGGATTTACACATACATGTGCCTGCAGGTGCTATTCCAAAGGATGGTCCTTCAGCAGGAATAACAATGGCTTCAGCAATTGCATCGGTTTTCACAGGAAAACCTTTGAGAAAGGATGTTGCAATGACTGGTGAGATTACTTTAAGAGGAAGGGTACTTCCAATCGGAGGACTTAAGGAAAAAGTTCTTGCAGCAAAGAGAATGGGGATAAAAACAGTGATCATACCAAAGAGAAATAAAAAAGAGCTTGAAGAATTACCGAAATATGTAAAAGAAGGAATGAAATTCGTTCTCGCTGAATCAATGGATGAGGTTCTGAAGCATGTATTTTCAAGAGTAAAGAAAAAAGTTGCTGTGAAAAAACTTGTAACCGTGTAGCTTTTATGAGAAAAAATGAACTTACCATTATAAGAGAAATTAGGGAAAGATTTTCATTTCCTGAAATTCTTGGAGTTGGAATAGGAGATGATGCAGCAGTTTTAAACTTTAAAAAATCTGCATTAATAACCACTGATTTAATGATTGAAAATGTTCATTTTGACTTAAGTTACACCTCCTTCTATCATCTTGGATTTAAAATTGTATCCGTTAATGTAAGTGACATATATGCAATGGGAGGAGAATTTAAAAGTTTCCTATTTTCAGTTGGGATCCCAGAAATAATATCAGAAAACGATTTCAAAGATTTATTTGATGGCATAGATGATGCATTAAAGTATTATGAAGGATATTTAATAGGTGGGGACATCTCAAGAAGTGAAAGGGTTGTTCTCGGAGGAGTTGCTGTGGGAGAAACTGATATGCCTGTTTTAAGAAAGGGTGCAGAGGCTGGAGATATGATTTTTATCACCTCCTTTCTCGGTTTATCTTCAGCAGGATTGAATCTTTTAAGAAGCTTTTCTGATAATGAAAAGAAATACATAAAATCCATTAAGGACTTCATGAACTGTAAGGTATCAGAAACAGAAGGGATAAATGAAATCTTAGAAAGACATCTCATGCCACGGATAAGAAAAACTGATAAATTCAAGCATATTGCAAAAGCAATGATGGATATAAGTGATGGATTGCTCATTGATTTGCACAGACTCTGTGAAGAAAGTGGTGTTGGAGCAGAGATTTACTTAGATAGAATACCCATTCATCATGCTGTTATGAAAATAGCAGAATATTTGAAGATTGACCCGATGAAACTTATCCTGTCAGGGGGTGAAGATTATGAACTTCTGGTTATATCTGATAAAAAAGAGGCTGAAGATTACGGTTTGATCCATATTGGCAGAATAATTGAAGACAAATTTATATATCTTATTGACCCTTTGAAAGGTAAAATTCCTGCCAAACCAGAGGGCTGGCAGCATTTTTAATATGAGAAGCTTCACAGTAATTACTCTTGGATGCCCTAAAAATATTGCTGATTCAAGAAATCTGATAGCTACCCTTAAAAATGAGGGATTCTTCTATGTAGAAGAATTCAAAAAAGCAGATTTTATACTTATAAACACATGCTGTTTTATAAATGAAGCCAAAGAAGAATCAATTGATGAAATTTTAACTGCGGCAAAATTCAAGGATCAAAAAAAACTTATTGTGTTTGGCTGCCTTTCAAAAAGATACGGAGATGAACTGAAAAAAGAAATTCCTGAAATTGATGCTCTTTTCGGTGTTGGTGATTTCAGTAATATTTTAAACTATATGAAACAGCTTAAAAAGCATCCTTCTATTATCAATAAAAGCTCTATATATACAGTTGAACCTCCAAGCTACAGATATATAAAAATAGCTGAAGGATGCAGCAGAAGATGTAGTTTTTGTATAATTCCAGATGTTCGTGGGGCATTGAAAAGTATAAAGCCAGAAAAAATACTTTCTGAAGCTGAATTCTTTATTAATTCAGGGATAAAAGAACTGATTTTGGTTGCTCAGGACATTACCCAGTACGGAAAGGACCTAAAAGGATACACTTTAAAGGATCTTCTCAAAGACTTATGTTTGTTAAAAGGAGATTTCTGGATAAGACTTCTTTATCTTTATCCATCTGATATTGATTATTCCTTGCTTCAGATAATAGCGGAACAAAATAAAATCGTTAAATATCTTGATATCCCTATGCAGCACAGTGAGGAAAGAATTCTCAGGCTTATGGGAAGAAGAGGAACAAAAAAGGAGTATCTTAAAAAAATAAAACAGATAAGAGAAGCGATACCTGAAGTAACATTAAGAAGTACATTTATAGTTGGATTTCCAACTGAAACAGAGGATGAGTTTCAAAGGCTTGTTGATTTCATTGAAGAGGTTCAATTTGACCGTCTTGGAGTATTTAAATATTCAAGGGAGGAAGGAACAAAGGCTTACAGTTTAAAAGGGCAGATACCTGATAACATTAAAAAGAGAAGATATGAAGAGATAATGTTAAAGCAGGCAGTGATTTCTCTTGAAAAAAATAGAGAGCTTGTAGGGAAAAAGTTTGATGCATTAATAGATTATGTTGATACTGATATTTGTACTGGAAGACTTTACTGTCATGCACCTGAAATAGATGGTGTGGTAATATTAAATAATGATGCAGATTTAAAAGCAGGTAACAGAGTAAAGGTGCTTATAAAAGAAGCCTATGAATACGATGTTAAAGGAGAAGTTGTTTTGTGAAAAAATACACTGTTCCTCTGATTCTTTTTTTTATAACCATCATTACAACACTTTTTGCTGGAGCGCTTCAGCAGGGAATCAATCCCTTAAAGGAGTTTTCAAGGCTATGGGAAGGATACCCATTCTCAGTAAGTATCATCACAATACTGCTCGGGCATGAGATGGGACATTATTTTGCCTCAAAGGCTCACAGAACAAAGGCAACGCTTCCATATTTTATTCCTGCACCATCTATAATTGGAACATTCGGTGCATTTATAAAAATGAAATCTCCAATTCTTACAAGAAAAGCATTGATTGATATAGGAGCTACAGGTCCTCTGATAGGTTTTGTTCTTTCTTTAATCGCCTGTGTAGCTGGACTTAATATGTCAAAAATTGTCTCTTTAAAGAGCGAAGAAAGCGTTTTTATTCTCGGAGACTCCATTCTCTTTTCATTACTTGTAAAGTTTATATTAGGTAGCATACCTTCAGAACAAGATGTCCTTCTTCATCCTGTTGCATTTGCAGGATGGATAGGTCTTTTTGTTACTTCAATGAATCTTCTTCCTGCTGGGCAGCTTGATGGAGGTCATATAGCATATGCCCTGTTTGGCAGAAAACATTTTTACATTTCAAGAGCTGTGGTTTTTGGAATCACTGTGCTGGGAGTTTTTTACTGGTATGGATGGCTTGTATGGGCAGCGTTGCTTCTTTTCCTGGGGATTGATCATCCTCCAATACTTATATGGGAAAAAAAACTTCCATGGAGCAGAAAGGCAGTTGGAGGAGCATCATTTATTATCTTTTTGTTAACCTTTACTCCTGTACCTTTTAAGTTTTAAAATATGGCAAAAGGTGACTATAAAGAAAAATTATTTTAATAAATTTGAGGAGAGACTATGAAGAAAAAAATCGTTGTCTGTGTCCAGAGAGATATATCAAATGCTATTAACTGGGCTTTAAAAGACCTTTCAGTAATTTCAGCGAAGTATGTTGATCACCTTTATCAGCTTGAAAAAATTTTTAGCTCCGATATTGATTTTTGTGCAATAGTTGTTGATTCTTTAATTGATGGTGAAAGCACTATTCCATTTTTAAAAATATTGAAAGATAAATCAAAAATCAAAGTCTTGCTGATAATTTCAGCAGATACTTCCCGAGAAGAAATAATAAAACTCATAAAAGATAAAATAGTTGATAATATTATTCTAAGACCCTTTAATGCAAATCAAATAGTTGATGCAGTGGCAAAACTATGCGGTATAAAAATAGCATCTGAAAAGCCATGGTACATGTATACAAAACCTGAATAAATTTGCTATAATTTTTTGTCTATGGAAAGAGAAATCACTTTTGAAGAAAGACTGGAAGAAGCGAATTTGCTTCTCAGATACAGGGAATACGAGGAAGCTTGTAAAATTTACAATGAACTTCTAAAAGAAAACCGATCTTCTCCAGAGCTTCATAACAATTACGGACTTGCTCTTTTTTATCTTGACAGATTTGATGAAGCACTGGAGGAATTCAAAAAAGCAATAGAGATTAATAACTCTTTCGCATTACCCTATTCAAATATAGGGCTTATTTATCTGAATAGAGAAGAATATGATAGGGCTGAGGAATTCTTTTTAAAAGCCCTTAACATTGATCCTAAAAACCCTGAAACTCATTATAATATTGCTGTAACATATTACAGAATGGGCAAAAAGAAGGATGCATTAAAACACTATGAAGATTTTATGTCATTGTGCGGGCAGGATTACGGTAATTTAAAGGAAAGTGTAAGAAAAATTATTTCTCAGATTAAGGACTCCCTTCAATTAGCGGAAGGTTCTCAAGTATAAATTCCTGAACAATATTTGCACATTTTTTTATATTATTTATCTTTAGTAACTCTTTTCTGTCAGCTATTATATTGCTTATACTTCTTATTTCAGAAACTGGAATTTTATATATCTGCGCCACATTTGCAATCGCAGCACCTTCCATATTTTCACATATTGCATTGAATTTTTTTTCAAGAAATTTTGCTCTGTTTAAATTCCCGGTGCATGCTGAAACTGTAAGAAATGTCCCAATTTTTTTATTTTTCAAAAAATCAGGAATATAAAGAAGGACTCCCTCACAATTGTTCATAAATATAAAGGAGTCATCTTTATCATCACAACTGATTAAAAGACCTTTGTCAGCGTCAATCTCTCTGTCAGCTATTGCAATTTCTCCAACAGTAAGACCAGATGAAGGATATGCTCCTGCTATTCCGGAGATTATTGCTTTTTTTACAGGAAAATTTTCAAATGCAAGAACTGCTGAGACCGCACCACTTATCTTCCCAATTCCTGAAAAACAAACAAGCAATGGAATACCACTGATTTCACCCCTAATGAAAGTAAACCCATAAATTATTGTTTTTTCTGAATTGTTTAATTTTTTTAAAATTAATCTACCTTCAACTTCTGTTGCAAAAAATATAGCTATCAACTTTTTGAAACCCCTGTCCTATAATATCAAATTGAAATGCTGAACTTCAATTTTCAATTTTTCCAGTTCTTCCCTCTTATATCCTGCAAAAATCTCTGAAAAAATTGAATTATTTGTTAAAACTGGATCCAAATCATCGCTGATAACTCCTTTATTCACAAGCTCCTGCCAGTAATATGTTCCCTTAATAGGAGAAAACTCTGTTAAATGAATCCTGACATTTAATTTTTTAAGAAAATTAACCCCTGCCCATACCTCATCAAGGCTTTGCCCTGGAAGCCCGTACATTATATAAACACCGATTTCCTGAGATGAAAATCCTGCTTTCTTAAGATAAAAAACCGCTCTTTCAATCTCCTCATTTGTTACTTTTCCTCCTGTTTCCATCTGCCTTTTTATGTTGACTGTTTCAAGACTGAGCCTTAAAGTTTTAAATTTAGCCTGTTTCATCAGATAAGCAGTCTCTTCATCAATGAAACGTGCATGAACTCCATTGGGAGTATGAAAACTTATCTGCCAGTTTTTCTCTACAATTCTTTTTAAAAGAGGTTTTATATGTAAATCAGCTCTGCAAAGTAAAGCATCATCATAAAAAGCAAAATTTCTTACACCTGAGTTATACAGTCCTTCAATCTCTTCAAAAACCTCATCAACTGGTTTCTGTTTGAAGGATTCATTCAAAACAGAAGAAGCACAGTAAGGACACCTGAAAGGGCATCCTGAGGAAGTTAAAATTGGAGCATATGGCATATCTCTGTAAAATCCCATCCGCCACCAGTATTCTGGCTTTTGCCTGATTCTCTCAAGCTTTAAACCGAGTTTTTCAAGCTCTTCAACTAATCTACTTTCTATCTGCCCTGTATAAACAAAATCTGCACCTATTTTTTCATTTGCATGCTCCTTATAAAGTGTTGCGTAAATACCACCGAGTATAACAGGAACATTTTTAAAATATTCTCTAACAATACTTACAGCTTCCTTTACCCCATACCACCAGTAAGCCATTATTGATGTTATAAGAATGAAATCAACGCTCCCGACATATTTAATTTTTTCAATAAATTCATCCGTTGAAATTCCGTATCTTCGATACTTTCTGGGAATATTTTTCAGAATTTCAGGCTTTGCAACAATCTCAGCCCTGTATTTCCCTGCACCGTATTTTTTTATTCTGAATGAATCACAGCAATCAATTAAAAAAAGCTCAACATTGAAAAGACTCAAAAACTCCGCAACTTTTAATAGTCCAAGAGGTCTTGCCCAGAAGTTATAAGCAGCAAAATCATAAATCCATGGATTTATTAAAAGACATTTAAATCTCATGAAAGCTTTCTGAAAACAACAATAAATCCTGTATGGGCAACCATTCTTAAGGCTGGTCTAAGGCTCAGTCCCTCCTTTTCCCATTTTCTCTCAAGCAGTTCAAATATGCCAATTTTATAAAGTTTTTCAGAATAATTTTTCTCATACTCTTCCATCAGACTGTAAATCTGAAGCACTGTTGTCAGATAGCATCCGAGAATTCCTCCCGGTTTCAGAGTTTTTATAACTCTGTCAAGAAAAAGCCATGGTTCTGTAAGGTCAAGAATTGCTCTGTCAAAATCTGTTTCATCAATGCCTTCAGAAAGATCTTTATTTTTAAGGATTAATTCGCCAACAGCCTGATCTCTGATAAATTTTTCAATGTTTGACTTAGCTGTTTCATAAAATTCCCTTCTTTTTTCATAAGAAACCACCTTGCCTGTCTGTCCCACACTCCTTAAAAGATATAAGGTTAAAGCTCCAGAACCTGTTCCTGTCTCAAATACCTTTGCTCCCGTAAAAATATCAAGGAGCGACATTATTCTTGATATATCCTTTGGATATATTATCTGAGCCCCTCTTTTCATCTTCAGTATATATTCCTCAAGAGTGGGACGGAATACATAGAGTTTTTCTCCCATTGAAGAAATAACCTTTAATCCCTCTGACCTGCCTATAATATCATTGAAATAAACATTTCCTCTGTGAAAGGAAAAAGAAGAGTCTTTTTTTAAATTTACAAGATATTTTCTTCCTCTGGAGTCTACAAGAATTGCGAGATCACCTTCTTTGAATACAGTCAACCGCTCCTCCAATAAAAAAGCGGGCGACGGGATTTGAACCCGCGACCTTCAGCTTGGGAAGCTGACACTCTCCCGCTGAGTTACGCCCGCAGTCAATCAGCTTTTTCTATTTTTTCCTCAATTTTTGTAATTCTCAGATTCAGCTCATTCATAGTTGATTTCAGAGCATCAATCTCTTCTTTTGTTGGCAAATTCATTCCCTGAAGGGTTCTGTGAATCATATCCTTTAAATTTTCTTTGAATTTTTCCTTTGTATCTTCAGATTTTTTCATAAACTCATTTATTATTTTCGCAGCCTCTGACTCGCTCATTTTACCCTTTTTTACAAGATCAGCAAGGAAATCTTTAAATACTTCCTGCATGCCAAGACAGGCAAAAATCATATTTTTAAAAAAGTCCTGTAAACTCATATCCGTCCTCCTTTACTGATTAGTTTATAAAAGATTTCTACAGCCCTGTCAACAGCCTCTCCATCAGGGCATCCACCTTGAGCCATGTCCTTTTTACCACCACCCTTTCCGCCAACAGCCTGAGCTATATCTTTTAAAAGCTTTCCTGCATCATATCTATCAGTAGCATCTCTGGTAACAGAAATAAGCAGTATACTCTGTCCATCAACATTTGAAGCAAGTAAAATTACTGCTGGATGAATCTTTTCCTTCAGTTTATCAGAAAGTGTTCTCAGAGATCTAACATCAACTCCTTCAAGCTTAACTGCCAAGGCTTTAATTCCATCTATTTGTCTTGCCTGTTTAACAATTTCATCTATGTTTTGAATTAAGAGTTTGTTTTTCAGCCTTTCAATCTCCTGCTGTCTTTCTTTAAGTTCTGTAAGAAGTCTTTCAACTCCTTTCAGGGGTTGCGATGTTTTAAGAAGTAATGATATGTTTTTTAATTCTTCTTTAAGAAAGCTTATATATTTAAATGCCTCTTTAGCTGTTACTGCTTCAATTCTTCTTATTCCAGATGCAACCGATCCCTCAGAGAGAATACAAAAAATTCCGATTTCACCTGTATTGCTACAGTGAGTTCCGCCGCAGAGTTCTCTGCTAAATCCTGAAATCTTGACAACTCTAACTGTATCTTCATATTTGTCTTCAAAAAGTGCTGTGACCCCTTCATTTAAAGCCTCATGAAGGGATTTAATCTCAACATTAACAGGAAGGTTTTCCAATATCTTTTCATTGACAATGCTTTCAATTTCCCTTAATTCATTATCGCTTACTGCTTCAAAATGTGTAAAATCAAAACGAAGTTTATCTGGAGCAACAAGGCTTCCAGCCTGTTTTACATGCTCACCCAAAACAGCCCTCAAAGCACTGTGAAGTAAATGTGTTGCTGTATGGTTTCTCATTATTGCTTTTCTTCTTTCAGTATCAATCTTTGCAAAAACTCTATCGCCTTCTTTAAAACTACCTTGAATAACTTTAACTTTGTGGCAGTGTAACCCAGATATCTTTTTTGTATCAAAAACTTCTGCTTTGCCAGAATGTGAAAGAATCAAACCCATATCTCCAACCTGTCCTCCTGATTCTGCGTAAAACGGCGTTTCAACAAGAAAAACTTCACCTTTGTCATCTTTCTGAATCTCCTTAACTCTTTCACCATTTTTTACAATCGCATATACAGTTGTCTCTGCTTCATAATCAGTATATCCTGTAAATCTTAACCCTCCAGCTTCAAGGCTCAATTTTTTATAAACCTCACTAACTGCCATTTCTTCAACTTTTTGGGCAGCTCTTGCACGCTCACGCTGTTTTTCAAGCTCTTTTTGAAATCCTGTTTCATCAAGCAGTAACTCAGAATCCTGTGCCATCTCCCTTATCAAATCAAATGGCAGACCAAATGTATCATAAAGTTTAAAAATATCATCTCCTGAAATTACTTTTGAACCTGATTTTTTAAGTTTTTCTATAATATCATCAAAAATCTGCTGAGCTCTCTCAAGACTTCTGATAAATCTCTCCTCTTCCACTTTTATTATTTTTTCAATTCTTTCTCTCTCCATTGCTATTTCAGAATAAATGTCTCCAAGTGTTGCAACAACAGGTTCAACAAACCTGTAAAATGCAATTTTATCATATCCTAAAAGCTTTATATGCCTTCCTGCTCTTCTTATTATTCTTCTTAAAACATATCCTCTTCCTTCATTTGAGGGAATCAGACCCTCTGCTATCAAAAATGTGGCAGCTCTTATGTGGTCTGCAATTACCTTTATTGATATATCAGTTTTTCTTTCTCTCCCATAACTTACATTAAGGGTTGAGCAGATTTCTGAAATAATCGGCTCAAAAAGATCGGTATCAAAGTTCGTTTTCTTACCCTGCATAAGAGCAGTAATCCTTTCAAGTCCCATCCCTGTATCAATACTTGGCTTTGGCAAGGAAGTGAGATTCCCATTTTCATCCCTGTTGTACTGCATGAAAACAAGATTCCAGAGCTCAAGAAACCTGTCACAGTCACATCCTACAGAACAGTCAGGTCTTCCGCAACCAAAATCCTCTCCCTGATCAATTATTACTTCTGAACAGGGTCCACACGGACCTGTATCTCCCATCTGCCAGAAATTATCCTTCTCACTCAGTGCAACAATTCTGTTTCTTGGAATTCCTATATCCTTCTCCCATATCTCCCCTGCTTCATCATCCTCCTTATAGATTGAAACCCATATTTTTTCTTTTGGCAAATTGAAGTATTCAGTCAAAAGCTGCCATGCATAAACAATAGCCTCTTTCTTAAAGTAATCACCAAAAGAGAAATTACCAAGCATCTCAAAAAATGTATGATGCCTTGCAGTAAACCCAACATTCTCGAGATCGCTGTGCTTGCCACCTGCTCGCATGCATTTCTGACAGCTTGCTGCTCTTCTGTATGGTCTTTGCTCTTCACCGAGGAAAATTCTTTTAAACTGAACCATGCCAGCATTTGTAAAAAGAAGAGTCGGATCGTCCTTTGGAATAAGTGGAGAACTTTTAACAAGCTCATGACCTTTTGAAATAAAGTAATCCAGAAAGAGTCTTCTTATTTCAGAACTATGCATTAATTAATCCTCATTCACTATGCTTTGCATATTACTGATTATGTAAGTGAGCTTGCCATCCACAAAAATAAGTCTTGATTTTAAAAGCCCCAAAGAAGAAGAATAAATCCATTCCTCTCTCTGCTTACCCTGTTCTGGAGTGAGAATCCTTGTAGATGAAGGATTACCCCAAGCATATCTTACCTGCTCCTTAGTCATTCCGGGAGCTATCTCTCCCTTTGCAATTCTTTGCTGAATATCTGGTGGATAATGTTTAATCTCCTCATATGTGTATCTGACCCCTTGAGAAGCACATCCAAAAATAAAAAAAGCAATAAATAAAGAAAGAAAGATTCTCATTTTAAACCTCCTTATCATCTAATTTTAAACACTTATTTACAGTATCCCATGAAAATCCTCTTCTTAGAAGAAATCCTGCAATCTTTGCTCTCTTCCTGTCTGCTGGAGCATCCTTTATCAGATGTTTTTTTCTCTTAAGAAGTTTTTTTGCTATTGAAAGCTCATCAAGTTCTGGAAGATTCTGTAAAAGTTCTTTATCAATTCCTTTTCTCATTAAATAATTCTGCAATCCCTTTTTCCCGATAAATCTGTCTTCTGCTATCTTATCTGCTCTGTGAATAAATCTGCTGTCATCTATGAAACCTCTTTGCTTCAGGTAGTCAACTGTCTCATTTATGATTTCTTCAGGAAACTGTTTCTTTTTTAACTTTTCTATCAGTTCTGCTTCTGTTCTATCCCTTTTAGTGATCAGCCTTAATGCAACCTTTAATGCTTCATTCAACAGATTTTTCACCTTCCTGAGCAGGTATGTATTTTAATCCGTAAGCATCAAGAACTTTTGCATATATTTCATTAAAAATTTCAGGGTGGCTCTTTAGATACTCCTTAGCATTTTCTCTACCCTGAGCAAATCTTGAAGCATTATAACTGTACCATGCACCTGATTTTTCAATAATACCTTTATCCACTGCAAGGTCAAGTATTTCACCAGTCTTTGAAATTCCTTCATTGAAATAAATATCAAAGTGAGCTTCCTTGAATGGAGGTGCTACCTTATTTTTTACTACTTTAACCTTTGCCCTGATACCAATCTGATCTTCACCCATTTTGATTGGTTCAGGTTTTTTTAACTCTATTCTCATTGAGGAGTAAAACTTTAAAGCAGTTCCTCCAGGAGTTGTTTCAGGATTACCAAATATTATGCCAATTTTCTGTCTTACCTGATTTATAAAAATAACCACAGTCTGGGATTTTGATATTGCTGCTGTAAGTTTACGAAGTGCCTGACTCATAAGTCTTGCCTGCAACCCCGGAAGACTGTCTCCCATCTCTCCTTCAATTTCTGCCTTTGGAACAAGGGCAGCAACAGAGTCTATAACAATCATATCTATTGCTCCGCTACGAACAAGGGTTTCTGTTACCTCAAGAGCCTGCTCTCCTGTGTCTGGCTGACTTATAAGAAGGTCTTCAACATTTACCCCTAATTTTGAAGCATAGTTTACATCAAGGGCATGCTCTGCATCTATGAAGGCAGCAACTCCTCCAAATTTCTGAGCCTCTGCAATTGCACTCAAAGCAAGGGTTGTTTTACCTGATGATTCCTGACCAAAAATTTCTACAACTCTTCCTCTTGGATATCCTCCAACTCCTGTTGCTATATCAAGAGAAATAGAGCCTGTTGGTATAACCTGTATTCCTTCAGCAAGTGCCTTAGTTCCAAGACGCATTATAGCGCCTTTGCCGAAATTTTTCTCAATCTGGGATATTGCAATTTCTAATGCTTTTAATTTGTCTTTATTCATAAATCACCTCAAAATTTTTTTTTATTATACCATTATCCATTAACCCAAAGAAAACCTCTCCAGAACTGAATAAATTGAACCCTTTGAAGTAAGTGTGCTTTTCATCAAAACGAATTCTTTCACTGTAAAATTCAATGAATGAGAGTTAACATCCAGAGAACTAAACTGTTTCCTAATCTTTTCAAATAAGTATTTACCATTTTTTGGATTTTTTATCCTTGCCAGAGTTATGTGGGATTTAAAATCCCTTTCTTCTCGCTTAAAACCAAGATTTTCCATTGCTTCATCAATCCTTCTTGCCAGTTTTTTAAGAGTTTCTGTATTTTCAGTGCCCATCCATATTACTCTTGGTTTATATTTATCAGGAAAAATACCTGGATGAGTTATCTTTAATATAAAAGGGAAGAATTCGGTAGCTACATTCCTCAGAATTTGTATTATTTCAGGAATAAGCTTTTCACCAACATCTCCAAGAAATTTCAATGTTATATGAAAGTTTTCTTTTGAGACGATATTAACACCCTGAAGCGGGAACTCCGGAGAAACAATTCCTGTAAGAAATTCCTTTATATTTTCTGGCAATTCTATTGCAACAAAACTCCTCATAAAATATCATAACATCAGTAAAATTCTGAGTGAAAGATTCGCCATTAAACCAGCTATTATGTCGTCAATCATTATGCCCAATCCACCTCTTAGCTTTCTTTCTATCTGCCTTATCGGAGGAGGCTTGAGAATATCAAAGAACCGAAAAAGAATAAATCCAATAAACAAATTTTGCCAGCTAAAAGAAAAAAAAGCAACTGCTGTAAGATAACCTGCGAATTCATCTATAACAATATAGGAAGGGTCTTTCTTTTCTAATTTTTTTTCTATTTTCCCCGAAGCTAAAACTCCTAAAATAAATAACACACTCAACACAAATAAAACAGCCGTATCCGAAGGCTTAAATAACCATAGAACAACCATTGCAAAGGCAGAAGCCACTGTCCCTGGTGCAAATGGAAAGTAACCAATAAAAAAAACTGTTGCTATTAACGTGTAAAACATTTGGTAATTTTAACATAACTTGACAAAACTTTAACCTTTTCTTTAATCTCAAAACTGCTGGATGTAAGGGAAGAGGGGTGAGAATCCCCCGCTGCCCCGCAGCCGTGTAGGGAACGAAAGCCCAATAATGCCACTGAACCCTTTGAACTACTTGAACACTTGAACAACTTGAACAATGCAGTTAAAAGGGGTTGGGAAGGCGGGCAAGTAGGCATTAGCCCTGAGTCGGAAGACCTGTCCAGTATGAAAGCCTTTGGCTTTCAGAAAACCTCGAGGGAGGTATAGGATGTTCAAAAATATAATAAAGCGTGATGGTAGAGTCGTCCCCTTTGACCCTGAAAAGATTACCATAGCAATATCAAAGGCAGGTAAGGCAACAGGGGAATTTGATTACGAGACCGCCCGTAGACTTACAATCAAGGTGTTACTTCTTGCTGAAGAACTAATCCGTGACCATGACCCCCATGTTGAAGAGATTCAAGATATTGTTGAGGAAATTTTACTAAGCAGTCCCTATCGTAAAACTGCAAAAGCCTACATCATATATCGTGACCAGCACGCACGAATGCGTGAGATTGCCCGTCAGGGTGGGCTTGAACTGATTGAGAGCTATCTTAGCAAGGTTGACTGGCGAGTAAAAGAAAACAGCAATATGAGCTTCAGCCTTCAGGGATTAAATAATTACATATCAAGTGAGATAAGTAAAAGCTACTGGTTACATAAAATATATCCACCAGAAGTAAGAGAGGCTCATATAAGTGGAAATTTACACATTCATGATTTGAATGTTCTTGCACCTTATTGTGTTGGTTGGGATTTAATGGATTTGTTAATCAGAGGGTTCGGTGGTGTATCAGGGAAAGTGGAATCCCTACCTGCAAAACACTTCAAAAGTGCTTTAGGGCAGGTTGTAAACTTTCTTTACACGCTTCAGGGAGAAGCAGCAGGAGCACAGGCATTTAGCAACATTGATACTCTTCTTGCACCGTTTATTGCTTATGACGGGCTTAACTACAGGCAGGTAAAACAGGCTATGCAGGAATGGGTTTTCAATCTGAACGTGCCTACGAGAGTTGGCGGGCAGACACCGTTCATAAACTTTACTTTAGACCTGAAAGTTCCTGAGCACCTTAAAAATCAGGCTGTAATTATTGGCGGTGTTCCTCAGGAAAGTACTTATGGAGAATTCCAGAAAGAGATGGATATGTTAAATCAGGCACTTTTTGAAGTTCTCACAGAAGGAGACGCAAAAGGCAGAGTATTTACATTCCCTATACCAACAATTAATATAACAAAAGATTTCAATTGGAGTAGCCCCATTGTTGATTTAATTATGAAAGCAACGGCAAAATATGGAATTCCCTATTTTGCAAACTACGTAAATTCTGACCTAAAACCAGAGGATGCAAGAAGTATGTGTTGCAGACTCAGGCTGGAAACTAAAGAATTAAAGCACAGAGGTGGAGGACTTTTTGGTTCAAATCCGCTTACAGGTAGTATTGGAGTTGTTACATTGAATTTACCAAGAATTGGATATTTAAGTAAGTCAGAGGAAGATTTTTTTACAATGCTGACAAGACTTATGGACATTGCAAAAACTTCTCTTGAGATAAAAAGAAAGGTGCTTGAAAGATTCACAGAATCAGGACTTTACCCATACTCAAAACACTACCTCACATCAGTTAAAGAGAAAGCTGGGCTTTACTGGAGCAACCACTTCTCAACAATTGGAATAATTGGCATGAACGAAGCAATAGCAAATGCTAAGTGGCTTGGGTCTAAAGGTATATGGACAGAACAAGGTAAAGCCTTTGCACTGAAAGTAATGGATTTCATGCGAGGGAAACTTCTTGATTATCAGTCAGAAACTGGTAATCTTTATAATCTTGAGGCAACTCCTGCAGAAGGAACAAGTTACAGACTGGCAAAAATTGATAAACAGAAGTATCCAGATATAATAACACAAGGTAAGGAATATCCCTATTACACAAATTCAACATGGCTGCCTGTTGGATTTACTGAGTCTATAACATATCTTCTTGACCATCAGGATGAACTACAGTGTAAATACACCGGTGGGACTGTAGTTCATCTGTTTTTAGGAGAAAAACCCGACCCTGCAAGGCTTAAAAGCTTTCTTAAAACAGTATTTGAAAGATACAAATTACCTTACATTAGTATCACTCCAACATTCAGCATCTGTCCTGAATGTGGATACATTGAAGGAGAACATAAAAGTTGTCCGCAGTGCGGTAAAATCACTGAAGTTTACTCCCGTGTTGTTGGATACTTAAGACCTGTGGATAACTGGAATGAGGGAAAGAAAGAAGAATTTAAGGAGAGAAAATATTTGCGAATCAAGTAAATAAAACAAAATGTAAGCATTTTCCGAAGCCGAAAATACTAAATTGCCTTTTTTAAAGCTGATTATATAAACTATTTTATGAATTTAAAGCGTGCAGAATTTTTATCTTTAGCCAAAAAATATAATGTTATACCACTTTACAAAGAAATAATCGCTGACCTTGACACCCCTGTTGGTGCCTTTCTCAAGTTAAATCGCCAACCATCTTTTCTTCTTGAAAGTGTTGTTGGAGGTGAAAAATGGGGTAGATACTCAATTATCGGAATTGACCCAGCTGTAATAATCAAGTCAAATGGCAGACATGTAAGATTAAATCTCAATATAAGTCAAACTGGATTTTTCAAAGAGGTAAAGAAAAAAGAGCCTGATGATGTAAATCCATTTGAGTTTCTGAAAGATTTCTTCAAAAAATTTAAGGCATACATAGAACCTGAACTTCCAAGATTTTTTGGTGGAATGGTCGGTTACATTTCCTATGATACAGTAAAACTTTTTGAAAAAGTTCCAGACCTTGAAAGACCGGGTCTGGATATGCCTGATATATTTCTCATGATTCCAGAAGCACTTTTAATTTTTGACAACCTTAAACAGTCCATAAAAATCATATATAATGCATTTATAAATAAGGAACCTGAAGCTGTTTACAAAAAAGGTGAGAAAAAAATAGAGGAAATAATAAACTCATTTAAAAGCCACAAAGATGAAAGGTTCAGAACATATCTGCCTGCTCCTGAAAGAAAAGAAAAAACATTATATGGATTTAACTCAAACTTTACAAAAAAAGAATTTCTGGAAGCAGTTAAAAGAGCAAAGGAATATGTTCTTTCAGGAGATGTTGTTCAGGTAGTTATATCCCAGAGGTTTCACTCTGAAACAAACTTACATCCATTTGACATTTATAGAGCTCTAAGAATAATCAATCCATCACCATACATGTTTTATATTGACACTGGAGAATCTTGTCTTGTTGGCTCATCTCCTGAAATTCTTGTAAGACTTGAGGAAGATAAAATTACTGTAAGACCTATTGCAGGAACACGTCCAAGAGGTAAGACTGAAGAGGAAGACATTGCTCTTGAAAAGGAACTTCTTTCAGATGAAAAAGAAAGAGCCGAACACATTATGCTTGTTGATCTCGGAAGAAATGATGTTGGCAGGGTTGCTGAGATAGACAGTGTTAATGTAACAGAGCTTATGATAGTTGAAAGATACAGCCATGTTATGCATATTGTGAGTAATGTTGAAGGAAAGCTCAAAAAAGGGCTTGATATGTTTGATGTCTTCATGTCCTGTTTCCCTGCAGGAACTGTAACAGGCGCACCTAAGGTAAGAGCAATGCAGATTATTGAGGAACTTGAACCAACCAGAAGAGGTCCTTATGCAGGAGCAATTGGCTATTTTGGTTTCAGCGGAAATATGGATATGTGTATTGGCATAAGAATGCTTGTTATAAAGGATAAAAAAGTATATGTTCAGGCAGGTGCTGGTATTGTAGCAGATTCTGTTCCTGAAAAAGAATACACGGAAACGGTAAACAAAGCAACCGCCATGCTTAATGCAGTTAGTTTTTTAACTCTGGAGGCACTGAAAAAATGATTCTTATAATTGACAACTATGATTCATTTACATACAATCTCTATCAGTATATTGGAGAGCTTTATCCAGATCTTGTGGTTTACAGAAATGACCGGATAAGAGTTGATGAAATAGAGAGGCTTTCTCCTGAAAGAATTATAATCTCTCCAGGTCCGTGCACTCCAAAAGAAGCAGGAATTTCCATTGATGTGATTAAAAATTTTGCAGGGAAAATTCCAATTCTTGGAGTATGTCTTGGACATCAAGCAATAGCTTCAGCATTTGGTGGCAAGGTGATCCGTTCCCCTGAGATTATGCACGGTAAGACTTCTCTTATTTATCATGATGGAAAAACAATTTTTAAGGGAATTCCAAATCCATTTGAAGCAACAAGGTATCATTCCCTGATAGTTGAAAAAGAAACTCTTCCAGACTGCCTCAGTATTTCAGCATGGACATCCCGTGGTATAATAATGGGTATAAGACATAAAAAATATCGTGTTGAAGGTGTGCAGTTTCATCCTGAAAGCATTTTAACAAAGGTTGGAAAGGATTTATTAAAAAATTTTTTAGAGCTATGATAACTGAGGCAATCTACAGATTAAGCAAAAAAGAAAATCTTCCAGCAGAACTTTTAAGAGAAAGTTTTGTTGAGATCATTGAAGGAAAAGCATCTGAAGCCCAGATTGCAGGTTTCCTAATGGGGCTTTCAATGAAAGGAGAATCAGAGGAAGAGATTCTCACCACTGTCAAGCTTTTCAGGGACTATGCAGTTAAAATTAAAGCACCTCAAGGAGCTATTGACATTGTTGGAACAGGTGGTGACCGTTCTGGAACATTCAATGTGTCAACTGCAACAAGCTTTGTTGTTGCAGGAGCAGATGTTCCTGTTGCAAAGCACGGAAACCGCTCTGCATCAAGCCAGTGCGGAAGCATAGATGTTCTTGAAGAGCTCGGTATAAAGGTTGATATGACTCCTGAGAAAGCTGAGAGATGCCTTTTTGAGTGCGGTATAACAGTTCTTTTTGCTCCTCTTTATCATCCTGCAATGAAAAGAGTTGCTCCTGTTAGAAAAGAGCTCAAAATAAGGACTATTTTCAATATTCTCGGTCCTATGCTGAATCCCGCAGGGGTTAAATATCAGCTTCTTGGAGTTTTTGCAAGACAATACATGGACACAATCGCAAGGGTACTTATCAGACTTGGTTCAGAGGATGTAATGGTTGTCCACAGCGAGGATGGGCTTGATGAAATAACAGTTACAGGGAAAACCTATATTGTAAGGGCTAAAAATGGAGAGATCAAAAATCTTACTGTTTCTCCTGAAGATTCGGGTTTTATGAAGGCGTCTCTTAAAGATATCAAGGGTGGAGATAGAAAAGAAAACGCAAGAATAATTTTGAATATTCTTAAAGGAGAAAAAGGACCTCAAAGAGATATGGTTCTGATGAATGCGGCAGCAGCACTTCAGGTTGCTGGCAGAGCTTCGGATTTTAAAGAGGGGTTTGAAATTGCAAGTGAAAGTATTGACAGCGGTAAAGCCTATTATAAACTTGAAGAACTGAAAAAATTCACAAACTCAAATTAATTATGCCAGAGTTAGGTAAAATACAAAGACTGAGTGTTGATGACTTCAAGGGGAAAAAAAGGCTTTTCTGCATTCCGAATCTTTTTGTTCCTCAGGAAGAAGATGAAAAACTGGTAAATCTTGTAGAAAAGTACTGGAATGAAGCTCTTTCCCATGTTGAAAAACTTGAAAAACTTGGCTATGTTACAAAAATCTTTGTTGAAACTATATTTATTGAAGGTCAAAACGCTGTTGATGTCATAAGAGAGACCAATCCATATCTTTATCCACTCATTGAGAAAAAACTCTCACAGGGAGCAGTTGTAATAGGCATTGAAGATCCTGAAATTTTTGGAGAATTCATTGACTGGGGTAACTGTCTGAGAGTTGTAAAAACCGCATCTGTAATGCAGAAGATCTTTGAATATTTCAATAATGCCAATCAGAGAAGGATAGGCTACATAAAAGACAAAATAATAAGCAGTCTTCAGGAAGGAGAATCTGCAATTCTCATTCTTACAGACAATGAAAGGGTAAAACTTGACCTTCCACAGGATGTTGAGGTTTTTCTTGTTGTGCCTTCCACATATGATGATATATTGAAATATCTGAGAGACAAATTCATCTCCCAGTGAGTCCTTCTTTGCAAAATTTTATAGAATCCTGTAAAATTCTATATCGGGAGCGTATGGGGTTCTGGTGTCCCCCCTGGACTTCAAATCCAGTGTTGCTTGTGAGGAGCAGGCAGGGTGGGTTCGATTCCCACACGCTCCCGCCAGAAGGAGGTTTAATATGAAAATAAGCTATTATTCTTTCGGCAAAATTATAGTTAACGGAAATGAGTATACCAGTGATATTATTGTTTTCCCTGATGGTGTCTATCCTTCATGGTGGAGAAAAGAAGGACATTCTCTGTGCATGGAAGACCTTGCAGAGGTTTTAAAAAAGGATATCAATGTTTTGATTGTAGGAACAGGAGCATATGGGAGAATGAAAGTTCCAGAGAGTCTCATAAACGAGTTGAAGAAAAAAGGAATTGAAACTTTTGTTAGAGACACTGAAAAGGCAGTTGCTTTATTCAACCAATTTTTAAATGAAGGCAAAAAAGTTGCTGGTGCCTTTCATTTAACATGTTAAAGGAGTATAAAATGAAAGAAAAAAAACAGCCAGATCCTGTAAGAGTAGCCATTGTAAAAATGCTTCCAAGACACATCAAGGAAAAACTCACCATAGAGGAGATGAATGCTCTTCTTTATGATGAAGTTTTACCTGACTCCTTGATGGAAAAACTTAAGGATTATCTCATAGATATAGATAATCCATCTGAGTAAGATATCAATTAAAATTTCAGGAGAGATTATGCTGCCCAATCCTGTAAACTGCCCGGACTGGCTGATTGCTCAAGAAGCTGAAAAAAGAATGAAAACAATATTTGAACTCGCTCAGGAAGTTGGTATTCTGAAAGAGGAATTGATTCCCTATGGATACTATATAGCAAAGATTGATTATCAGAAACTCTACCATAGAGTAAGAAACAATCCTGATGGTAAATACATTGTTGTAACCGCAATAACTCCAACTCCTTTTGGAGAGGGAAAATCTACAACCACAATCGGAATTGTTCAGGCTCTTGGCAGAAGAGGAAAAAAGACAAGCTGTGCAATAAGACAGCCCTCAACAGGTCCGCTAATGAATGTTAAGGGTGGTGCTTCAGGTGGAGGGCTTTCTCAGTGCATTCCAAGAACAGAGTTTTCGCTTGGATTCACAGGAGACATAAATGCTGTTATGAATGCCCATAATCTTGCAATGGTTGCCTTAACAGCAAGAATTCTTCACGAATCAAACTACTCTGATGAAATACTTAATAAAAAGGGACTGAAAAGGCTGGATATTGACCCCAAAAGAGTTGAGATGGGATGGGTCATTGATTTCTGTGCACAGGCATTAAGAAAGATTATCATAGGACTTGGTGGCAAAAAAAATGGCATTCCCATGGAGTCCCGTTTTGACATAGCTCCATCTTCTGAGTTAATGGCAATTGTCAGTCTGGCAAATGATTTAAAGGATTTAAGAGAAAGAATTGGTAACATTATAGTTGCATATTCCAAGTCAGACAATCCTGTAACAACAGAGGATCTTGAGGTTGCTGGAGCCATGACAGCTTTAATGCTACCTGCAATAAATCCCAACCTTATTCAGACAATTGAGGGACAGCCTGTTTTCGTACATACCTCACCTTTTGCCAATATTGCAATAGGGCAGTCTTCAATTGTAGCTGATAAAATCGGACTTAAACTCAGTGAGTATCATGTTACAGAAAGTGGATTTGGAGCTGATATCGGTTTTGAAAAATTCTGGAACATAAAATGCAGATATTCAGGGCTTAAACCAGATGCAGCTGTTATTGTAGCTACTTTAAGGGCTTTAAAATATCATGGAGCAGACAGGGGTGCTTCCAAAATAGCAACAGGTAACCCTTTACCAAAAGAATATTTTGAAAAAAATATCAGATGGCTTGAAAAAGGCATTGAAAATCTATTCCATCATATTCAGATTATTAAAAAGGCGGGAATTAATCCTGTTGTTTGCATAAATAAATTCTATTCAGATACTCCTGAAGAGCTGGAATTTGTTAAAAAAGCCTGCGAAGAATCCGGGATTCCTGCAGCAATTTCTGAACACTGGGAAAAAGGCGGACAGGGAGGACTGGAACTTGCGGATATTATAATTGAAGCATGTAAAAATAAATCAAAGTTTGATTTTCTTTATGATGTGAATCTACCACATATCTCACGAATAGAGGTAATTGCAAGGGAAGTTTATGGAGCAGACTCTGTTGAATTCTCATCTAAGGCTCTTGAAAAATTAAAAGTTATAAACTCAGATAATGATTACTCAGATTTTGCAATCTGTATAGCCAAAACCCACCTCAGCATTTCAGATAACCCCGAATTAAGAGGAGTTCCAAAAAGCTGGCAGCTTTCTGTTAAAGATGTTCTGATTTTTAAAGGAGCAAAGCTTATTGTTCCTGTTGCAGGAGACATAAGCTTAATGCCTGGAACTTCCTCAAATCCAAACTTCAGAAAAATTGATATTGATCTGCAGACAGGAAAAGTAAAAGGAATTCCTTAAGCATACTGATAAATATTGAATAATTGTTTTATAATTTCTAATATTTCTTTTTCCGGGGGCTAAAATGAAAATACCCATCTCTGTTCCCGCTGAAACATTCAGGGTAAGAACTGTTGATATTGCAATATTCTTTCTTATTCTCAGCATTCTTTCTCTTGTCCTGTACATCGCATCTCAATGGGGAGCTTCTTATGAAAGAACGCTGGAAATTGATCTGAACCCAAAAAATATTCCAGGATATGCTTCCCAATCATTAGTAAGAATTTTTACAGCATATTTGCTTTCACTGACTTTCTCTATCTGGTATGGTTACACTGCATCAAGAAGCAAAATCCACGAAAAAATAATGATTCCCTTACTTGATATACTTCAGTCAATTCCTGTTCTTTCTTTTCTTCCTGGTGTGGTTCTGGCAATGATTGCCATCTTTCCCGGAGAAAGAATAGGTCTTGAAATAGCATGCATTCTTCTTATTTTTACAGGACAGGTTTGGAATATGACATTCAGCTTTTATCACTCAATAAACACAATTCCAAAGGAAATGAAAGAGGTGGTAAAAATTTTCAAACTCAATAAATTTTCAAAGTTTCTTAGGCTCGACCTTCCATTCAGCGCAATAGGTCTTATCTGGAACAGTATGATGAGTGTGGCTGGAGGATGGTTTTTTCTTATGGCTTGTGAGATGTTTGTTTTAAAGGATAAAGACTTTAGACTCCCAGGACTTGGCTCATACATTCAAACTGCAGCAAATCATGGAAGTATTGAACATGTAATTTATGGACTTGGAACAATGATTGGTTTAATTATTCTTATTGATCTGTTCATATGGAGACCCCTTACTGTATGGTCTCAGAGATTCAGAATTGATAATATCCCTCCTGAAGAGGAAAGAGAATCCTTTGTTATCAATCTTTTTTCAGGTTCTGTCTTCCTTAAAAAACTTGCAAATTTCTGTGAAAGCATAATAAACAGTATTGAAAAACTGAGCTATAAAAAAATCGCAACCATAAAAACTCCATTTATTAATAGACTTATTAAAATTTTTAGTATAATCTCAGTGGTTATAATTCTTACAGCAATTTTATGGGCTTTCCTCAAGGCATCCCGTTTACTTTACTCTATAACCTTAAATGATATTCTCACTATACTCAATGCTTCCTTTTATTCTTTACTTAGAGTTTCTGCAGCCCTACTGATAGCTCTTGCATGGACTCTTCCTGTGGGAGTGTATATTGGATTAAATCCAAAGGCAACCAAATTTCTTCAGGGAATTGTTCAGATTGTCGCAAGCATTCCTGCCACAGCGGTTTTCCCTGTAATTCTTCTTTTTCTCATCAATCTTGGAGGAGGTCTTGATATAGGAGCAGTATTTTTAATGCTTCTTGGCACTCAGTGGTATCTTCTCTTTAACATAATAGCTGGAGCATCTTCAATTCCAAAAGATTTATTAGAAATTTCCAGGGCTTATGGAATAAAAGGATTGAGAAAATGGAAAACTTTAATACTTCCCGGAATTTTTCCTTATCTTGTCACAGGCTTAATTACAGCATCTGGCGGTGCATGGAATGCAACAATAGTAAGTGAGTATGTCTCCTTTAGTGGAAAAATAATGCACACTACGGGTCTCGGTGCATTGATAAGCTCATCAAGTGCTTCAGGAGATTTCAGGGTTTTATTTCTTTCAACATGTTTTATGTCCATGATTGTAGTTGGAATAAATAGACTGGTATGGAAAAGACTTTTTATAATGGCTAAAACAAAATATATTCTGGAGTAGCTAATGCAAAAGGATGTTATTGTTGAAACCAGAGGTATAAAAAAATCATTTTTTGTGGGAAAAGGGAAAGAGATTACAGTTCTTGAAGATATAAATCTAAAAGTATATTCAGGTGAATTTGTATCTATTCTTGGGCAGTCAGGAGCTGGCAAATCCACTCTTTTAAGAATCATGGCAGGTCTTGTTGAACCAACCGAAGGAGACGTTTTATATAAGGGAAAGCCACTTAAAAAAGCCGAAGCAAAAATAGCAGTTGTTTTTCAAAGTTTTGCCCTTTTCCCCTGGTTTACTGTTCTTGAGAATGTTAAAATCGGGCTGGTAGGTCAGGGATTGAATGAGGAAGAGATGAACGAAAGAGCAGTGAGGGCAATAGACCTTGTAGGTCTTGATGGATTTGAAGACGCATATCCAAGAGAATTAAGTGGAGGCATGCGTCAGAGAGTTGGAATAGCAAGAGCTGTTGCTGTTGAACCAGAACTACTGCTCATGGATGAACCATTCTCAGCACTTGATGTTCTTACAGCTGATAATCTTCGCGGTGATATTATTGATCTCTGGAGAGAAGGTAAAATGCCTGCAAAGGCTATAGTTCTTGTCACACATAATATTGAGGAAGCTGTAAACATGTCAAGCCGTGCTGTTGTGCTGAGTCATAATCCAGGCAAAGTAAAAGCAGATATCCCATTAGAGCTTCCATATCCAAGAGACAAAAACTCAAGGGATTTCAAATTTCTGCTTGATAAAATTTATACTGTGCTTGTAAAACCTCCTGAAGAAATTCCTTTTTTGCTTGCTGCAGGAAAATATCAGTTTCTGCCTCATGCCAAGGTTGGAGCAATTGCAGGTCTTGTTGAGCTTGTGCATGATAAAGATGGCAGAGTTGACATATATGCTCTCAGCTCAGAGCTGAGCATGGAGGTGGACGATATCTTTCCTCTGATTGAAGCATCTGTAATTCTTGATTTCGGAGAGGTCAGAGAGGGTGATTTTATACTTACTAAGAAAGGGAAAAACTGGGCAGAAGCTGATACCCTCCAAAAGAAGGAAATATTCAAAGAGGTTGCTTTGCAGAATGTTCAGCTAATCAAACAAATCATGCAGGTTCTATCAACAATCTCAAAACACAGAGTATCAGAAGAATTTTTTATTGATATACTCAAAAATCACTTCACTCCTGAAGAGGCCTGGAATCAGCTTGAAACGGCAATAGACTGGGGAAGATATGCTGAGTTGTTTGCTTATGATTACGATGCAGGAGAACTCTACCTTGAAGAACCTCAACCAATTGATTTGTAAACTTTCAGATTTGGCTGGAATAATCCCATTTTATACAAACTACAGGAGTGAAAAAATTGAAGTATCTCTCGATACAAAAGCCAAAATACTTTTAGCAATGGGCTTCAGCATTGATGAAGAAAGTTTATCTTACTGGATTGAGCATTTTGAAAGCTATCCATGGAAAGATATTGTGGAACCTGTATATGTTGTTGATTCTTCATCACCGATAATTTTTATTTATTTGAAAGACAGTGAGAGAAAAAATATTTCAATTGAAATCTTTCCTTTTGTTGAACTTGGACAGGAAGGAGAAAAACTCATTCTCTCTTTCTATCCTGATGCAGACACCATAGCAGAACAAAAAATCTTCAATGACGGAGTTTATTATAAATATTCTATTCCAGTTAAACTACAGACTGGTTATTACAAAATTCAAGTTTTTTTAGATAAAAATAAATATGAAAGTGTGCTGATAGTCACTCCACAGAAGTGTTTTGCTTCTGAAGGAAAAACATGGGGAATCCATTGCCATCTCTGGAGTTTAAGGGGAGGAAACAGAGAAGGAAATTTTTTACATCTCAAGGAAATTGCTGAATATGTAAACAAATCAGGAGGTTTTGTAAGCATTGATCCCTTACATTTAAATGATCCTGAGGAAATTATGGGAATAAGTCCTTATTCTGCTCTTTCAAGACAGTTTAAAACTCCACTTTATATCTCGCAGTGTCCTGTATTAGAAACCAATCCTGAATTTTTTGATTATCCCCATATATGGCATGAAAAGATATCACTTCTTAAAGAAGAGTTTGAAAAATTTTACAACAATGAATATCTTAAAAATTCAGAAAAAGCAGAGGCTTTTTTAAACTATAAAAAAAGTTTATCACCTCTGATGCAGAGAGATTTAAAATACTTTGCGATTTTCTGTTTTTTAAGACAGAGATACGGTAAAGACTGGCGTAAATGGAATGAAAATTTTAAAATTCCTCAGGAAAAATCACTTGACAGAATTTATTATGAAAATGAGAAAGACATACTCTTTTATGAATATCTTCAATGGCTTGTAAATGAAGAAATTGAAAAACTTAAAGCTTACAAGCTTTGTTTTGATCTTGGTTTTGGCTCTATTAAATCAAGCTTTGATGTATGGATTAATCAGGATTTATATGCTCTTTCTGCAGAATATGGAGCACCTCCTGACAATTTTAACCCAAATGGTCAGAAATGGGGATTCCCTCCATTTATACCATTTAAAATGAAAGAGTTTGGTTATTTACCATTTATAAAAGTTTTAAGAAGCAATATGAATGCATCAATTTTGAGAATCGATCACGCACTTGGACTTTTTAGAGCCTTTTGGATTCCTGAAGGATGTAGCCCTCAGGAAGGTGCATATGTGAGACATCCATGGAATGATATGCTTGGCATAATTGCACTTGAAAGTCAAATAAATAAAACAGAAATTATAGGTGAGGATCTCGGGACAGCAGAGAACTGGATGAAAGAAGAGCTTATTAAAAGAGAAATCTACTCCTGGAGAGTGTTTTATTTTGAAAAGGATGCTCATGGATTTAAATCCTCAGATGTTTATCCAGTTAACGCTGTTTGCAGTATAACAACTCATGATCTGCCAACCCTCAAAGGATTCTGGCTTGGAAGGGATATTGAACTCAGAAAAAAACTTTCAATCTTTGATGAAATTCAGACAGAGCAGGCTATAAATGAAAGGCAATTTGATAAGGAAAAAATTATTGAAATATTGATGGATATTGACTTTCAGGTATTGTCTGAATCTTTTTATGAGGAACTTTTCTTAAAAATATTAAAATTCCTTTCAGGCAGTCCATCAAGATATTTACTTCTTTATCTTGAAGATGTCCTCCTGCTGGAAGAGCAGATAAACCTTCCAGGGACAACTGTGGAACATCCTAACTGGCAAAAAAAGCTTCCTTTAACAGTAAATGAGATAATAAATTTGCCAAGATTTAGAAAAATTGAAAATATTTTAAAGGAAAGTGGACGTATAATTTGATAAGTTGTAGCCATATTAAACCTTTTTCATTTAAAATAAAAAATTAAGTTGAATCGGAGGTGGATGAATGAAATATGTTACAGGACTTAGATGCAGAGAATGCGGGAGGGAATACCCTGTGGAACCAGTATATGTGTGTGAATTTTGCTTTGGTCCACTTGAGGCAGTTTATGACTATACAAAAATTAAAAAAGCCTTATCAAAAAGAACCATAGAAAAAAGACCAAAAACACTATGGAGATATAAAGAGCTTTTACCAATTGATGGGGAGCCACAGGTAGGACTCAGTTCAGGCTTTACTCCACTTGTTAGAGCAGAAAATCTTGCAAAATATCTTGGAGTTAAAGAACTTTACATAAAAGATGATACAACACTGCATCCAACACTTTCTTTTAAGGACAGGGTTGTTGCTGTAGCTCTTACAAAGGCAAAAGAATTCAGTTTTGATACTGTTGCCTGCGCATCAACAGGAAACCTTGCTCATGCAGTATCAGCTCATGGAGCAAAGGCTGGATTTAAAAGATTTATATTTATCCCTGCCACCCTTGAACACAGTAAAATTATCGCATCTATTGTATATGAGCCAAATCTTGTTGCTGTTGACGGAAACTACGATGATGTAAACAGACTATGCAGTGAGATTGCAAATAAATACAGATGGGCTTTTGTAAATATTAATATCAGACCTTTTTATGCAGAAGGCTCCAAAACAATTGGATTTGAAATAGTTGAACAGCTTGGTTGGCAATCTCCTGACAGTATTGTTGTGCCATGTGCAAGTGGCTCATTACTTACAAAGGTGTGGAAAGCACTTAAAGAATTTAAAGAACTTGGAATAATTAAAAATCTTAAAACAAAAATCTATGGTGCACAAGCAACAGGATGCTGTCCAATTTCTACAGCATTCAAACTTGGAACAGATGTTATAAGACCTGTTAAGCCAAATACAGTTGCAAAATCTCTTGCAATTGGAAATCCTGCTGATGGATACTATGCCTTGCAGGCTGTTAAGGAAAGTGGTGGTGCTATGGAGGATGTTTCTGATGATGAAATAATTGATGCAATAAAGCTTCTTGCAAAAACCGAAGGAATCTTTGCAGAAACAGCAGGAGGAGTAACACTTGCTACATATATTAAACTTTTAAAGGAGGGCAATATAGACAGAAAGGACTGCACAGTTCTCTGTATAACAGGAAATGGTCTTAAAACTTCTGAGGTTCTTTATGAAAGAACTGCTGAAATATATCATATAAAACCCAATCTTGCTTCCTTTGAAGAAGCACTAAAAAGAATCAATCAAAAAGGGAGGTAAAAATGTCTGTAAAAGTTTTAATACCAACACCTCTTCAAAAAATCACAGGTGGCAGGGATGTTATTGAAGTAGAACCCGGCAAAATAATAGATATTATCAACTCACTGGATAAAATTTATCCGGGACTTGCAGAAAGACTCTGTCAGGATGGTAAGATAAGAAGATTCATCAATATTTATGTTAATGAGGAAGATATCAGATTTCTTCAGGGAGAAGAAACATTAGTCAAAGACGGTGATGAGGTTTCTATTGTCCCTGCCATTGCAGGTGGCAAATATTAAAGGAGGCTTTTATGGGTGAGATTAAAAAATTGAGGGTAAGGCTCACCTTCCCTCAGGAATTAATTAAAGAGCCTGTGCTGTTCAGAATGGCAAAAAAATACGATGTTATGCCAAATATTCGGAGAGCAAGAGTAACTGATACCTTTGGAGAGATGATACTTGAACTTGAAGGTCTTGAAGAAAATCTTGAACAAGGTATTGACTCCCTCAGACAGCAGGGCGTTGTGGTTGAATTAATAGAAGGAGATATTATTGAATAACCATGAATACAAAATTTCCATGGAAAGGAATTATAAGAGAGTATTTTGAGTTTTTTCCTGTAACTGAAAAAACGCCGGTTGTAACTCTTTTAGAAGGAAATACACCTCTTCTGAGAGCTGGCAATATTATTAAGGAATTCGGGTTAAATCTGGAACTGTATTTTAAATTTGATGGAGCAAATCCTACAGGCTCATTCAAAGACAGGGGAATGACCCTTGCCATATCAAAGGCTTTGGAAGAAGGTTCTCGTGCAGTAATATGTGCTTCAACTGGAAATACTTCTGCTTCTGCATCAGCATATGCTGCAAGAGCTGGAATTAAAGCAATTGTTCTTATTCCAGAAGGGAAAATTGCCACTGGAAAACTTGTTCAGGCAATGATTCATGGAGCAGTTGTAATTCAGATTAAGGGAAATTTTGACCAGGCTTTAAACATTGTAAGAGCAATTGTTAAGGAGTATCCAATTACACTTGTTAATTCAATAAATCCATACAGGATTGAAGGGCAGAAATCAGTTGCTTTTGAAGTATGTGATCAGCTTGGAAGAGCTCCCGAATATCATGCTCTTCCTGTGGGAAATGCAGGAAATATATCAGCACACTGGAAAGGATACAAAGAGTATAAAGAAAAAGGTAAGATAGACAGTCTTCCAAAAATGCTTGGATTTCAGGCAGCAGGAGCAGCACCAATAGTGCTTGGACATCCTGTTGAAAAACCTGAAACAGTTGCAACAGCAATAAGAATAGGGAATCCCGCAAGCTGGAAAACAGCTCTTCAGGCAAGGGATGAATCAGGTGGAACAATAGACATGGTTACTGATGAGGAAATTCTTAATGCATATAAAATGATAGCATCCTGTGAGGGAGTATTCTGTGAACCAGCATCTGCTGCTTCAATGGCCGGTATAATAAAGCTTTACAAAAAGGGATATTTTAAAAAAGGAGCAAAGATTGTTTGCACTCTCACTGGAAACGGGCTTAAAGACCCAGATACAGTTTTTAAGGTAGCTGACAACCCAGTTGTTCTTCCCGCAGATCTTAAAAGTGTAAAAGCCTTTGTGGAGAAAATTTTGTGAAGTACATTGTAGTTGTTCCAGATGGCGCTGCAGATTATCCATTAGAGGAACTTGGAGGCAAAACACCTCTTCAGATTGCTCATACTCCAAATATGGATTTTCTCGCCTCACATGGAATAGCTGGCTCTGTAAAAAATATTCCTCATGGATTTCAACCTGGAAGCGATGTTGCAAACTTGAGTATTCTTGGTTACGATCCAAGAGTTTACTATACAGGAAGAGCACCTCTTGAGGCTGTGAGCATGGGGCTCGTTCTTTCCAAAAACGATGTTGCATATAGATGCAATCTTGTAACACTAAAATTCTCAGATAAAAAGCAGATTTTTATGGAAGATTATTCTGCAGGTCATATTACCTCTGAAGAGGCAAAAATTCTGATCGAAGAGATAGACAAAAAGCTTGGCAGTGATACATTAAAGTTTTATCCTGGTATAAGTTATCGCCACATAATGCTATGGAAAGGTGGCACAGAGGATGTTGAATGTACACCACCTCATGATATTACAGGAAAGGATATTTCAAGATACCTGCCAATTGGAAGAAATGCAAACTTTCTTAAGGAATTAATTTTTAAATCAATGGAAATATTAAAAGAGCATCCTGTAAATAGAAAAAGAGCCTCAGAGGGCAAAAAACCTGCTAACAGCATATGGCTCTGGGGACAGGGAAAAACTCCAAATTTACCAACATATCAGGAAAAATACAGACTTACAGGTGCTCTTATCTCAGCGGTTGACCTTGCAAAAGGAATAGGTATTCTTGCCGGTCTTCATGTAATAAATGTTCCGGGGGCTACAGGCTGGATAGATACAAACTACGCAGGGAAAGCAGAATACGGTTTAAATGCACTTGAAAGAGTTGATTTTGTTTATCTGCATATTGAAGCACCTGATGAAGCAGGGCATCAGGGTGATTACAAACTTAAAATTAAAGCAATTGAAAATATTGACAGTATTGTTGTTGGTAAAATCCTTGATGAAGCATCAAAAAGATTTAAAGAATTTAAAATTCTAATTCTTCCAGACCATCCTACTCCTGTAAAAGTGAGGACACATACTACTGAACCAGTTCCTTTTGTTATTTATGATAGCAGGAATGCTGAAAAGAAAGATAGAAAATTTTCAGAAGAAATCCTTGCTGCTCCTGATATAAAAATAGAAGATGGTTACAAACTTATGGATTTATTCCTGCCAGACAATGTCTGATTTTTTAGAGATTCTTCTACATGTTGATATATATCTTGAAGAACTTTTTTTTCAAATAGGAAGCTGGGTTTATGTGGTGCTTTTCTTTATAATTTTCTCTGAAACAGGGTTTGTTGTCACACCATTTCTACCCGGTGACTCTCTTCTGTTTGCTGTAGGAGCTCTTTCCTCAAGGCAGTTGATATGTCCATGGAGTTCTTTCATAATTTTGAGTATAGCTGCTACTTCAGGAAATACTGTTAATTATCATATTGGAAAATATATTGGGCCGAAAGTATTCTCAAAAGATGAATCAATATTTTTCAATAAAAAACATCTCTATACAACCTATGTTTTTTATGAAAAGCACGGAGCAAAAACAATTATCATCGCAAGATTTCTGCCTGTGATAAGGACCTTTGCTCCTTTTGTAGCTGGAATTGGAAAAATGAGATATGTAAAATTCCAGGTATATAATATTCTGAGCAGTATCCTTTGGAGCGGCTCATTTATATGGACAGGTTATTTTTTTGGAAATCTTCCATTTGTTAAAAATCACTTTTCATTATTCATATTCGGTATTATCATAATGTCCACGATACCAACTATTGTAAAAGCAATATTATTAAAAAGGGATAAAGCAAAATGATACCTTTAAGAGACTGCCTTCCGAGAAGATATACACCATATATGACATGGTTTATTATAGCCTTAAACTGCCTTGTTTTCATTTTTGAACTTATGTTCAGCAGAGAGGATCTGGATTATTTATTTCATATTTTTGGAATCGTGCCTGCAAAATACATGCTTGCAAGCAGCTTACCTGTAGACCCTTTTTATTATCTTCCATTTTTAACAGGTATGTTTTTGCATGTTGGGTGGTTTCATCTTATAAGCAATATGTGGATTATGTGGATTTTTGCAGACAATGTTGAAGACAAGATGGGCTCTTTCAGGTTTTTAATATTTTATCTTTTATGCGGATTTGGAGCAAGCTGGATACACTGCTTTATAAATCCAACTTCAACAACACCAACAGTTGGAGCATCTGGAGCAATTTCTGGTGTTTTGGGTGCATATATGGTAATGTTTCCTCATGCAAGAGTTATAACTATCATGCCAATTTTATTTTTTCCTTTCTTTTTTTCCATGCCAGCAATTTTTTATATTCTTATGTGGTTTTTTATTCAGCTTTTTTCAGGACTTGGTTCACTTCTTACACCCGCAGAGGTTGGTGGAGTTGCATGGTGGGCTCATATTGGTGGATTTCTCTTTGGAATAATTCTGCATAGAATTTTTGTCATTAAAAAAAGGCTTCGTATCTATGATGATCAGTTTGACTACTACTGTGTCTGGAGAAAATTTTAAGAAAAGGGGCAGTTGTATCTGCCCCTTAAGGATTACAGAATAGGTAAATATCTTTCTATCTCATAAGGGAATATTCTTATACGATAATCATCCCATTCCTTCTTCTTACTTTTAATGAGGTTTGTAAATATATGATCTCCAAGAGTTTCTCTCAGCAGTTCACTTCTTTCAGCATACTCTATAGCTTCAATAAGACTACCCGGTAAACTATCAATACCAAGAGCCTTTCTTTCTTCAGAATCAAGATGATAAACATCCTTTTCAATTGGCTCAGGAAGTTTATATTTCTTTTCCACGCCCGTCAATCCAGCATTTAACATACAAGCAAAGGCAAGATAGGGATTGCATGCAGGATCAGGGCTTCTTAACTCAACTCTTGTTGCCTTTTCTTTACCTGGTTTATAAAGCGGAACTCTGATAAGAGTTGACCTGTTTCTTCTTGCCCAGCATATATAAACTGGTGCTTCATAACCGGGTACAAGTCTTTTATAGGAATTAACCCACTGATTTAAAACTAAGGTAATTTCTTTTATATGATTTAGAAGTCCTGCAATATAGCTTTTTGCTACATTTGAGAGATAGTAAGGGTCTTTTGGATCAAAAAATGCATTTTTATCACCTTTAAATAGTGATTGATGTGTATGCATTCCGCTACCATTCTGCCCAAAAAGTGGTTTTGGCATAAATGTAGCATAAACTCCATATCTTTTTGCTATCTCCTTTACAACAACCCTATATGTCATAACAATATCTGCCATCTGAAGAGCCTCTGAATATCTAAGATCAATCTCATGCTGAGATGGTGCAACCTCATGATGTGAATACTCAACTTTAATACCCATTTGCTCAAGTGCAAGTATTGTATCTCTACGAAGGTCTTCAGCAGCATCAAGGGGATAATCAAAATAACCCCCTTCATCAAGAATCTCTGCTCCTTTGTCTGTCTTAAAATAGAAAAACTCAAGCTCAGGACCAAGATAGAAAGTAAAACCCTTCTTAGCAGCTTTTTCAAGATTTGTTTTTAGTATATATCTGGGATCTCCTTTATAGGGGGTCCCATCTGGCTCATAGATATCACAGAACATTCTTGCTACAGGACTTTCTTTTGGTCTCCAGGGTAAAACTGCAAAGGTTTTTGGGTCAGGTCTGGCAATCATGTCAGATTCATCAATTCTTGCAAAACCATGAATTGATGATCCATCAAATCCCATACCTTCTGAAAAGGCAACCTCAAGCTCTTCAACTGGAATGGCAAAACTTTTTAGCTGACCAAGAATATCAGTAAACCAAAGTCTAACAAATTTAACATTCATTTCCTTGACCAGTTTCATTACATCTTTTTCGTCTCTTGGTTTTGAATAAGGCATAATATCCTCCTTTTTTATTTTCTATGAGGCAAAGCCTCTTTATAAATCAAATTAATAC